>JACCDW011347018.1_pt1 | contig 10846 bp, 8 predicted proteins | sample 7449781 | NCBI WGS metagenome assembly JACCDW01 (sample SAMN15323449, study PRJNA562643) | freshwater metagenome | isolation source: river surface water | place: USA:Blue River Watershed | collected 2017-08-18
AGAACGAAGCCGGCGAGCAGATTCACGTGCGCCGCGTCGAGGCACCGTCCGAGGTCGGCATTGAATTTTGGCTGCGCAAGGACAAGAATGGCATTGTTCGCATCGCCAAGCGTGTTGATGTCGAACCGCAGGCCAAACTCGACCGCGATCCGCGCATGGTGCTCAAGATCCCGCTGGCGCAGGGTGCAACCTGGATGGTACCGAGCGAGCCCTTCATCATTGGTCCGAAGACTGATCTTGGCCTGCGCGAGGTGAAGATGCCGAAGGTGATGATGAACTATACGGTCGAGGCGATTGATGACACCGTGACGGTGCCGGCCGGTACCTTCAAAGACTGCGCGCGCGCGGTCGGCGTCGGCATGATGCCGCTGTTCGTCGATGCGGTGCAGGGCTTCGTGAACCTGACGCTGACGAATCGCGAGTGGTACTGCAAGGGCGTGGGGCTGGTGAAGGTCGAGCGCGAAGAGCCGCTGAACTCGATGCTGTGGTCAGGCGGGAAGATCACGATGGCGCTGACCGAGTACAAGCTGCCCTGAGATATCGATCAATCGTCTTTCGTAAAAAAAATCCGGCGATATGCCGGATTTTTTTCGTCCCCAAAAACAAAAAGGCCGACAGCGAACCGTCGGCCAAAGCTGCATGGGATGATGCTACGAATTCAGTATCCCAATGCAGGCGGGAGTAAAGCGATTACTTGGCGAGCTTGAAGACCCACACGGAGCCGCCCTGCTCGAGGAAGTTAACTTTCTTGGCCACTTCGCCGCCCCACAGCGGAACTGCACCACCCCAGCCCGAGACCACAGCGACGTACTGCTCGCCGCCTTCGTCCCAAGTGATCGGAGGAGCAACGATGCCCGAACCGGTCTGGAACTTCCACAGTTCCTTACCAGTCTTCGCATCAACCGCCTTCAGGTAACCTTCCGGCACGCCGTAGAACACCAGGTCGCCGGCAGTCGCCAGAACACCACCCCACAGAGGAGCCGAGTTCTTGTTTTCCCAGACGATCTTGCCCGACTTCGGATCAACCGCGCGCATTGCGCCGATGTAGTCGTCGTTCAGCGGCTTGATGGTGAAGCCAGCGCCCAGATAAGCTGCGCCCTTCTTGTACGAGACTGGCTCGTTCCAGATTTCCATGCCCCACTCGTTGGCAGGAACGTAGAACAGACCCGACTTCGGGCTGTAAGCCATCGGCATCTGGTTCTTACCACCCAGGAAGGACGGTGCCGAGAACACGACATTGCCCTTCTTGCCATCCGGACCCTTGGTCGGATCGCCAGGACGGTTTGCCGGATCGTAGTTCGGACGGCCGGTCTTCAGATCAATACCGGTAGCCCAGGTGATCTTGTTCACGAACGGGAACGCGTTTTCCAGTTTGCCGGTCTTCGCGTCATTGACGTAGAAGAAGCCGTTACGGTCAGCCTTCGCACCCATGCGCTTGCCGTTCATTTCGAAGGTGATGAACTCGTTCACACCGTCGTAATCCCAGCCGTCGTTCGGGGTGTTCTGGTAGTGCCACTTGATCTGGCCGGTCTTGATGTCGATAGCGACAGTCGCGGTCGAGAACAGGTTGTCGCCGGGGCGCAGGTGGCTGTTCCACGGTGCCGGGTTGCCGGTGCCGAAGTAGGCCAGGCCGGTGCTGGCGTCATACGTGCCGCCCAGCCAGGTGGTCGCGCCGCCCGACTTCCACAGTTCACCCGGCCAGCTGCTGTTGGTCGTGCCGGAGATGCCGTTCTCGACAGCCTTGCCGTCGACGTACTTGTAGCCCATGTGGCCTTCGACCACCGGACGAACCCAGACCATCTTGCCGGTCTTCGGGTCACGCGCTTCGACGCGACCGATCACGCCGAATTCGCCGCCAGACACGCCGGTCATCAGCAGGCCGCCAGCGATCAGCGGAGCTGCCGATGCCGAGTAGCCAGCTGCGTATTCATCAATTTTCTCTTTCCAGACAACGGCGCCGGTATCCTGATTCAGCGCGACGAGCTGTGCGTCGAGGGTCGCGAAGATGACGAGGTTGTCATACAGCGCGGCGCCGCGGTTGATCACGTCGCAGCAGGGCATGATGCCGTCTGGCAGGCGGTGCTCGTACTTCCAGAGCTTTTTGCCGGTCTTCGTGTCCAGCGCATAAATACGCGAGTAGGAAGCGGTGACAAACATCTTGCCGTTGTGAACCACCGGCTGCGATTCCTGACCGCGTTGCTTTTCACCACCGAACGACATCGACCATGCCGGAACCAGCTTGGCAACGTTGCCGGCGTTGACATTGGTCAGCGGCGAGAAGCGCTGACCCTGGGTGCCCATGCCCCAGCTCAGGACATCGCCGGTCGACTTGGCGTCGTTGGCGATCATTGCGTCGGTCACGCCGGCCGCGAAAGCCGACGAGCCGGTGATCAGCGCCATGCCGATCGTCGACGCAAGAAGTTTCCTCTTCATCTTTTATCTCCCCTTGGTTATGCCACATTGGCTATAAGGTTTTTTGCGCACAGGCCATTTGCCAAATCAACAAGCGACCGGAAGCAGCGAGAATATGACGCAAAGGACATGCCATGAAATTTGCTCAAGTAAGTGCGCCAAAACCCGCAAAATCTCTCAACTGACGCAACAGAGGCTGTGACAATTCCGTTCAGGTGTCACAACTTTGAACACAGGGCGCGCGGGCAGCTTCGCACAAATGCGATACAGTCCGGCTGGCACGAAAGCTTCTTTCGGTGGTGGTGCGGACAAAAACAAGCAAGGAATAACGATGAACCTATCTGCCGAACTACTGGCCCGGCTGCTCGCCGCCGCGATCCGCTACTCGACGCTGCCCGCGATCGATACCGCCGAACTGCCGCCGATCGAGCAGGTCAGTGCCGCCGCATTATCCGAACGGATCTGTCCGGACGAGCCCAACCGCTGCACGGCCATCGCGGCGTTGTTCGATGCCGAGGGTTACCGCATCTACTTGCGTGACACGCTCGACCTGAACGACCCGATGGACAATGCCTTCATCGTGCACGAGCTGGTGCATGTGCTGCAGTACAAGAAATATGGCGCGGAGCACTTCGATGATTGTCGCCGGCGCATCGACAGCGAACGGCAGGCCTACCTCGTGCAGAACAATTACCTTGGCGAGCAGGGCATCGACTGGCGTGAGGGTTTTCTGGTGAACTTCATGAAATGTCCGCCGCCAGAGGGGCAGGCCGGCTCCTGAGCCCGGGAATCAGGCGTCAGCCGCCGCGCGCCGATTTGATCAGTCCACGCTGCGGATCGTAACCGGCGGCGGCGATCAGATAGAACACCAGCGTTGACGCAAGCACAACGAGCAGCGAAACAGACAGCTCGCCATACAGCCCGTGCCGCAGCGATTCAACCGCGTGCGTGAACGGGTTCAGCGACGAGATCCGGTAAATCCACTCAGCGCCCGCATCCTGCATGCGGCGGATCGGATATAGCGCGGAGGACAGAAAGAACATCGGGAAAATCACGAAGTTCATCGTGCCCGCAAAATTCTCCAGCTGCCGGATATACACGGACAACATCAGCCCGAACGCCGAAAGCATCAGCGCTCCGGCGACGAGCGCCGGCAAGGCCGTGAGTACCTGCCACGGCGACAGGCCGATGTTCCATATCACGACCAGGATCATGTAGGCCAGCGCCTGCAGCACCGACAGGAAGGCGCCGCCCATCAGCTTACAGGCCAGCAGATAGGTGCGCGGCAGCGGCGCGGTCAGCAGCAGTCGCATCACGCCCATCTCGCGGTCATACACCATCGCCAGCGACGACTGCATACCGTTGAACAGGCATACCATCAGCGCAAGCCCCGGCACCATGTACAAGCGATAGTCGAGATCAGGATCGAAGGGCATCACCGAGCCGAGGTCCGGCATCTGGCGGAATCCGGCCGCGAACACCACCATCCACAGCAGCGGACGCACCAGTGACGACGCGAGTCGTCCGGGCTGACGCAGGAATTTGTGGATCTCGCGGCCGGCGATCGCCGCCAGCGCGAGCCGCGCGTGTAGCAGCTTCATGGTTTCGCCTCCGCTTTCGTCAGCTTCAGGAAGGCGTCGAGCAGGGTCGCGTGACCGGTCTGCTTCATCAGGTCTTTCGCGCTGCCGTTAAAGCGTACGGTGCCCGCGGCCATCACGACAATGCGGTCAGCCGCTTCGGCTTCATCGACCAGATGCGTGGCCCACAGCACGCCCATCGCACGTTCGTGGCACAGCGTCTTCACGTCAGCCAGAATCGCTGCGCGTGAGGCCGGGTCGATGCCAACGGTGGCCTCGTCCATCAGCAGTAGCTGCGGTTCAGAAAGCAGCGCGCGCGCCAGCTCGACCTTGCGCCGCATGCCACCGGAGAGATCGCGGCAGGCATCTTGCGAGCGATCGGCGAGCCCGAAGCGCTCCATCCATTGCGCAATGCGCTGCTTCGCATCCGCGCGCGCGATGCCGTGCAGATCCGTCTGAAAGCGCAGATTCGCAGCCACCGACAGGTCGAGGTCGAGCGCCGGCTGTTGAAACACGATCGCGAGCTGCGCGAGCGCGCTGATCGGGTCAGCGCCGATGTCATGCCCTGCAACGCGCGCGCTGCCACCGTCGGCGACGAACAGTCCGGACAACATTTGGAACAGTGTCGATTTGCCCGCCCCGTTAGGGCCCAGCAGCGCGACAAATTCACCGGGCGCGACGGCAAAGCTGACGCTATCGACCGCGCGTCGCGGGCCGAAGTTTTTCGTCAGCTGATCAATGACCAGCGGGTCGGGAAAGAGAGAAGACACCGGAGATTTTTGTTAGTGGTTGCCGCCGGATTGTAGCGGCTTTATCGCGGTGCTGCCGTCAGGCGGAAAGTGCGGTCACGGATGCCAGCGAGGACCAGGGACGCCGCTGACGCCAGTCATCGATCCAGTGCTGGGGTGCGACCAGCGCGAACGCGCCGATGTCGGTTACCAGCTCGCCCAGCGTCGCGCCTTGCACGCTGACGCCACGCGTCAGCGCCGGAAAGCGTTGCGCAATTTCCTGTCGCACCAATGGCAACAACAAGGCTTCATTGTGATGCCACACGCTGCCACCGACAAAGATCGCCTCGCAATCGAGTATGGTCACCAGGTTGTACAGCGCGCGGCCAAACCAGCGCGCGGCATCGTGGATGACTGGCAGCGCATCTGCGTCGCCGGCACTCGCATCGACAAAAATCTGGGCCAGCGGCTTGCCGAGATGTTTACCAAAATTGCGTCCACCGAGCATGCCTTCCAGGTCGCCGCGGTTACCACAGCCACACAGTGCGTCCGAAGTTTCCGACAGCAGCATGTGACCCGCGTGCCCTGCATTGCCGTTCTTACCGCTGAGGATATGACCATCGACACACAGACCAAAGCCGATGCCGGTGCTCCAAGTGACATAGATGGAATTCTCTGGTGCATCGCCGAAAGCGCGCTCGCCATGCAATGCAGCCACACAGTCATTCGCGATACGTACAGTGCTGAACCGCTCGCTGAGCACCGATGCCAGCGGCAGGAAGGTCCAGTCGTTCGGTAGGTCGTCGCCATTTGGCAGACCGCCACACAGGTTCGGCGGAATGATGCCGAGCGAACCATCGCGCACTTCGAAAGGACCGCAGCTGCTGACACCGAGCTGCTGAATTGATACAGGATCGATGCGCAATCGCGCACAGCCTTCATCAAGGAGACGCAAGCCCTGACGCGCGACCGCATCCGGCGCACCGGACTTGAGGGTCGGCTGGGTTAGGCGCAATAGCGGGCCGCTCGCATCGGCGATGCAGGCGGCCATTTTGGTGCCGCCGATGTCGAGCGCGGCGATGAACATCGATCAGGTGCGCAGTGGCTTGTAACGGATACGCTTCGGCTTCGCGCCTTCCTCGCCGAGACGCTTCTTCTTGTCAGCTTCGTATTCCTGATAATTACCATCGAAGAAAACGACCTGTGACTCGCCTTCGAACGCGAGGATGTGCGTAGCGATGCGGTCGAGGAACCAGCGATCATGCGAGATCACCATCACGCTGCCGGCGAATTCGAGCAGCGCATCTTCGAGCGCGCGCAGGGTTTCCACATCGAGATCATTCGACGGTTCATCCAGCAGCAGCACGTTGCCGCCCATCAGCAGCGTCTTCGCCAGATGCAGACGACCACGCTCGCCACCGGACAGATTGCCAACGATCTTTTGCTGATCCGAACCCTTGAAGTTGAAGCGGCCGAGGTAGGCGCGCGACGGCATCTCGAAACGTCCTACAGTCAGGATATCGGCGCCGGCAGCGACATCGTCGAACACGGTTTTTTTATTGTTCAGATCATCGCGGGACTGATCGACGACGGATACTTTCACGGTCGAGCCGATACTGATCTCGCCGCTGTCCGGCTGTTCCTTGCCAGAGATCATGCGGAACAGCGTTGATTTACCAGCGCCGTTCGGACCAATGATGCCCACGATCGCGCCCGGTGGAATCTTGAACGATAGATTGTCAATCAGCAGTCGATCACCAAAGCCCTTGCTGACGTTTTTGAATTCGATTACTTCATTGCCGAGCCGTTCGGCGACCGGAATGAAGATCTCCTGCGTTTCATTACGCTTCTGGTATTCGTGTTCGGAGAGTTCATTAAAGCGCGCAATACGCGCCTTGCTCTTCGCCTGACGTCCCTTCGGGTTTTGCCGCACCCATTCGAGTTCTTTCTTCAGCGCCTTCTGCCGCGCGGACTCGGTGGCTTCTTCCTGCTTCAGCCGGCCTTCTTTCTGCTCCAGCCAGGAAGAATAATTACCTTTCCACGGAATGCCGTGGCCACGGTCAAGTTCAAGAATCCACTCAGCGGCGTTATCGAGGAAATAGCGATCATGCGTAATGCCGACGACGGTACCGGGGAAACGCTGCAGGAATTGTTCGAGCCAGTCGACGGATTCGGCGTCGAGGTGGTTGGTCGGTTCATCGAGTAACAGCATGTCCGGTTGCGACAATAAGAGCTTGCACAGCGCGACGCGGCGCTTTTCGCCACCAGACAGCACGCCGACCGTCGCATCCCACGGCGGCAGGCGCAGCGCATCGGCCGCGACTTCCAGTTGCAGTTCAAGGTTACCGCCATCGGCCGCTGCGATGATGGACTCCAGACGTTCCTGTTCTTTCGCCAGCGCGTCAAAATCAGCGTCAGGCTCCGCATAGGCCGCATATACCGCCTCGAGTTTCGCGCGCGCCTCGAACGCCTCGCCAAGTCCGCTCTCGACTTCCTGCCGTACTGTCATTTCCGGATTCAGCTCCGGCTCCTGAGGTAGATAGCCGATTTTCAGATTCGGCATGGGAATGGCTTCGCCTTCAATGTCCTTGTCGATGCCGGCCATGATCTTCAGCAGCGTCGATTTGCCCGAGCCGTTCAGGCCAAGCACGCCAATCTTGGCGCCGGGGAAGAAGGACAGAGAAATATCTTTCAGGATCTGGCGCTTGGGCGGAACGATTTTGCCCACGCGATTCATCGTGTAAACGTAATTAGCCATGGAATGAAATGAATTAACGGAAACGGTGCGCGGCAGGACGCCGCAAGGTGGGGCAAGGATACCCGAACGGCGGCTCAGGGTACAGGCGTGCGCGTGGCCGGCGAGCGCCAGCTGCGCAATAGCGCCTCAGCCGAGTACAGCACCAGCGCGGAGGCAATCAGGCCGAAGGCGATCTGACGATCCCTGCCGAATGGTTCACCAAACAGCCACACACCGAGCAACAGCTGCATGACCGGCACGATGTACTGCAGCAGTCCGACCACCGACAGCGGAATGCGGCGCGCGCCGTAGGCAAACATCAGCAGAGGTACGGCGGTCACCGGGCCGGCTGACATCAGTAGCAGCGTGATCGGCACGGCGCTGCCGAATGCATGTGACGAACCACTGTCCGGCATCAGCAGGACGACGGCCGCAACGGGTAGCAATACGACGGTCTCGAGCGTGAGCCCGTCGAGCGCGCCAAGGCTGGCGATCTTGCGGATCAGACCGTAGAGGCTGAATGAAATGCCGATCACAAGACCGATCCAGGGCAGATGTCCGGCACTGATCGTCAGCCACAGCACGCCACAGGCGGCCAGCAGGATGGCCAGCCATTGCGCCGCGCGTAGTCGCTCGCCGATCAGGATGCCGAACAGCACATTGAACAGGGGCGTGATCAGGTAGCCGAGTGATGCGTCGACCACATGCTCATGCGTGACCGCCCAGATATAGACCGCCCAGTTCGCGCCAAGCATCAGCGCACTACCGAGGAAGGTCAGTACGATGCGGGGATGTGCGCGGATTGCGCTGACCCAGCCCCACTGCCGGCGCAGCGCGACGATCGATAGTAGGAACACCACTGACCACAGCACCCGATGCGACAGAATTTCCATCGGCGGTACCGTTTTCATCAGCCGGAAATAGGCCGGAAACATACCCCACAGGGTGAAGGCCGCGCCCGCAGCGAGCACGCCTCTCAGCATCGCGGTCTCATTCGAGTCCCAGCGACAGTTGCGGCGTGGGCTTGGCTTCGTCTTTCTGCGCGTTGGCAGTGCTGGTCTTGGACTTCGACGGGCGGCGTCCCTCGCGTGCCGGGTTACGGCTGCCATGCTTGTCAAACACGCGTCGCGCTTCGTCACGCGCTTCGGGATCGCGGCGCATCGCCCATAATGTTTCGCGCGCGTAGCGGGCCGTCGCCAGGTGATCGACGACAGGCTCGGGGTAGCTGCTGCCGATGATCACGCCACTGGCCTGCTGCAGTTCCGGTGGCATCGTCCACGGCTCGAAGATGAACTCCACCGGCACATGCTGCAAGGCAGGCAGCCAGCGCTTCACGAATGCGCCGTCGGGATCCTGCTCCTGCGCCTGCTTGACAGGATTGTAGATACGCAGCGTGTTGATGCCAGTGACACCGGACTGCATCTGTATCTGCGAGTAGTGAATGCCCGGCTCATAGTCGAGAAATTCGCGCGCGAGATGCAGCGCCGGTTCGCGCCAATGATTCCACAGCTGGTAGCTGGAAAAGCTGATCAGCAGTGCGCGCATGCGGAAATTAATCCAGCCGGTTTCTGCCAGCATCTTCATGCAGGCATCGATCAGCGGGAAGCCGGTTTCGCCGTGACGCCAACGCTCAAAATACTGAGTATCGACCTGCGGCGCACGCACGCCGTCGAAGCCGCGGTGCATATTGCGCATCTCGATTTCCGGTTCGGATTCGAGTTTCTGGATGAAGTGGCAGTGCCAGTGCAGCCGGCTCTCGAAGGATTTCAATCCTTCCAGCGCGCCCTGCGGACGCACGCGATCCGGCATTGCCGTCAGGTCGCTCCGTGCCTTCCACACGCGGTGCACGATCTCGCGTATCGACAGTGCGCCAAACGCGATGTAAGGCGACAGCCGTGAACAGGTATCGACGGCGGTCAGCGGGCTCGACATGGATTGCCGATAACTGCTGACGCGCTGATTCACGAATTCCCGGAACAGCAGCGCGGCCTGCTTGCGGCCACCTTTCTGCCTGAGCGGCTTGTCCTCGCCGGGCATGCCCATCCAGCGCGGCTGCATGATGCCGTTGGGACTCAGCTCACCGGGCGGCTTGCCGAGAAAATCTGGTGCGGGTAGTGAGGCCTGCTTCATTCGTTCCATCCAGATCTGCGACCAGGCATCACGCGAGACCAGCCGGCGCACCACACCGTTCGATGGAAATTCTTTCCATACGATGCTGTTCTCGCGGCACCAGGCAGCAACCCGCTTGTCGCGCTCATAACTGATTGCGTTGCCGGTTTCCTCATGCGAATACAGCGAGAACGGACCAAAGGTGTCGAGCACGCGCTTGAACACCGTGATGATTTCCCCGAACTGAATCAGCAGAGGGCTGCCGCGCGCGGACAGTGCCTGATCCAGATCGTTCAGGCATTCATTGAGAAAGTGAATGTGCTGCGGCGCGCAATCCGGCGCGCGCACCAGTTCGGGTTCATACACATACAGCGGCAGCACCTGGCGGTGTTTCGCGGCCTCGACCAGCGGCGCATGATCAAACACGCGCAGGTCGCGCTTGAACCAGACAACGGCCAGCTTCATCGGTGCCAGCCGCGTTCTTGCGGCGTGTCGGCAGACTGCGCCCAGAACGCGGAGAACGAGCGGCAGGTCTTCACCGGATTCGCGAAGCGGCGCGGCGCCTCGGCCAGCTGCGTGCATAGCACGGGCAGCAGCTCGCGATAGCCGGGGTTCAGCGTGGCGGTCGATTCAACGTGCGGCGTCTCGGACAGCATGGTGTTCAATTCGTTCAGGTTGCCGATGAACACGGCATCGGTGATGGCTGCCATTCTATCCATCACGAAGCGCCAGCGCAGCCCCGACCAGCGGAAATTCGCATGGAAGGGCAGGTGGATGACACCAACGCGCAGTCCGTCGAAGGGGTGCTCGTCCAGCATCCACGGATGTACCAGACGAATTCGTTCTGCTTTTGGAATCGCTGTCGATGACAGCCCCGGAGGCACGGCGACTGTTGCAGGTTCGGTGGCGCCGATCAGCGACGCCGACGGCTCGATTGATTCATCGCTGCGAGCGATATCTTCGAGCACTTCATAGCTCGTATCAATGGCGCTATCCGCGCAGTGCCATTCGGCCGGCGCGTAGCGCGCGACATTCTCCGCATTGAACAGGTAGGGTTTGCTGCTGAACGTGGCGGCGACCCATTGCCATGACAGATGATTCGATGCGAGATCGCCATCTAGCAGATGCGCAAACATCCAGTCAGCGCCGGTGCGCCAGTGCACCTTGCGCAGGTGGACGACATAGCTGGCCAGCCACATGCGCGCGTGATTATGCAGATAGCCGGTGGCGTAGAGCTGATGCACCGCTCTGTCGATCGCGGCGATACCGGTGCGACCTTCACG
>JACCDW010356320.1_pt1 | contig 10845 bp, 5 predicted proteins | sample 7449781 | NCBI WGS metagenome assembly JACCDW01 (sample SAMN15323449, study PRJNA562643) | freshwater metagenome | isolation source: river surface water | place: USA:Blue River Watershed | collected 2017-08-18
AACCCGGTACACCACCGACATATCAGGATGTCGCGTCGATTATTGCCAACAATTGTGGTTTCTGTCATACCGGAGGCGTCGATGCACTCGGTGGCATTTCCATGGATACTGAAGAGGAAGTCGTAGCGAACGCAGCCAAAGCTTTTGCAGCGGTGGACGCAGGCCTCATGCCTTTTGGCGACAGCGAATGGCGAACCACTCCCGATGGCATCCAATTGCTCGCCTACTTGAAATCGCAAATTCCTATCGAGCCTGAGACGCCGGCAACACCAGTTTCAAAATAAGCCAAATCGACATAACACAAAGTCACGAAGCACAAAACCACAGTTATTTCAGACTGTTGGACTCTCTTGTCCGACACCTGTTCACACCCGGGTGTCGGTTTTAACTCCTCTTGTTCCGCGAACAGCACCTTCTACCCGTCCAAAAATCTCGACATTCAAGGTAAATTGTTATAGGCATTTGAGCCCGTTGCCTGACTTGAGGCAAGGAACACACTTTGGAGGATCCCCCGGTGACACACGAACTCTCAGTCCTGCTGGAGCAGCTTAAAAAATATTTCAAACCCCATCCTTGGCACGGGATCCCCGTTCAGGCTGATTCACCAGCTTTCGTGAACGTATTCATTGAAATCGTACCGACGGACACCGTGAAATACGAACTCGACAAGGCCTCGGGCTATCTTTGTATCGATCGCCCCCAAAAATTTTCCAACTACGTGCCTGCGCTCTATGGCTTCATTCCGCGCACCTACTGCATGGAGCGCGTCGCCGCGTATGCAGGGGAACGTACGGGCATGCAAAATCTGGTAGGCGACGGCGATCCCTTGGACATTTGCGTTCTATCCGAAAAGCCCATCACACACGGCGACCTCTTGTTGCAAGCCAAACCCATTGGCGGTCTGCGTATGATCGACAATGGTGAAGTGGATGACAAGATCATTGCCGTTCTGAAGGACGATGCCATCTACGGCCGTTTCGAAGATATCGAGGACTGTCCACCCAAGATCCTCGCGCGACTCAAGCACTATTTCCTTACCTATAAAGATATCCCTGGCGAAGGCGAACGCAAGGTAAGCATCGAAGCGATGTACAATCGCAAAGAAGCGCTGCACATCATCAACCTTTCGGCGCAGGATTACGAGGCCTCGTTTCCGTTTCCCCGTTAAGCTTTAGACCGCTTTCAGGTTGGGAGTGAATGGTTCCTCATCCCTGGGCAAGGTGATGATGAACTCGGTCCCCTGACCCGGTTCGGTGATGATATCCATCCGCCCTTGGCAGGCTCGCACGGCTCCATATACCGCAGCCACCCCTACGCCCCGACCGGAATAAAGATCCACTTCCTTGCTGGTGCTGAAGCCTTCCAAAGACAGGATTTCGATCAACTCGGAGATCGGCTTGTTTTCAATGTCGTGCACTCCAGCCAGACCTTTCTCCACAATCAATTGAACGATATGATTGCGATCCATGCCGTGCCCATCATCCCGGCAACTGATTTCGAGATGCTTCCGATCGGCCTTGAATGTAAGAGCAACGGTTCCGCGCGGCGCTTTCTGCCCGCGATCCAGTTCGATACCATGAATGATGGCATTACGCACGAGGTGCACAAGATTCTTGATCAGATGCTTTTCGGCGTCTGAATAAATCTTGACCTCAGCACCCAGCAGCTCAAATTGCACCCTACGGCCGCTGCGTTTGGCCAGCTGCTGCACGTCGTCCACGATGGGGCCCAAAAGGCTTCTGGCCGAGCGGGCTGTTATGCTCCTGACCCAGCGATCGAAGAGCTGGATAAATTCGCGGGCGACGCCGAGACGTTGCAATTCTTCCCGCAGGTCGACCAGCGTTGAGTATTTCAGCACCACATCCTCGTCATGCTCATCATCCCAGTTCATATTCAGGATATCCGCATGGCGACTTAAGAAGAGCTGGAAACTCTGTTCCAAAGCCTTGATATCTTCCAGGCGCAGTTCACCGGCTTCTTCCAGCTTGTGAATGCGGTCCGCTTGAACCCTCATGTTGAAGATCAGGCAATTGCCTTTTAAAGTGTGCAGGATAAATGCAGCCATCTTGGGTTTATTGCGCACCTCAGGGTCCAACAGATGCCTTAAGTTTTCACGCGTGATTTTAATGAACGAACGGAAGGCATCCATGTTCTTCAGGATCTTGATCAGCATGGAACTTCGCAAGGCTTCGCGCTGCTTCATACGAAGCTTGGTGATGTCGTTGACGGTGAATAGAATAGCTTTGGGTTTGCCATCCTCGCCCCGGATCAAGCCGCCTTCCAGAATAAGTATGCTATCACCAATACGGAAATTTCGAGGGATCTGGGAAAGACTGACCTCTTCGGGCATGCTGTCCGCAAAGACCTGCTGCACGGTCATCTGGAACACACTCCGACGTGATCCTTCCAGTCCCAGGACATCGAGCACGGAGACCTGATCACGGATTCGATCACCCAAGAGGCGATAGCAGGCCTTTGTGAATCCAGGCTCCACTTCCAGTCGGTTATTGACGGTAAAGAATCCGCTTTTCACATGATCAATGATCGATCGAATGGTCTGGGTACGATCAGCGACGATGCTTTCCACTTCGAGGATCTGTTTTTTAAGGGCGCTATTAAGATCCTTGATGGTCTGTTCAGAACGCGCCCGCATGAAATTCACGCGACTACCCAGGGCCAGCGACATGAGCGCAACTTCCATAGCGCCCCCAAGAAGGTTGCCCCATTGCGCAAAAAAGTTGAGGGGGAAGAGCCCATTGAACATCAACGTGAGAACCATATTGCCAATCAGGATACTGGTCCAGGCCAAGGTGTAGAACACGGCCGGTCGAAAGCCTCGTTTAGCTGCGATGACGCCGGATGCGATCAAGGAAATACTCACGACCAGGGTGGAATACGTGAGCTCACGCCCGAGAAGGGAATAGCTGGCAAAGAAGCCATGAATGGTGACCGCAATGTTCACAAAGATCAGAAACGAAATCCAGCGATACCAGTTAGGCATGTGCTTTTGCATATTTAAGAAGCGCAGCGCAAAAAGGCAGGCAAACACATGACTGAGGGACACAAGAATCAGCCAGCCCCTGTTCATCACCCAATGCCCGATGTCACCGCCTATCCATTCAATGCCGGTGGCCTGAATGCCAAACTGCGAGGAAATGAAAGTCACCAAATAAAGGACATAGACGAGGTAGGTCTGGCTGCGGAACGAGAGGGTAAGGAACATGTTATACAGCATAAGGACAACCATGCTGCCATAGAGCAGACCGAGAATCAGGTTGTCGTGACGCGAATAATTCTCAAAGGGTTTGGTATCCCACAGAAAGAGGCTGACCACAAAAGTGCCCTTGTTCTGCAGCTTCATCACATAATGATTCAGTCCTGGCTTGATATGAATCGGATACACCGGAAAGCGGAAGCTGACCGGCCTTTTCTCATAAGGCACTTCATCACCAAGCGTCATCTCCCTTTGCGAGCCATCCGGGCCTTCCTGATAAAGGGTCAGATAATCCAACAAAGGATAGCGGTTCTCCAAAATAAGGTCACGTGCCGTGGTCCCGTGATTTTGGATGGAAAGTTTGATCCAGAACGTTGCGTCCGGATTGTTCAGACCTGGAAAATCACGCGTCGCGGCCTGGAATTCAGAGTCATACTTGCCCGCGATTATGTCCTCGACTTTTATAATCCCGCTGCGGTCTTCCAGGATCCTAACGCTTCGACTCAAAAGCAATTCGCGGACTTCGCCGTTGCCAATTTCAGGCATAGCCGCTGCACCTGGGGCCGAAGCCAAAAGGACCAGAAAAACAAGCAGGTTACGGAGCAAACCCACCATATCAAGCCACCTTCTTTTCTTCTTTAAAGATCGTAAAGAGCATGGACGGGAGTCGTATCTCGATTTCAAATTCCGTGGGTTTGATCTCTCCGTTCGAGTGAATCAGATGGATTTTCACATCTCCCCCGATCTTTTGCAGATATTCCCGCACGGCACTCATCCCCACCCCACGACCCGAAATATCATTCACCGTTTTGGCGGTCGAGAAACCGGCCATGAAGATGAGTTCCGCTATTTTATGTGGGTCGTTTTCCTGCTCTGAAATCAGTTTTTGTCGAACACCGAGTTCACGGATTCGATCCAAACGCAGACCTGCCCCATCATCACCATAGAGAATTTGAAGACAACCCTGATGTCCCAGGCTGATATCCATATGAATACGGCCATCTGGTGACTTGCCTTTATAGAGACGGGTATCTGCGTCTTCAATCCCATGATCCATGGTATTGCGCAGAAGATGGACGAAGATATTGCGAAGCACATCACAGCCTTCGTTACTGATACCAGCTGCTACAGATTGAAAACTGACTTTGGGCACAGGCTTTTTGAGATCCTTGGCCAGCGTCGGAAGTGGCTTGCAAATGTCTTCAAATAGCTTTTCCACTTCCATATAGTAGAGGTGGTAAAAGGTCTTCCGGACGTAATCCACAAATGGCGTCATGCGATCATCGAGCTTGAAGTCTTCCAGCTCCTGCAGGTACTTGATATTCTCTCGAACCGTTTCCAGATCTATCTTCACGACATCCAGGTTTTCATTGCGCTTCAATTTCATGCGATTGATGTTGTCGTATTCCTGGAATACTTTTTCCACCTCGGCCAACTGCGCCAGGGCCTCAGCCTGGTTCCACTCCGCCTCTTTCTTCTGCACATGGGCATAGGTTTGCTCGCAATCATGAACCAGAGCCGTCATGCTCTTGAAACGATAGGTTCTGGCTGCGCCTTTGATGGTATGCATGTTGATGAAAAGAATCTTAAGGGTCTCGGCGTCCGGTTCAGTCGCCGCTTCAATCAGCCGCCGGTTTTCGGCGATAAAATTGCGACCGGTTTTCATGAAAACGTCAAACTTATCCGGATTGATTTCAATGATCTCGCCAATGAGTTCGATGTCGCGCCGCTGCTTCTTGTTTTCCATTTCCATGGCTTTCAGCTCGGTGACATCGCGCAATGTCACGAGCATCTTTTCCACGATGTCCTTGCTTTCGTCCACCACCGGCTGCCAGTCCATCAACAGAATTTTTTCCCCACCGCTTGGTGTCCTCAGGCGCATCTCGCGGATCAGATTGTCCTGATTCAACTCAAAGTTAAGGGGGGCTTCGTTAACGCTGCCTTCCAGAATGGTCTGCACGATGCTTTTCTGTTCGGAATTCAAATCACTGCTGGCAAAGACCAGGTCCATCGCATCGCGATCTTTAATATCCCGGGTATCCAGTATGCGCTCCAGATAATTGGAATAGTCATCACCCACCAAAAGACCCGGTGCCCTTATGGTAAAGATACCCTGATGGATATTCTTGAGGATCATCTTCACGTCGCGTGTCTGTCTCGCCACTTCCAGCTGCAAATCCTTGCTCAACTTGTCAGCCGTGCGAAACGCAAAGGCGAAGTTACTGCCAACCACCAGAGATTGACAGAAGATAAAGGCGACCATTCCATAATGCCCCAGAAAAGGCATGGGCAGTTGCAACATATAGACCATCACGTCATTGGTCATCGCTGCAACGAAAACAGCGATCCCGAGGAAAGCCATCGAAGCGCCGCGCACACGTTGCCAGGTGGCCCGCGTCAGCTGCCAAAACATGAGAACGAAAAGGCCCAGGATCGGCGTAAGGAAATGAAACCACAAAGCTGCGGCTTGTTTGGGAAACGCGATGGTGAAGAACAAATACGTGAGAGAGGTGATCCAACCTATCTGCACGGCACGGCGCGGAAAATATCCTGGAAAGGCCAAATGGAAGAAATGAAAGTACATCGCAAAGCCCAAAGGCAGTGCCAGCGCGTTAGGATACACCGTCAATCGAAAGTTCAGCATGGTTGGTTCTGGAAAAAGACGGGTCAGTATCGCCTCCGTGCAGAAAAATCGCAGGCCCATGATGAGGCTGAACCCAGCCATCAGAAGACTCGGTTTGTCTTCAGGCCGCAAAGCGAAGAGGGACGTATTCGTGATCACGAGTAGAAAAAACATGCCCAGAACGAAGCAGGCTTCCATGACCTGAAATTGATCCTTAAGGACCAACCTTGGCGAAAGATCAAGGGTAGGTGTATCAGCAAACGAGCTATTCATGAGAAAAGAGGACGAACCCATCACGAGATAAACATCACTGCCATCCAGCTCAGGAAGCGGAGAAATCACCTTGCGCATCTGGGGTATCGATGTCTCTTCCGCGTCGGTGACCACGCCGACTTCGGCCAGGAGAAAGGCTTCCTTACGACTAGGAATATAAAGCCAGGTCTTATGAGAATTGGCAAACTGGCCAAAAGTAATGCTAAGGCCTTGAGGTGGAGTCTTGAGACCTTTGATCTGCAAAACATAGGTCGCAAATCCTACGGCGCTGATGCCGTCGCCAAGCGCATCCCATGAGCCCGAGGGATTGGGAATCAGAAAGGATTTTTCCTTTAAAAAGACCTCGGCCTTGATTTCGTCAACGCTGTAGAGACGTTTCCAGTGAAACATCCAATGGCCCCGCAAAGGCAAGGCACCCTTCTGAAAGTCCCAGCCGCTGACATCAATGGTTCCTCGCTCGGCCTGTATACGCTGCACATCGGCCCACGAGGGAATACTCCACCCTGCGAGGATGCATACGAGGCTGATCAAGATGCGATCCAATAACATCACGACACCATCTCCCAATGAGGCTCGTATCTGTTATCGGCGATCGATAGCGAAGATTGATGGCAGGACTGCGGGAACGCCAGGTTCCCGCATTTGTTAAAACACTTAACTCGAAAACAATCCCTTAAGAAGACCTGCAGATGCGTAGGCCCCGCTGGGGTTACCCCCCATGATCTGAGCCATCGAATAAAGAAGCTGGCTATGCGATGCCCCATTGCAATCGAGGATGCGCCCCGGGTTATAGCCGGCAATACCCTTCCCACCCATCAGGTAGTAAGGCATGTCCTTGCGGGTGTGCGAAGCGCCCTGGGCAATTTCGGTAACAACCAGCACCAGCGAGTTATCGAGCATGGAACCCGTGCGACCGGCGCGAGGTTCCGGACGAGCTGCAAGCAGTGCAAAGAGCGTGGTCAACTGCTGATTCACCCATTTTTTCTGTTGAGCATGAATGGCCCCACTGTTGTGAGAGGCCTGATGGCTTTCCATCGGCCATTCGTTATTCCAGCGATTGAGCCAATCATAATCCATTTTGATCGTGCTGGTATGCCTTGAAAATTGCAGAGTCGCAACCTTGGCCAGACCGCATTCCATGGCCTGAACCAGGTTATACATCTGCATCGTCATGATCACGGGAGCGGTTTTATCATCCCATTTTTTGCCATCTTCATAGGCAAAACTCGACAGATCGTAGCCGCTGCAGCTGCCGGAACTGCTCAGCAAGACCTGAATCTGTTTCAAATGCTGCTGCAGTTTGTTCTTTTCGCGTTCGACGTCGGTCTTGGCCAGAAAACTTTGAAGCTCTTTTTCCACGTTTTTCAAAAGAGCCAGATCAGCTGAATCCGTTTGAAGTCCGCTACCTTTGAATAGCCTTTGATACACGGCCAGAGGACTGTCATCGGCTATCTTTTCCGAACCTCCTGGCAAAAAGCTGACGGAATGCCCCTGATTCTTGCTGGCCTGCACCCCCACATGGAGAAGAGCCTGCTTGAATTGATCCGCAAGGTGCACATCGAGGGAACCTTGAGCCGGATTCGTGCTGCCTGACAAAAGGCAGCGAGCAGCGTCCTCATGCCCATCGCCACTCCCATCAAGCAAATTGAGTCGGCGCAGAAGCACCAGCTGATCACGATAGGGAGCAAGAGGCAGTAAAGACTCAGGCAGAGTTGAGATCGACCCGGAAAGAGCGGATGGATGCCATTGCTCCAGAAAGGCTCCATCGGGATGATAGACAATAATCAAACGCTCGGCTTTTTTGGGATCAAAAGCTGCAGGTGATGTCTGACCCAGAAGATCACGGGCCCAAACAAACGAAGCCATGCCTGCCATATATTGAAGAAAGCTGCGACGCTCCATCATTTTTTATTTCCTCCACACAAAGCTGTCAGAACTCACAAAGTCCATCATCACCGCGCGCAGACTCTTGTCCTGCTGCAGCTGCTCCCGAATGGAAGTCTGCAGGCATTGATCGGTGCTCTGCGCCACATGTCCCTGAGCATAGCGGAGGTATTGAATCCCAAGGCAGGCTTTGGCGGTCGGACTCTCACTCAAAAGCGTACCAAGCTCGGCAAAACTTTGGAAAGGAATGGCCGTTGGATCGGACAGATTCAATGGACTCTTGATTTCCCCTGATACATCGATGGCTACACCTGGCTTTTCCGCATAGGCTTCGCGAAAGATACCTACTTCATCGAAGCGTTCAAAGCCGAAACCAAGTTTATCAATATACTGGTGACAGGACGCGCAAGAGTTGCTGCCATCGCTTTGCTGACCCTGCGACAGATGGCGAGCCAGACGCTCGCGCATGGTGAGGCCGGGAGCTGGCGGGGGAATGGTCGTGTCGACATTCGCAGGTGGGGGCGGCAGATCCTGACAAAGCAGTCGATTCCGAACAAAAACACCGCGCTTGATCGGTGATGCTTCCGTGGAATTCGCATATGTTGCAAGGATGGAACCCTGGGCAATTAAGCCCCGGCGTTCTTTATCGTAGTTCACCGACTGCCAATCCTGAGCAGGTGCTGGCAATCCATAATAGGCTGCCAGCTTTTGCGATAATGGAGTCGCATCCGCGGCATAGAGATCCTTCACTGCAGCGTTCTGATCGAATATCAAATGGGACAGAAAACGTCGGGTCTCTTCCAGCATATCGGCACGGAGCGCAGCTGTGAGCTTCGGATTATCCCGCGTTACATAAGGCAGGGAACTGACGCCGAGCCACTGCATCGCAAAATCAGTGAATGTTTCCCGGGCCGCTTCCGTGGCGAGCAATCGCTCGGCTTCCCGCCGCCGTATCGCAGCGTCTTTGATAGTGCCATCAGCTGCGGCGGCCAGAAGTGTTTTATCAGGCGGTGATCCTGTTAAACTGTAGGCCAAAGCCGTCGCAACCTCGTAGGAGTCCAGGGAATAAGCATTCATCGGCGAAATAAAATTCCCTAACTCAGAGCGATACAGAAAATAGGGTGATTGCAGCATCGTTTCAAGAATCTTTGTCGCGTCCATCGCAGCGTAAGCATCCAGCTCTGCTGTCGTCAAAGGACGCCGATAAAGCCTCAGCCCAACCTGTTCCGCAAAGCAGCGACGATTCGTTCCGCAGGTAGTTTCCGCTTTGGCTTTTTCGGCAATCTCGCGCGCGGACTTGGCAAAGACCACAAGGTGTCGATCCGTGACCACGGCTGCATCCGCATTGTTGTTGTAACCCAAAACATTGGCGGGCTCGGGCCAGAATTTCAAGGCATTGATTTCGCTCACGCCCAAAATAACCCGTACGCTATTGCGAAACTCGCGCTCCGTGAGCAAACGCAACTGACGGCGTCCCAGGTTATTTCCCGGCGCTTTGCAGTCCACCGCATCCGCTGGATTCAGGCTGTAGCGAATATAACGTGCCACCGAGCGGGCACAGTCACCAGTGCATTGCCCGACTTTGCCCAAGGGCATGGTCTTACTGATGCGATCGGCAAGCCCATCGACCTGACCACAACTGGTACACTTGCCGACACTGATCAAAAGAGGCGTTCCCGCTCCCCCTTCCCCATCCTTGCCATGACACTTCGCACACTGTGTTTGATACTGGGTCTGGCCTGCACTCAGGTCTTCATAACTTGCCGTGAGAACGACATCACGATCCGGCATGGAAAATTGATTCTCGGCCCGGCTGGGATCAGAAAGAAGACTGACATCACCCTTCCATCCTGTGAATAGCGAGGGCTTTGGCGTTGAGGCTTGTATACGGACCAAGGAACCTGGGCTGTACTGACCAGATCCCGATCCGTTTTGAACAGTGAGCGAATAAAGTCGTTCCTCGGGGTTCAGATCAAACCACTGGTTCACCACCTGGCCCTGCTTTTTCCACACATACCAGCCGTTTTCCTTGCGGGAAAGGTCAGGGGTCTGTTCACCACTGCCGTTGCTGAAAATCAAATTGGTGGAAAGATCCTTGGGGTCGGTCTGTTTCTGATCGATGAAACCCCGATACCAACCAGCTACGTCAGCCAAAGCCTTGCCTGGCCAGCGACCGCTCGATTCGATAACTTTGTTGTCCTGAACATACCATGTGTAGATATAGACCTGATTCCAATTCTCCGGCTTCTTGAAGAACACATAGAAACCCGAAACATTGTCCTGGGCCGCAAGACCCCACGTCCATAGCATTGCCAAAAAGAAAATTAGCTGTCGTCGCATATTTGTCCCCTTCTTTTAGTTCATTTCTAATGTCCCGAGGTATCGCTGACAATCGTCTTTTTTTTGCGAACCATCCAAATGGTCGGCTCTTAAGGTGAACGGTTCTGCTCCGATAGAAAGCTGGCGAAATTTTACGCATAGGTATTTGCCCCGGGAAAAGGATGAGCTGCATGACTTTCATAAACATCCTAAGTTTAGTGTGCGCTGCTCTGATGAGCTTCCATCACAGTGAACTGTATGGAAAAGACTACAAAGAACATGAAATAAACTGGGAGCCCTTGAAAAAGCGCCCGGACCTTTACCAGGAATACTGGGGTATCTATGGCGACGGCAAAGATCAGAAAACCTTGACGCGCGAACAGCTCAAGCGGTCTTATGAGATAACGGAAACCTTGCTGAAGGCTAATCCCAAGTGGGTGGATGGCTATTGGCTCATGGGGAGCACAGCGTTTCAGTGGGGATCATCGTATAACGATGAGAAGGATTTGCCCTTGGCTCGGGAAATCTTCAT
>JACCDW011729480.1_pt1 | contig 10845 bp, 9 predicted proteins | sample 7449781 | NCBI WGS metagenome assembly JACCDW01 (sample SAMN15323449, study PRJNA562643) | freshwater metagenome | isolation source: river surface water | place: USA:Blue River Watershed | collected 2017-08-18
ATTTAAATTCTGGGTTTTTATTATTACCAATTCTATTATGAATTTATAAATCCACCTGCTGAAATAGCTCCTGTTCTAAGAATTGTGATATTATTTACAATAATACCCATACCCTTGATTGGTTCAACATAAGTATCTAACACACCGATTTGATTATCAATAATCTCTGCTGTGTTATTTTCCTCGTCTATCTTATTGAAGTAGTTATATAGACCATTTTGTGCTACATACTTCTCACAGATAACGTCAGCTTGTAACTTAATCTGAGCTCTGATTTCTTTTGTGTTAAATTTCCATTGGAAGTCTAACAACATTCTTGAAAGTTCTCTCTCAAGTTCAATCAACACCTCTCTCACGTGTATGAATGAAAGTGCTGACTTGTAAAGTACTTGAGCAGTGTTTTCAGTCTCAATAACAAATCCTCTATTTCTCTTGAATGTTAATGGGTTCATTTGTGCTTGATTCAAGAATTCTAAGTCAGATGGTGTGAATATCTGCTCAAGATCTTGAATTCCAGTAATTCTACCATTATTAACACCCGCAGCGATTGTCCAAGGAACAATACTTGTAGTTGTACTATTATGTTTTCTCATAAATGTTAATCCTACATAAGCTGATGGTGGAACATCAATTGGTCTTCCAAAGTCATCAATTGTAACATAAGGTAAGAAGTATCCTACTGAAGTAACACCAATTCCTTTACCGAATGAGTACAAGAACTCTGGATTACTTTCAGGATCACCACCTTTTGCGATATATTCAATTTGTAAAGTTCCATTTCCATCTTTGAAAAGTGGATTTACAGAATTTTTAAATGACTTCAATGATGGCATATTTAAGATACCAAATGCATCTAATCTATCACCACAAATGTCAACCAATTGTTGTTTAGAATCTGCACTAAGACCTAATCCAAATGAGTCTATCAAATATCTAAAATCAAATGCTTCTTTATTTGTCAAAGCTTTGAACAAAGGAGTTCCTTTTGCGATAACATCTAAGATAGCTGATTGTTTTACCTCAGTACCATCTGGAATAGATGCGTCTCTAAGTCTAAATCCTTTAAGTGATATAGCTTTATATGTCGTAACATAATCGTCAATCTTAGTATATCTATTAGTTTGAACATCACCATTGAATGTTCTTAACTTGATAGATGTATCACAAGATAATTCTACATAGTTAGAATCAACTGACCAAACTTTCTTAGTCTGAATTCTAGTAAGTTTCTTAGGCATTTGATCTGATTTAAGTAAAGTAGGATCGTAAGATGCTTCTAAGAAATCACCAACTCTAACTTCAGCATATCTACTTCTATTAACAAGAATCTTATTAGGAATTGGTGTCCATCCACTTGGATATTCAACTTCAATAGTTTGTTTAAAGTTGCTCTTCTGTGACTTAACATAAATCGTACCATTTGTAGCTAATGGGTTACCATTAACATCATTCAAAGTTGATAGTAGATTTTGTTCTTCAAGTGTAGAGTCTACAAAAGAAACAACAAGGTCTCCATTATCTTTCAAGTAAGGTGCCAAATAAACTGGACCGCCATTAAACTCTGAACTATATCCGTATAATTTACTAATATTTAACTCCTCACTAACAACATCTTCAAATACTTCATAAGCATAGTAGCTGTAAGTTGCGTTATCAATAAAGTCTAACACACCACCACTATAAGTTGCTAATAAGAATGCTCTACCTCCAAGTGCAGAATCACCAGATGCGTCAAATGGTAGAGTTAATCCATTTTCAATTGCCAATCCTTGGTCATACTTAACAGTAAATGCACCAGAATTATTAACCCCACCAATTAAAAATTGATATCCTTGTACACCAGTATCATCTCCTTGGTTATCATTAACTGCTGCAAAGTAATTTTGATTTCTTGAAGTGTAAGTTCTATTCTTCTCAACTTGGAAAACAACATAGTTGTAACCAGAAAGTGAAGCGGTAGCTGAAGATCCAGGTACAAAAGTAACCTTAACATCATCACTTAACTCATTTTGATAGAAAAGATCTCCTGTATTAATAACACCTTGATCATACTGTGTATAGAATCTAGAGTATTTACCAACAACACCATAAGATGCAGTAGTACCATCAATAACAGGTATAGTATCTTTTGTTTCAAAACCTGCTTGACCAATTAAGAATTCATCATCTAATTTGTAGAATGCCAATTCACCACGAGTTAAAATATCATTTAAATCTGATGCATCTAATCCAGTAGAAACTACAAATGATTTGTTAACAGTTGTTCCAGTTGCTATATTACTAAATGTAACACTTGATAAACTAACTTTATCAGTTGTGGTACTAGCATTTATCAACATAGATCCTCTAAATGTAGAACTTGTGTCAATATAAGTAAGTAAAGAATTAAACAATTTGAACTTTCTATATTGTGAATAATCAGTAACATCAGGTGTTGAGTTTGTATTCAAGAATGTAACCTTGAAGTCACCACTAGAAAGTACCAATTGAGGTGTAGAAGCTGTAGAGAATGTGAAGTCTACATCTTTTGTTAAAGGAATGTAAGCATCAGCTCCAGCTCCAGTACTAGAAGTAAGTCCAATAGTAACGTCTGTAATAGAAGGTGCGAAAGAACCAGTTACAAAGATACCACCATTCAAACTAACTGTACCCCAACCAAGAACTATATCTGTAGCGATAACTGTTGGTTTTGAACCAGTAGCAGTTGTCTTTTTAACAGAGATATTACCTTGTGTGTCGATAACATAAGCGATGTTATAAGACTGTGTACCTGATGATGTACCAAGTTGTGGATAATCAGTATATGCCAACTCAACTGAATATGTACCAGCAAGTGGAATATAGTTACCACCAATTATCGCATAACCATTATTAGAAGTTGAATTAACAGCATAATCTAACTTAACACTGTGTGTAGTTGTAATAAAACCACCTGATCTATAAAGATCATTAACATATCCCTCAGCGAACCAATATGTTCTTTGTGGATATTTAACATATCCCAAGTTAACATCTGAGTTTGGACCAGATATAACACCACCCAAAACAGATGAAGAGTCATTATAAGAGTGTGTCCAAGTATTCAATTTAGTAATTGATGTTGTACCAAAAATAGCGACTACGTTACCTGGTCTATCAAGAACTCTATTTGAGTAAGCCAATGTTTCAGTTATCTTCTCATTATATGATAAGAAATTAATAGAAAGCTCACCATCACTAGAACCATCATTACTATCAAGTGATTGGTAATATGTCTTATCAGATGTTGGAGGATTACTCAATAAATCATCAGAAACTAATGAGTTACCAACTAAGTCAATTAGACCTTTAGGATAATCTGTTTCTACTAAATCGTTATTAAATGCACAGAACAGACCAGTTCTATCAGTCTCTCTGTTTATAACAGTTTCTATAAATATATTTCTACCATTTAAATCTCTAAAATATGGAATCAAAGAAAGTCCTTCATAATATCCAAGTAATGTTACATTTCTGTCATTAGCGAAATTTCTTATTTGAGATTTCTTTAAACCATCCTCAGCAAAATATGCTGTCCATCTTGGATCAACAGATAATTCTTGGTAATTTGACCAGTCACCACCAACAACTACAACATCAACCAAATATTCAGAAGCTAAATCGGTAGGATAAAGATATGGTGGTAATTTTTCTATAGAACCATACCACTCAAGTAATGGTCTATCAAAACCATTCACCGCCGACTTAACACAAAATACTGTGATATATCTATCTGATAAGTTAGTAAAGTTTAAAACTCTACCCTCATATCCAGAGTTAGCTTTTGAGATGTCTATAAAAGAATCAGTATCTCTTTTCCAGAAACCAGTCGTATCGAAGAATTTTCTATAAGATGCTAATCTTTCTATATCATTGTTGTAAACAGGACTCGCTGATACTGATTGATATTCAATCTGGTCAAGTGTATCATCAGTCAAGAGCAAGTTTACTGCATATACTGGAGATGCCTCAAGCATTTTTGATATTGTTCTGTGGAAGAACGATCCTTTTCTTTCTAATTGTCTATCAACAGAACCAAAAATTCTTTCAAGATCACCGACTGTCTTTAATAAAACAGCTGAGTTAACTGGTCCCTTTTTAGAGAAACCAACAACAAGGTTTGCAAAACCTTCAACTGTAGGACTGGTAATAATCGATTTGTCAATCTCTTCTATGAAGATTCCTGGTCTTTTGTATTTACCGATTTGAATTGCCATATTTTTTAATTATTTTTTATTTTATGTTTTATATATTAAAAGAAAAAACCAATTTTTTTCTATTTTATATTTTAGATAATAAATTTTTTACTCTATCTTCCTCTACTTTAATATCCTTTTTAAAGTCTTCATGCTTCTTTTTCCAATTGAAAGTATCTTGTGATAGTAGACGTTTATTTGAGTTTACATTATCTTTCAACTCTTTCAATCTTTTGCGATTTTTATCAAGCATAGAAGATATTTGAACCTTTCTAGTTTGTGAAGCATCACTTATTTCATTACTAAGTCTTGATATATCATCATTAGTATTCTTGATCTGATCTAAGTCTCTATTTATAGAGTCTTGAAGTGCATTTTTTCTTCTTTCCATTCTAAGTACAGATTCAAATTTTACAATCCATTTATTTCTAAGTCTGGCTTCTTTTTTTGAATTGTAAATTTGAGATGTTAAAGTGGAATCTAAAGTAGCGTCGTCAGTTATTTTAGGATCTTTAAAAATACTCTCAATTTTGCTCCTTTTTTCCTGAAACTCTTTTAAAAGTCTCTGTGAGTCTTCGATTGATTGTCTATTAACTGATCTTGTTTGATCATCTAGTTGTTGATCTTCTGGTAAGGATTTTATATCATCCGTTCCCTCTTCTGCTTCAAAAATTAGAAAATACTTTAAATATTTCATAACATATATATTAAAATATAGATATAAAAAAACCCGTATTAAACGGGTTATTCAAAATCTTTCTCCATGCGGTCTTTATCAATCCACTTTTTCTCGTGAGATTTATCTAAAATATCCCATATTTTCTTTGAAATAGATTGAGATATAGTAGGAGTTCCGGTCTTTCTATCGATAAAATGTCTATTATTTATAATTAAAACATAAGTCTCGGATGGAGATAAAAACATTTTAGACGTAGTTCTATTTTTACTGGATGCCTTCTGAATAGAAATGTCATAAATATTACCTTCTTTAGATTTAAATTTAACTTTTCTCTTATAGTCAGCATATTTAACAACATCTCCTATAATTTGTGACTTTTGATCGTCCTTAGACTCTAAAGCGCTTTTTAAAGAGTTAAATACCTTCTCAGCAAAATCATCATCTCTTTTACTGAAAAAACTTTTTATGAAATTTCCACTTTTCTTAGTTTTAGCTTTATCTTTTTCAGATTTATCTTTTTTAAGGAAATCAAAAAATCCTTCAAATGTTTTTAAGTTTTTCATTTTAGGCATTAGATTTTAACCACGACTTAGCGGTATTTATATTTTTTTCAAACTTCTTAAACTTGGGTAAAAACTTATTAAGATCTAAAAACGGATCACCGCTCTCTGATGCACATAGAACCTCAACATTCTCTACTGTAAACTTCTTTCTATCTGTTACTTGTTCCTGTTTTACAACATCATTTGATATCTCAATAAACTTCAAATCTATCGAACTACCATTATTAAATTTACCAGTTGGTGATAGACTTGATAAATAAACATTAATAGGTATATTTGCCTTATTTATATCTCTACCTTTAATTTGTGTCAAATCATATGGAAATTTACTTTACTAAAAACAAGAATTGGGTAGTTATTTTCAGTTGAGATATATTTAAAATAATAAGTATCAGACTTATCATCTACTTTCAATTTAACTTTAAAAGAAAGTCCTTCAAATTCGGACTTCTTATCACCTGTAAATATTTTATGTAAATCATTACCAAGTGAAGTAACAGAATCCAATTTTTTATAAATAACCTCAGTCTCTTTAATGCTATCAACAACTTCTGAATTCTTTGTTAAATCACTTGGATCAAAGGATTGTCCTCCCATTTTTTCCACTTGTTTATCTGAAAGCTTAAAATACTCTTCAATAAAATTATTCATAGCTCCCTTTTTATACATCTTACTTTCAGATAGAAGTTCGTTAATGAATTTTAAAAGTGTTTTACCACCTCTTTCAATAGGATCTCCCTCTTGTCCAGTTTCTTCATTTACAAACCTAAAAACAGCCTTTTCACTAAAAATAGGTCGATATTTAGTATCACTCAATATATCTTGAACAACCTCATTCCATTGATCAAATAACTCAATATTTCTATAAGGACCACTTCCTGGTGAATCGGGAGTACCATTACCCGATCCTAAATCCTCATACTCTCTAAATACCGAATTAGAAACTCTTCCTCCTGTTCTTCCAGAAGGAATAACACCAGGTGTATGTATTCTCCAAGCTCTATTAAATAATCTAACAATTTCAATAATTGGATCAGCGTCTGTAAAAACTAACTCACCAGTAGGTCTCTCTTTAATCGATTTCTCGATCTCAATTTTTCTAGACTCACTTATCTCAAAATGTGCTTTAATTTCTTCTGTGAATATCTCATTAAACTTTTCTTTAATTTGCTCAGAATATTGATTCTTCTCCAAAATAATATTAAAGTCGAGATACCTATGTAGTGATTCTTTTTTAGGAACATCAGATTCACTACCTTTAAGGATAGTCTGTAATTTCACAAATGAGTTTATAAATGTTTTCATAGATTCACCAGCCTTTCCATAAGATCCAGTTAGTCCAATATCATCTTTATATGCTAATAGAATTCTACCGAATAGAGAGATAGATTTAGAGACATCATTAATATTAATATCCTCTTTAATAAGATCTTCAAAATTTATTGGCTTTCCAACAGTACTAATATTTAAAACACATTGTTTACAAATCTTAATAATATTCTCCTTGGCTTTTAATAAATTTTCTTTATCACCTTTAGATGTTGTGTTTAATAAGCTTTCAATTTGAGGTATAAACGATGCAATCTTTGATTGATTATAAGCATTAATTACCTTCTTCCAAGCATTTTTAGCATGTGTCTCACCACCCTCTACATTAGCTGATCCACTACTTGGATTAGCCTCTTCATTTATTAAGTCGAAATCTATATCAAAATTATTAGAGGAATTTTGTTTAACAGTTGGCTTAACAGTTGTTTGTTTAATAGACTCACCGGGCTTTTTAACTTCTGGACTCTTTGAATCTGTTTCCTTTCCCTTAGATCTCTGCTCTCTTTCCATATTAATCAATAATCCCGAATATTCCTTTAAATAATTATTAAATAAATTAATTTTACCCTTATCTCCTTTAGATTTATAAGCATCTAATCCATTCTCACACATTTGAACGAGTTGTCTCAATATTGCCAATTTATCTTTAGATTGAGCCTTTTCATATTTCTTTTTAATCTCATCAAATTTAGCCTGATCAAAATATGTTTGTCGACTAATATCTTGACCATATTCTTTGTCTTTAAACTTAACAACGTTCATTTTAATTGCATCATGTAAGCTAACAACCGATTGTAAAAACGACTTACAAACTAAATACTTCTCTTCAAACTTTTTAGAGTCACTTTTAGATTCATCAGAGTTCTTAGATACATCACCAGATTTAAGACCTCTTAGATAATCTAAAAACTCATCCAGTGCCTTAATCATATCATCTTTTTTATCATACTTATATCGATTGACATGATCTTTTAAATCCTCTGTTGTTCTTATTAATTCCTTAACTTCAGCACCATCATTTACTTTTTTAACAAGTTCACCTAGTAGAGATGATATCTTTAAAAAAAGTATAGATATTGAGTCATCAGTTATCTCAACAGAACCGACTTCTAACATTTCATCAAAAATAGACATCAATCTATTAGAAAGACCACTAATTCTTCTTTTATTAAAAGCTATCTTAGCCTTTCTAGCAAAAGAATTTATCATTCTACCAATATGTGTATCTCCCCAAGGTAGATCATTAGCAAAAACTTCATTTATCTTGGTATACTTTGTATAGTGATTTAATTTTAACTCATTTAAATAAGACTGTCTAGTTAAAAGTCTCTTCATATAAACTTTTATTTTTTTGTATATATAAATTTTTTTATTACATAAAATATAATGAGAGATATAATCTGTATAGATCTGAGAATGTTTAACCATATTAAGTTAAAGGAGATATGTGACAAACTTGACATTGACTATAATGTAATGCTCAGTACAAAAAATAAAGGATTTGCCAAGGTGTGGATAAATCAAGAAAATAAGAAAACCTTCGCATTTACATTAAAAAAAGATGACACTGTTAGATTTACAGATGCGTTCACGCAGGAAATATCTGAAATGATTCCGGTAGAACTTCCTAAAAAACCAAAAGAGTTAGACTTAGATACAATTTTAGAAAAAATATCATCTTATGGAATTGACTCACTTAGTCAATATGAAAAAGATTTTCTTAATAATTTAAAATAACTTGTATCTGTAAAGAATATTTTGTATATTTGAGTAAATAATAAAAGACATGGAAAGCTTAAAATTCGAAGTTATAGTATTTGATTTAAGGAAGTACAACACCGTTGAGGATATTGAGAACATTGCCATGAACAATGATCTTAAAATCGATTGTAAAAAGCTTTCAGATCTTTCTGTTAAATACTCGAAAGTGTTTATTAACAAACTCACTAATGATATATTCGCTGTAGTTTATAAAGGATCTACAGAAGTAACTATGTCAAAAGACTGTGAAAACCAACTTTTAAAAATTAAAAGTCAATCTCCAATCTCATTGGATCAAGAATTATCAATTGATAGTCTCTTGGACAAGATCAATGAAAAAGGATTTGACTCACTATCAGCGAAAGAGAAATATTTTTTGAAAAAAAATTCCTAAAAATTTTTAAAAAAACCTAATTTTAGAATTAGGTTTTTTTATTTTCAAAAAAAAATCCACATTAAAACATTTATCAAAATTTTACTTGAATATATAACTCATATCTAATCTAAATGTTATGAGATTTAAAGAATTATTGATGGATGGTAAGTCCATAAAGAATCAGGTTGAAATCACCAACCTATTAAAGTCCAAAAAATTTTACTGGTTATTAGACTCGGAAATAGAAAACGCCGTAATAGAAATAAAGAGAGACACTATTATTTGGCATGATGGATATTTCTTTGGAAATTGGAAAAGTGGAATTAAATAATTAATCAAATATGATATAAAAAATAATTAGTTATTATGAAGAGAAAAAAAGTAGCCCTAATGAGAACATTTGACTTTTGGTCAGATAATTTCATAAAAATAGATAAAGAGGGTGAACAATATTACTTCGAAATCGGAAGTGATATAACAACAGATATAGCTGAAGCAGTTGCGATTATGATGAGATATAAAAACAGATATAATAATAAAGTTTGGGATTTAGAAATAAAAGATGTTGACTACTATAATATATGTCCTGAAAAATCTCTTTACTGGTTAACAGGAGGTGATATAGAGTGGAAGTTAATGAATAATTATAAAAAAACTTGGATGGAATCAGCACCTTTATATCAAGAAAAATTTGGATCAAGAATAATATCAATTTTAAGATGTTCAAAAACATTAAAAGATGTTCGAATTAACTTTACTAAATATTTAAATTTACCAACACTCTATGAATTTTCGTTAGAAAATAATATAGCATAAAATAAAAACCCATCTAAATTAGATGGGTTTTTTTATATATAGAGTATGAATGCACATTTCATTGACTTTGATCTAATTTTAGAAGCAGAATCCAGACCTTGGATAATAGATAAAAAGAATCCAAATATCCCTATTATTAAAATAGATAGACATGATTTTAATCTATTTAAATCGGGTATTTACAAAAGTCAAGGTAATAAGATAACATTTAACGGTAATATATTTTGGTTATCAAATGATTTTATGAATAAGTTGAAAGTTAAGTCTAAACAATATAAAGTCGATATTTCAAATTTAGCAATATCTATGCAGGAATTTTTAAATAAAGATCTTATTGAAAACGTATCATTTGAATTAAAATTAGAATTATTCAACAATATAGTAAACACAAATGATGATATATTTATTATCTGTTCTAAAAATACAAAAGAAAACTTTGAAAAGCAGATTCAAAAGTTCGAATCTAATTTAAAGGAAATAGGATTAACGGTTAAAAAATACTATTTTATATCTGAGACATTTTATAACAAAGACCTTGATGATATCTCATACGTCAAATCAAAGATAATACTCCAACATCTACTTGGATTAAAAACCGAGGTTGATAAATTAACAGATGATAAAATTGATGAGTATAATTCTATAACATTTTACGATGATGATTTAAAATCAGTCACAATGGCTAAGAATATCAACTCTATTTTAGAAAAGCTTTTAATAAAAACTGACAATAATGTAAAGACTTTAATTAAAGATATTATCAAAAATAATGATAAGCATCTTACAATAAAAGAATATACACACAATAAGTCGAATAGGTTTAATGAGTACCAAACAGTATTAGAATTTTCTAATGTTATAAAAAGTTATGAGAATTTTAAACTTTAAGGCTTTTTCTTTTTCATTGCCTCAGTTATTAAATCGTTAAGCTTTTTACTATCAACAATTTGTCCATCATCATTGGAACTATCAGCCTCTGACTTCATACTCTGAGAAACCTCACCTAAATCTTCTCTAAATTTCTTATAATATTCCTCCAACTCTGTTCTTTGTGATGCTGAGAATTTTGAATTTTCTCTAATTTCACGTATAGTTTGATTTATAACC
>JACCDW010930836.1_pt1 | contig 10844 bp, 8 predicted proteins | sample 7449781 | NCBI WGS metagenome assembly JACCDW01 (sample SAMN15323449, study PRJNA562643) | freshwater metagenome | isolation source: river surface water | place: USA:Blue River Watershed | collected 2017-08-18
GAGGTGTAGCGGTCCACTTCAGCGGTCATGAAGATGGGGTTCTCGCCCACGCGGTCGTTCATCACATCGATGGCCTGCTGGCGGCTCCAACCCAGGGCGTGGATGCCGGTGTCCACCACCAGGCGTGCCGCACGGAAGGCCTGGGCTTGCAGGAAGCCCCAACGGGCCTGTGGCGTGTCGTAGAACCCCACCTCGTCCATGATGCGCTCGGCATACAGGCCCCATCCTTCGGAAAACGCCGTGTAGACGCCGCCGCGCCTGAAGGCCGGCAGTTCGCCGAGCTCGCGGGCGCGGGCAATTTGCAGGTGGTGCCCGGGCACGGTCTCATGGGCCACCAAGGACGGCAGCGCCCACTTTTGCCGCCGCTGATAGGCCAGAACATTGGCGTTGTACCAACCCGGGCCACTGCCATCCAGGGGCGGGCCGGTGTAGTTGTCGGCTGCGCCTGGGCCCAGGTGATCGGCCATGGGCCGAATGCCGTAGCTGGTGCGCGGCAGCTCCACGAACAGGCGCGGCATCCAGGGGTCGAGCTCCTTGGCGGTGGCGCGGTAACCGTCGAGCATGGCCTGGGGGCTGCTGAAGTAATGCTCGGGCGTGCTCAAGGCTTTCAGCGCTTCGGTGAAGCCCATGCGCAGGCCCATGCGTTCACGCAGCTGGGCGAACTCAGCATGCAACTGTTCGAGCTGTGCGCGGCCGATGTCGTGCAGCTCTTGTGGCGTCTTTTGGGTGGTGGTTTGCTGGCGCACCAGGGCGGCGTACACCTCGGCGCCACCGGGGTAGCGCAAGAGGCCGCCGGCATCGGGCGCACGCGGCATCAGCTGCTGGGCCACGGTGTCGCGCAGCCTTTGCAGGGCCGGGATCACATCGCGCCGCACGGCGGCTTCTCCGCGTTCGCGCCAGCGGGCGGCTTCAGCGTCCGACAGCCCCTTGGGCAGGCGCCGCCAGGGGTCCATGAAGGGGCCCCGGGCCACATCGGCCCGAATCTGTCCATCAAGCTGGGCCAACACGCGCTCGAGCACCGGCCGCGCCGACACCCAGCCCAGCTGCTGCGCGCGCAGCAGCTGCGTGATTTCCTGCTCGATGCGCCTTGGGTGCTGCGCCAGGCGGGCCAGCACCTGTTCACGCTGCTCGGCCGTGTCCACTGGCTGCTGCTGCAGCAGGCCCGACATCAGGGTGTGGGGCCCCCGCAGCGCCCCCAGGTTCATGCTGCGGTAGCCCTCGAAGCGCGACAGGTCCAGCTGCTGCTGCAGGTTTTGCAGGAACATTTGCCGCGACAGGCGGTCCTGGGGCTCCAGCCCCTCGGGCTTGACCGCTTGGGCTTCGCGCAAAAAGCGCTCGTTAAGGGCGCGGCGTTGGGCTTCGGCCTCCGGCCCCACCTGGGACAGTTCGCCACCGAAGCGGTGGTCGCCGCGGTAGGTGCCCCACTCCGGTGCCAAACGCGCTTGGGCCTCCCAATGGCGGTTGAAGATGTCGTGCAGGGCTCGGGCTTGCGGCGTGGGCGCTGGGCCGGTTGCCGCGCAAGCGCCCAGCAGGCCAACGCCGGCCAGGCCGCCCATCCACGAAACGCCGCAGCCGCAGCGCAGGAACTGTCGTTTGCTCAGGTTCATGGCAGGATGCTACCCACAGCCCCTGGCCTCCAGCACCGGGAAGCCCCGGGGGGCGCTGGATGCACCGACTGCGGTCTAATCCGGGCCCACGCGTATGGATACCCTCATCCAACAAATCATCAACGGCCTGGTGCTGGGCAGCATGTATGCCCTGGTGGCCCTGGGCTACACGATGGTCTACGGCATCATCAACCTGATCAACTTCGCCCATGGCGAGGTGCTGATGGTGGGGGCTCTGGTCAGCTGGAGCGTGGTCACGGCCTTGGGGGGCACGGGCCTGCCGGGCTGGGTGCTGATGCTCATTTCGCTGCCGGTGGCGGTGCTGGTGTGCTGCACCTTGAACTTCGGCATTGAGAAGTTGGCCTACCGCCCGTTGCGCAACGCGCCGCGCTTGGCGCCGCTGATCACGGCCATGGGCATGAGTCTGCTGCTGCAGACCCTGGCCATGATTGTGTGGAAGCCCAACCCCAAGCCCTATCCGCAGCTCTTGCCGGTGGAGCCGATGCACATCGGGGGTGCGGTGATTTCGGTGACGCAGGTGTTGATTCTGGCCATCACCGCCGTCACACTGGCGGCCCTGATGTTCCTGGTCAACCGCACCCGGCTGGGCCGGGCCATGCGCGCCACGGCCGAGAACCCGCGGGTGGCTGCGCTCATGGGGGTGAAGCCCGATGTGGTGATCTCCACCACCTTCCTCATCGGCGCGGCGCTGGCCGCCTTGGCCGGCGTGATGTGGGCTGCCAACTACGGCACGGTGCAGCACACCATGGGTTTCTTGCCCGGCCTGAAGGCCTTCACCGCGGCGGTGCTGGGCGGCATCGGCAACCTGGGCGGCGCGGTGGTGGGCGGCCTGCTGCTGGGCCTGCTGGAGGCCATAGGCGCGGGCTACCTGGGCGAGCTTACCGGCGGCGTGTTGGGCAGCCACTATGTCGACATCTTCGCCTTCGCCGCACTCATCCTGGTCCTTACCTTAAGGCCGTCGGGCCTGCTGGGTGAGCGGGTGGCCGACCGAGCTTGACGCCAGCACCATGACGCTGCTGCATTCCAAACGCGCACAGATGCTGGCTTTTGGCCTGGCCGCGCTCGCCCTGGTGCTGCTGCCGCTGTTGGTGCAGCAGGTCGGGTCCGGCTGGGTGCGCATCATGGCCACGGCCCTGCTCTATGTGCTCTTGGCCCTGGGCCTGAACATCGTGGTGGGCTATGCGGGCCTGCTGGACCTGGGCTTTGTGGCCTTCTACGCCGTGGGCGCCTACATGGTGGCGCTGCTGACTTCGCCCCATTTGGCCGAGCAGTTCGCGTGGTTCGCCCAACACTTTCCGCAAGGGGTGCACGCGCCGCTGTGGGTGGTGATTCCCCTGGCGGCCTTGCTGGCGGCCGTGGCCGGCGTGCTTCTGGGGGCGCCGGTGCTCAAGCTGCGGGGCGACTACCTGGCCATCGTCACCCTGGGCTTTGGCGAAATCATCCGCGTGTTCATGAACAACCTGGAACACCCGGTCAACATCACCAATGGCCCGCGGGGGCTGGACCGCATCGATCCGGTGACCTTTTTTGGCTTCAGTCTGGGTCGGCCGCTGGATGTGCCCATGCCCTGGGGTGAGGTGCGCGTGGCCTCGGTGACGCTGTACTACTGGCTGTTCCTGGTGTTGGTGGTGGCCAGTGTGGTGGTGTGCCGCCGTTTGGAAGACTCGCGCATCGGCCGCGCGTGGATGGCCATCCGCGAAGACGAGATTGCGGCGCGCGCCATGGGCATCAACACCCGCAACATGAAGCTGCTGGCCTTTGGCATGGGCGCCACCTTTGGCGGCGTGGCCGGGGCCATGTTCGCGTCCTTTCAGGGCTTCGTCTCACCCGAGTCCTTCAGCCTGATGGAGTCGGTGATGATCGTGGCCATGGTGGTGTTGGGGGGCTTGGGCCACCTGCCGGGGGTGATCCTGGGCGCGCTGCTGCTGGCGGCCTTGCCCGAGGTGCTGCGCTATGTGGCCGGTGATATTCAAAACCTGACCGGCGGTCGGATCGACGCGGCCATCCTGCGGCAGCTGTTGATCGCCGTGGCCATGATCGCCATCATGCTGATGCGCCCGCGCGGCCTGTGGCCCACGCCGGAGCATGGGCGTTCGGCCCAGGGGGACGGTGGCACGGGTAGCCGTGCTGGTGGCGCCGCCGGCGCCACGCCGAGCCCAGGCGGCTCCGCAACCGGAGGACGCTCGTGACGGCCGCTTCGGCCCCCGTGCTCCAGGTGCAGGGCGCCAGCAAGCGCTTTGGCGGCCTGCAGGCCTTGGGCGATGTGAGCCTGCGCATCGAACGCGGCCAGGTGGCCGGCCTGATCGGCCCCAACGGTGCGGGCAAGACCACCTTCTTCAATGTGATCACGGGCCTGTATGAGCCCGATGCCGGCACCTTCGAGTTGGCCGGGGTGCCCTACCAACCCAGCGCCGTGCATGAAGTGGCGCGGGCAGGCATTGCCCGCACCTTCCAGAACATCCGCTTGTTTCCCGACATGACGGCGCTGGAAAATGTGATGGTGGGCCGCCATGTGCGCAGCACCTCGGGCCTTCTGGGCGCTGTTTTGCGCACCACCGCTTTCAAGCGTGAAGAGGCCGCCATCGAGGCCCGCGCGCGTGAGTTGCTGGCCTATGTGGGCATTGAGCGCTATGCCGACTACCGCGCCCGCACCTTGTCCTATGGCGACCAGCGCAGGCTGGAGATCGCCCGTGCCCTGGCCACCGACCCGCAGCTCTTGGCCTTGGATGAGCCGGCTGCCGGCATGAACGCCACCGAGAAGGGGGTGCTGCGCCAGCTGATCGAGCGCATCCGGGCCGACGGCCGCACGGTGTTGCTCATCGAGCACGATGTGAAGCTGGTGATGGGCTTGTGCGATGCGGTCACGGTGCTCGATTACGGCAAGGTGATCGCCCAAGGCACGCCGGCCGAGGTGCAGCGCAACCCGCAGGTGATTGAGGCGTATTTGGGAGCGGGTCACCATGCCTGATGCAGCCCGTCCGCTGATGCTGCAGGTGCAGGGCCTTCAGGTGGCCTATGGCGGCATACAGGCTGTCAAAGGCATCAGCCTGGAGGTGCGCGAGGGCGAGCTGGTCAGCCTGATCGGCGCCAACGGCGCGGGCAAGACCACCACCCTCAAAGCGCTGACCGCCATGCTGCAGCCCCAGGGCGGCCAAATCGTATACGCCGGGCAACCCATTGCAGGACTGGGCTCTTGGGACCTCGTGGCCCGGGGCCTGGTGATGGTGCCCGAGGGCCGCGGCACGTTTACCCGCATGAGCATCCTGGAGAACCTGCAGATGGGCGCCTACCTGCGCCATGATCCGCAGGTCGAAGAAGACTTGGAACAGGTGTACACCTTGTTCCCGCGCCTGAAGGAGCGGCAGGCGCAGTTGGCCGGCACACTGTCTGGTGGCGAGCAGCAGATGCTGGCCATGGGCCGCGCGCTGATGGCCCGACCCCGCCTGCTGCTCTTGGATGAGCCGTCGATGGGCCTGTCGCCCATCATGGTGGACAAGATCTTTGAGGTGGTGCAAGCCATCCACCGCCGGGGCACCACGGTGCTGCTGGTGGAGCAGAATGCCAGCCGTGCGCTCGCGGTGGCGGACCGGGCCTATGTGATGGACTCCGGCGAGATGACGATGAGCGGCCCGGCTGGCGAATTGCTGCACGACCCGCGCGTGCGCGCCGCCTACCTGGGTGAGTGATGATTGGACTTGGCAAGCTTTCTTACCCAACCCTCTGAAGGAGTGTTCGACGTATGAACAAGAAGTGGAACCTGGTGCTGGCCACCTTGGCCGTGGCCGCTTTGGCCGCTTGCGGCAAGAAGGAAGCCGCCGCCCCGGCCGCATCGGCCGAGGCCGTGGTGAAGATCGGCCATGTGGCCCCCACCAGCGGCGCGATTGCCCACTTGGGCAAGGACAACGAGAACGGTGCGCGCATGGCCATCGACGAGCTCAACGCCAAGGGCCTGACCATCGACGGCAAGAAGGTGAAGTTCGAGCTGCTGGCCGAAGACGACGCTGCCGACCCCAAGCAGGGCACGGCCGCCGCGCAGAAGCTGGTGGACAGCAAGGTGGTGGGCGTGATTGGCCACCTCAACTCCGGCACCACCATTCCGGCTTCCAAGATCTACAGCGACGCCGGCATTCCGCAAATCAGCCCCTCGGCCACCAATCCCAAGTACACCCGCCAAGGCTTCAAGACCGCCTTCCGCAATGTGGCCGACGACGTGCACCTGGGCGGCACGCTGGGCAAGTACGCGGTGACCGAGCTCAAGGGCAAGAGCATTGCCGTGATCGACGACCGCACCGCCTACGGCCAGGGCGTGGCCGATGAATTCGCCAAGGGCGTGGAAGCCGCCGGCGGCAAGGTGGTGGACCGCCAGTTCACCAACGACAAGGCCACCGATTTCACCGCCATCTTGACCGCCCTGAAGGCCAAGAAGCCCGACGTGGTGTTCTTCGGCGGCATGGACGCGGTGGCCGGCCCGATGCTGCGCCAAATGAAGCAGCTGGGCATCAACGCCAAGCTCATGGGGGGCGACGGCATCTGCACGGGCGAGCTGCCCAAGCTGGCCGCGGGCTCGATGGCCGACGGCCAGGTGGTGTGTGCCGAGGCCGGCGGGGTGGAAGGCGAGGCCAAGACGGCCATGGCCGACTTCGCCACCAAGTTCAAGGCCAAGTACAACGCTGATGTGCAGATCTACGCGCCTTACGTGTACGACGCGGTGATGGTGATGGCCGACGCCATGGTGCGCGCCAACTCCACCGACCCGGCCAAGTACCTGCCGGCCCTGGCCAAGACCGAGGGCTACAAGGGCGTGACCGGCGTGATCGCATTTGACGAAAAGGGCGACATCAAGAACGGCGCCTTGACGCTCTACACCTACAAGGCCGAAAAGCGCGAGGCCATTGCGGTGGTGCGCTGATGAACAGGGCTTGAAGCGGTTCGGCCGCTTTTCTGCCCAGGGCGCCCGGGAAACCGGGCGCCCTTTTTTATCGCTGCGCTCGAGAGACCGTGCGCCGCTTCTCCGATGGCCCCCAAGGGCCTTGAGGCCACCGGCAGACGGCTTTCCCAAGCCTTGGCGACACTGCCGCGCATGAACCCATTGCCGCTGCCCGACCCGGCCTGTGACGAATTGCCACCCAGCACGCAAGCCGCGCACACCCGACTGCGCGCCGTGCGGCCGCACGACTATGCGCGCAGCCGCAACCACCTTGGAGGCGCGGTCACCCGGCTTTCGCCCTACATCAGCCACGGGGTGCTGACCTTGCCGCAGGTGCTGGCGCAGGTACAGGAAGACGAGCGCGCACGCGATGCCAAAGGCCGCGGCCTGCCGCCCGAGCACAAGTTCATCAATGAACTGGCCTGGCGCGAGTACTTTCACCATGTGTGGCAGCACGAGGGCAAGGGCATCTTCGCCTCCCTGCACGAGGGGCCCATGCCCGAGAGCAGCTATGCGCGTGTGCTGCCCGAGGACATTCGCCAGGGCCGCACCGGCGTGCCGGTGATCGACCAGGCGGTGCGCGAGTTGTACGCCACCGGCTACCTGCACAACCACGCCCGTATGTGGCTGGCCTCCTACGTGGTGCACCTGCGCAAGGTGCACTGGCGCGCCGGCGCGGACTGGCTTTATGGGCATCTGCTGGACGGTGACCTGGCCAGCAACCACCTGAGCTGGCAGTGGGTGGCCGGCACCGGTTCCCACAAGCCCTACCTCTTCAATGCGGGCAATGTGGAGAAGTTTGCGCCGGGGCCGTGGCATTCGCGGGGCTCGGTGGTGGACGCGTCCTACGAGGCCTTGGAAGCGGTGGCGCGCAGCGGCAAACGCCTGGAGCGGCCGGGGCGCGTGGAGCACGCGGCTGTTCAGGAGCCCCCCTTGCTCAACCGCCCGCCCTTTGATGTGCCCACTGCCAAAGCCGGTGATCTGGAGGATGCCTGGTTGATGCACCCCTGGAACTTGCGTGCGCCCGAACACCGCAGCCAGCCGGTGGTGGGGGTCTTGGTGGCCGGCTTTCACAGCCGCTGGGCCTGGAGCGAGCGCCGCTGGAACTGGGTGGTGGCGCTGATGCGCGAGCACACCGACCGCATCTTCTGGTGCGAAGGGGCGCCCCCCAGCAGCGCGCGCACCGTGGCCGACCCCCACCTGCGCGCCTGGTTGCAGCCCGGCCAAGGCGAGCCAGTGCCGCGCATCTGGGCCGACCCTGGCCGCCGCTGCGGCTCGTTCTCGCAGTTTTGGACCCGCGTGCAGGCGGCTCGATGAGCACCCTTCCCAACTCAGCTGTGACGCCTGCGGTCCCGGTGGACCTCATGCCCGAACTGCGCACCGACCATGCTGGCGAGACCGGCGCGGTGTGGATCTACCGCGGCGTGCTGGCCATCACGCGCGATGCCGCCCTGCGTGGTTTCGCCCAGCGCCACCTGGCCACCGAGCAGGAGCACCTGCGCCTGATCTGTGAACTGGTGCCTCCGCGCCAGCGCAGCCACCTCTTGATTCCCTGGCGCATCGCGGGCTTCCTCACCGGGGCCTTGCCCGCGCTCTTCGGGCCCCGCGCGGTGTACGGCACGATCGCCGCGGTGGAGACCTTCGTGGACCGCCACTACGAAGACCAGATCCGCGCACTCGAGGGCCGGCCCGAGTACACCGCCTTGCGCGACCTGCTGCTGAGCTGCCAGGCCGATGAATGCCACCACCGGGACGAGGCGCGGGCTTTGGCCGCTGGGGCTGGGAGTGCCACTGCCAGCACCACGGCCCGTGCCGGCCTGAAAGCAGAGCCCGCCGCGCAGGCCCAGCCGGGCCTGATCTTGCGCGCCTGGTGCGCCGTGGTGGCCTGGGGTTCAGAAACCGCGGTGAAGGTGGCGCGGGTGCTGTAGGGCCACAGGCTCAGGGCGCCCGCGTCCACCACGCTTCGCCAAACTGCCCCTGCAGCCAGCTCACGAAGAGCTGCACCTTGGTGGGCACCAGGCGCGGAGAGGGGTAGACCGCATGCATTTCCTGCGCCGGCAGCAGCCAATCCTTGAGCAGCACCTGCACCGCGCCGTTTCGAATGGAGTCGTGCGCCACATACAGTGGCAGCACCGCCAAGCCCAGGCCACCGCGGGCGGCGGTCAGCAGTGCCGACAAATTGTTCGAGCGCAAGGGGCCGTGCACCACCACTTCGCGCCGCTGCGCATCTCCGGACTTCTGAGGCCGTGTGAAGCTCCAGCGCGCATCCCCCTGCACCGTGCTGTAGATGAGGGCCGCATGGCCGCGCAGTTCATCGGGTGAGCGCGGCGTCCCGTGGGCCTTGAGGTAGCTGCCCGAGCCCACCAACACCCAGGGGTTGCTGCCCAAGTAGCGTGACCCCAAGGTGGAATCGGCCAGCCGCCCCATGCGGATGGCCACATCCACGCCCTGCTCCAGCAGGTTCACATGGCGGTCTTCGCAGCTCAGGTCGATCTGCAGCTGGGGATGTTCCTGGATGAACTTGAGCAACAGCGGTGCGAGAACCCGGCGCCCGAAGGCCACCGAGGTGCTGATGCGCAACTGCCCCTGCATCTGCGACTGCGCCTGCAGGGCCACGTGGTCGGCCTCTTCGACCTCATGGGCGATGCGGCGGCAGTGTTCGGCATACAGGGCGCCCACCTCGGTCACCGACACGCCCTGCGTGGTGCGGTGCAGCAGCCGCGATCCCAAATGCTTTTCCAGTTGGGCAATCTGCTTGGTGACGCTGGGCTGGCCCACCCCCAGGTCGACGGCCGCCTTGCTGAAGGAGCCCAACTCCACCACCCGGATGAAGGTTTGCATGGCCGCCAGTTTGTCCATGGCCTCAGCCTAGGCCTGAAGCGCCCATTGGGCAAGGGGGTATTCCCAAACGGAATGGAAGAAATGCGCCGCGGACGGATTCTCGGTCGCCGGCCCTCCACGCAAGATGCGGCTTCTTCGGTGTACGGCTGTTACGCACCGCATCCCTTACCCACCCACCCGTTCCAGGAGCCCCACATGGCCAAGATGAAAGCCGCAATGGCAGCCGTACTCGTGATGGAAAAAGAAGGCGTGACCAATGCCTTCGGCGTGCCCGGCGCAGCCATCAACCCGCTGTACGCCGCCCTGCGTGAGCGCCAAAGCATCACCCACATCCTGGCGCGCCACGTCGAAGGCGCCTCGCACATGGCCGAGGGCTACACCCGGGCCAAGGCCGGCAACATCGGCGTGTGCATCGGCACCTCGGGCCCGGCCGGCACCGACATGATCACCGGTCTGTACTCGGCCATTGCCGACTCCATTCCCATCCTGTGCATCACCGGCCAGGCCCCGCGCGCCCGCCTGCACAAGGAAGACTTCCAGGCCGTGGACATCCAAAGCATCGCCAAGCCGGTGACCAAGATGGCCACCACGGTGCTCGAGCCGGCCCAGGTGCCGCGTGTGTTTCAACAGGCCTTCCACCTGATGCGTTCAGGCCGCCCGGGCCCGGTGCTCATTGACCTGCCCTTTGATGTGCAGATGGCCGAAATCGAGTTCGACATCGACACCTACGAGCCCCTGCCCGTGTACAAGCCGGCGGCCAGCCGCAAGCAGGTGGACAAGGCCTTGGACATGCTGATGGCCGCTGAGAAGCCCTTGATCGTGGCCGGTGGCGGCATCATCAACGCCGACGCCTCGGACCTGCTGGTGGAGTTCGCCGAGCTCACCGGTGTGCCGGTCATCCCCACGCTGATGGGCTGGGGCACGATTCCCGACGACCACCCGTTGATGGCCGGCATGTGCGGCCTGCAGACGAGCCACCGCTACGGCAACGCCACGATGCTGGCCAGCGATTTCGTCTTGGGCATCGGCAACCGTTGGGCCAACCGCCACACCGGCGGCATCGACACCTACACCAAGGGCCGCACCTTTGTGCACGTGGACATCGAGCCCACCCAGATCGGCCGGGTCTTCGAGCCGCAGTACGGCATCGTGAGCGACGCCAAGGCCGCGCTCGAACTGTTCGTGCAAGCCGCCCGCGAGCGCAAGGCCGCCGGCAAGCTCAAGAGCTTTGCCACCTGGGCCGCACGCTGCGCCGAGCGAAAGGCGCTGATGCACCGCAAGACCAACTACGACAACATCCCCATCAAGCCCCAGCGCGTGTACCAGGAGATGAACGCGGTGTTCCCGCGCGACACGGTCTATGTGTCCACCATCGGCCTGAGCCAGATCGCCGCGGCGCAGTTCCTCAACATCTACGGCCCGCGCCAGTGGATCAACTGCGGCCAGGC
>JACCDW011276905.1_pt1 | contig 10844 bp, 11 predicted proteins | sample 7449781 | NCBI WGS metagenome assembly JACCDW01 (sample SAMN15323449, study PRJNA562643) | freshwater metagenome | isolation source: river surface water | place: USA:Blue River Watershed | collected 2017-08-18
CAGGTGTTCCATAACCATTCATTACAATAACTTTACGAACTGCCATCAAACTTTTGTTAGTGAAAGTTACTTTTTTACTTTCATAAGTTTTTTTAAAAGTATCTAACAAATCTTTACCGATCATATTGATTCTTGTTAACTGCCCCTTGCTATATTCTTGATAGGCAATCTCAATCATTCTACCCACATCAAAATATTGTGTTGGATCTGTATTACCAGAAAGAGTAGAAAGAAATTTAGACAAACGATTAAGTTCAATAGTTTTGAAATCAATCATTTGAACTTACACTCCACCATGATTTCAGTTAGACAAGCGAGAAGATTAATCTCTTGGTCTGCCACAAAAGCAATCTGATATTGATACTTAGCAAGCACCAATACAGCTGGAGGAATAGAAGAACCTTCCAGCACTTCATTCAACGCATTGTAGATTTTACGAATGATAGTGTTAGGATCACTATCCATATTATCTACAACCCACTGACGCACAACCTTGTATTCCTTAGACTTCATTGCTCGCATGAGTTGGTCTAGATTTACATCAGCAATATCGCAGAGCACAGCAGAGTCCAGTGACCCACTAGCAGAGTGACGCTGCGCTTCGTTCAGCAGGCGTCGCCAGTCAGGGTAGTAACGCTGAATCAGTTTGACCAGCACCTTGTCCTCATATGCCACGCCAGAGGCGTCTAGGATGCCCTGTAAGCGGGCGAAGAACTGTGCTTGGAGTTTCTGCTGCTCCTCTGGTTTGATACGAAAATCAACAACCGTACAACGAGAATGGAGCGGATCAACAATTTTGTTGATGAAGTTACAAGTAAAAATAAAACGACAGTTACTATGAAACTCTTCAACAAAGGCACGAAGAGATAGCTGAACGTCATGAGTGGTATTATCTGCTTCGTCAATGATGACGACTTTATGCTTACCACCACCAGTTAAACTGACGGAACTGGCGAACTGTTTGACACGGGTTCGGATAGTATCAAGGAAGCGACCTTCATCCGAACCGTTGATAACAATGTATGAAGCACCAATCTCTTCACACAGGGCTTTGGCAACTGTAGTCTTACCAACGCCAGGAGGACCAGACAGAAGGAGATTAGCGATCTCCCCCTGCTCTACAAATCCAGTGAATACTTTCTTTAACGAATCAGGGAGGATACAGTCTTCGATTTTACGAGGACGATATTCCTCCACCCACAGAAATTTTTTCATCAAGGTTCAAGCGCAATGTAATATGTAACGTCAAGGTTGAGATGCTTCCACTCAGAAATGTGATGCTTGGAAACACCAACTGTGTAATCACCTTGAAGAAGACGAATGTTCTCAACCTTCAGGTCAAGCGAATGCGTTCCTTCAAACGTGCCTGGTACAATGATATCATACGTGTTAGATGTTGACACTTCATTGTCGCGGACTGAGAGAACAATCTCTTCATCAGAGCTGATGTTCAGATCAGGTAGTTTGTAGATACCAGTTGCTTTCTGAATAGCAGCGATGTTAGCAGCAGACAGAGTGAACTGAATATCAGAACCAGGATACTTTACGGATTTGTCAGGTGCAGTTTTGAGCGTAATCTCAGGGTCCGAAAAATAATACTTGACACGGCTACGTCCATCTTTGATAGTAACATAATCAGCATTGTCAAAGACCAGAGAAGGATTGTCAAACAAACTAAGACCAGCGAGAAACTGATTGAGATCATAAATCGCAGAGGTCTGAGGAAAAGACTCTTCCACATTTGCCGCAGCCAGGATGTTCTCAGCGTTGGAAATGGTTCGTAACGTGTTGCCCTTTTTGATGATGATGCCATTATTAATCGTGGCGAAGTTTTTTAGAATATTCAGAGTAGTTTGGGAAAGTGCGACTGTGCTCATTTAAACTCCTGTAGACCGTTCTGTGTGCGAGTGTAGTGACCATCAAAGTTAAGCAGAAGCATTGCGTAATGAATCACCTTAAGAAGATCACGTTTATTACGACCTTCTTTGTCACCATAACGACTTCCATACTTAAGGATATTCGCTTGACAGAAAGGAGCAGCGAGTTTCTTTGCTGCCATCAGATCAATCGTTTGGATATCATCATACCCTTCTTCATCACCGCAGTAATGACCATGATATGTGCTCACTACATAATCCTCAACATCCTTGAGAATTTTGTCCTCATTGTATTTCCATTGCATAATTAGAGTTCCTTGATAATAGAATCTATCTGGTTAGTATAGCATCTTGTGGTGAAGTAGTCAACCTCCGTAGTGTAACGTTGACCTAGATAACATGGAATTTCTTCACCACTATGAAGTTCCATGACTTTACATTTGATTAAAAAAACACCCCCATCCGTCAGGCGAATGAGAGTGTGGCGAGAGAGATTATCAAACATCAGAAGGGATCAGATTCAACAGTCAGATCGGGTTGAGTGGTTTCGGTGGGTTGAGCATCAATGGAAGCATCAATCTTGGTATAGAGTTCCATGAAAGATTGCTTGGTTTCATCATCGAAACGAGCAATACAAACTTCGATTGCTTTCTTACGCTTGCCGAAAATGCTGAAGGCACGGATAACGTGAACCAGACGACGGGTGGAAATGATTTCGTCAACACCACCATCGTAGAAGGTCTTACGAATAATCTCTGCCCAAGCAACCAAACGACCGACAAATTCTTCATCGTAGCAATTCAGCGACTCAGAAGCTTTCTTGAGAATAGCAGTCTCAACCTTAGGAGTAGGATATGCCTGCTCAAAGGTTACAGGGAAACGCTCAAGGAATGCTTCGTTGAGAACGTTGGTGCCGATGAAGCGACCGTCATCGCTACCCTTACCTTTGGTGTTGGCAGTAGCAACAACGTTGAAACCAGCAGCTGGTTTGACATACTTGCCGATCTTCTTAAGGAAGACGCCCTTACCCTCAAGCACAGACTGAAGGCAGAGGATTTTGTTAGAGGCAAGGTCAATCTCATCCAGCAGAAGAATAGCACCGCGATTCAGTGCTTGAACCACAGGACCATCATGCCACACGGTCTCACCATTGACAAGACGGAAACCACCAATCAGGTCATCCTCATCGGTCTCAATAGTGATGTTGACACGAATCAGTTCACGCTTCAGTTGAGCACAAGCTTGCTCCACACTGAAAGTTTTACCGTTACCAGAGAGACCAGTGATGAAGATAGGATAATACTGGCGAGAAGAAACAATCTTCTTAATATCACTAAAGTTACCAAAGCTGACGAAGGAAGCATCTTTCGCAGGAATAAAGTTTTCAGGGGTTTCTGCCACAGGTTCAACGGCGGGTTGATTATAAGTTTGTTCCAGTTGCTCGATGGCAGTCAGATGCCACATGCCACGATGAACCTTAAACTGTTCCAGTTTTTTAGTGAGAGTTTGGTAAGACATACCAACTTCATCAGCATAAGCACGAACGTCAGCAGCAGTGACGACGGAACCAAAACGCTCGATGATGGGGGCGACTTCAAAGTTTTTCATGGTGTGGGTTGTTTGGTATGTGAATATTATAGGGCAAAAGGGGCGGGGGCACAAGCCCCCATTGATCAGATCAACTGATGAGTGAGGCAAAGGAGGTGAGCATCTTCTTATTGACGCCCTTTTTAGCAAGTGCTTTAGTGAATGCCTTACCGATTTCTTTCTCAGTAGCATCTTCATCAACATCAAATTGACTAGTGGCAGAGAGAGCATCAGTGCCCATCAGATAGAGTGCCTGATAACCAAGATGCTCAACAAGTTCAGCGGACTTGTTTTTCTTCCACTGTTTTTGAACTTCATCCCAAGAAGTTTTACAATCTTCAGCATTGTAGGTAGTGTTAAGACCACGACCATTCACCAGACGAATACCAATCAGGTTTACATCGGGGAAGCGGTCACGCACATTCTGAAGAAACACTTTGGTGATTTTATCAGAGTTACCATAGTAACCACCATCATCAAAACGAGCATACACACGACCAGTTTTACGGTCACGCAAAACACAATCATTGGTTACATGATTAGTGCCCATACGACTACCATACTTCTGGTCAGTGTAGTAGTTGATGCTGGCAGATTCACCGTCAGTCAGAATAATAACGTTGGTCTTTTGAACCTTGTTGCGCTTCTGAAAGGCAGGAATAAGTGCGGTCAGAGAAATAGCAGCTTCGTGAAGAGGAGTGCCAGACAGACCATAACCAGCAGGCATAGAGTAACCACAGTAGCTACCATTGCCAACAACAAGACGCCAGAAGTTTTTAAGTTGTGCTTCAAGATCTTTGCCATTACGACCATTACCACTGACAAGATTCAGCAGACGGAAGTGTTCACAAAGTTTAACTTGACCCGCTTTAGGAGTTTGAATTTTGGTGGGTTTAGTACGAGTGCTAGAAGAATAATCGTAAGATTTATGATACCAATAGTCATTGGTAAAAGCATAGATGTCGAAAGGAATCTGTACTTTCTTACAGAACCAAGCAAGGTTGAGAAGTTGCTTAGCAGTATCTTGAAGAATACCACCCATAGAACCAGACCAGTCAAGAATAAAAATCAGACCGTGATTCTTGCCATCTGGCACAACATTAATTTTTTTAAATACATCTTCATTCCACTTGTAAGTGTGAAGCATAGCAGTATCAAGGATGCCAGTTTTAGCAGTGCTAGCACGAGCATACTGATCGGCAGACTTACGCATCTCAAACTCTTTCACCAGATAGTTAACCTCGCGTTGAGCTTCAGCACGGAAAGTCATGTACTGTTTGTCAACTTCAGCAAAGAGTTTTTGAGATTGCTCACCAAAACAAGTATTACAATCCAACATGACTTCTTTGTTAGAGATAACAAAAGATTCTACTTTAACATCAGGCAACTCAATATAGTTGAGATGTTGTGATTGAGGATACTGACTAATCAGTTGTTTCTGATTCTCAGTGAATGCCTTGTCGGTTTCAGACTCCAACGTGTTGGTTTGACCAGCACCATTGGTAGCACCTTCGCCACGATTCTCAGGTTGATCAGAATCAGCACCCTTAGTTTGGTTGCCATCACCAGACACTTGCTGAGGTTGTTCACCATGACCTTCACCACCCATATCTTGAGTAGAATCACCCCCTCCTTGAGTAGTGTTCTCAATATCAAGTTGCGCCTCAACAACCTGCTGTTGTTCCTGTTCTTCAGTATATTGAAGAATCTTGCGAGCAACATCTACAACTTGCTCAAAGGTTTCAGCATCAGCAAGCTCATCCACCAACACTTTCTCTTCGGGTTTCCAAGTGAATACTTCACCAGCATGGATACCTACCTTGAAGTAAAGGTTGATGCGATCAATCAGAGCGTAAGTATCCATACTACGCCCTCCAATACAGAAGAAATCTTGATCTTGAAGTTCTTTATAACCAGCATAAAAATTGCGAGAAAGACCAGGAAACTTACGCTTCATCAGTTTCTCGATACGAGCATCCTCACACACGTTCAGGTAGGACTGAGGAATGCCGTAGTCATCACCCCACTTATCGGGAGTGTAGATAGCATGACCCACTTCATGACCCACCAGCATATCGTATACGTTGGCAGATGCCCGCTCCCACATAGGCAGCGTAAGGATACGGTCTTTAACGTTAAACATCGCCGTCTCAACAGGGCGGTGCTCTACGATAAGATTCTCGGTAGCGAGCAGGCGAGCGAGATTGCCCTTGACTTCGGCGTTTAACATCGGTCTCTTTCGTTGATGAATCAACTATACAGCAAAGGGGTTGCCGCAGCAACCCCTGTTAAATTATTCTGATGTTTCGTCTGTGACATATGAGAAGTTCTTATGCTTCTCAAAGCGTAGGCATCGGTCAAACTTGTCTGCCATATTGTCACGGTGAGAGATAACAAATACGTTTGTCTTGTCATCAAAGGTTTTGAGAATCCATCCAAGATCACTATTGCCAGATTGGTCAAGTGATCCATCAAAGATTTCATCCAGAATCAAAAGATTAGTATCCACGCTATTCTTAAGTTTAGCAATAGAACGCCAAGTAAGCAGCAGAGCAATATCGATTCTAGCCTTTTCGCCTTCAGAAAAAGATTCATAACTAAATTCATCTCTGTAACGTGATTTGATTACCTCTTCAAAACTTTCGTTGAGCATAAACGATGCTGGAAATTCCATCTTATCAAGGTAATCGTTGATAAGTTTATTCATCGTCGGGAGGTATTTTTTGATGATGCGCGTTTTGATGCCCGAGTCTTTAAGAAGCTGCGCCGCTGTGAGTAAGCAGTCTTTTTCTTCTTTTGTTTCTGAAATCGTTTCTTGGATTTGCTTCCCGTCTTCGCTGAGGGATTTAAGTATTGAAAACTGCTCCCGTTGATTGACATCTGAATCCCGCAGTTTTCTGATGTCGTCGTCCAGCTCTTCAATTCTTCTATGAAGTGACTTAATTTCATTATTGAGTTGTCGGTTCTTTAGATTGAGTTCGTTTATTTCATCAATCAAAAGAATAAAGGTATTCTCTTTACTTTGGAGATCGGAAAGTTGTTGTCCCAAATCAGACATAGCTTTCTCCACCTCAACAAGTTTATCCGAGAGAACTTGGATCTTCTCTTGTTTAAAATGCTCCTCAATGTTTTGTCCACAGGTTGGACACGTATCGTTCTGCTCAAAGAATATTTTTTCTTTATGATGTGACTTTTGTTTGGTTGTAATTTTGTTCTTGAGCGAATCGACCTTAGCAATTGTTGCTTTAATTTTCTGCGTGTCTGAAACGGCAGCGGTCTTAATGTCGATTTCCTTGTCGTTATTGAGGATTTGTGTCTCATAATCTAGAGCTTCTGTTAACAGAGATTCTTTCTTATTCTCTTTCTGTTGAATGTCTTCCTTATTCTTCTTTTCAATGTCAAGCATAAACTGCTTCTGCATATCAATCTTCTCTTTGACGAGAGACAGTTTATATTCGTGATCTTTTAATTCGTCGTTAATTACTTTAATTTTTTCTTTTAAGTTGACATTCATCGTCGAGAAGATTTGAATGTCTAGAATGTCTTCAATGATTTCTCTACGAGCTGCCAAAGGAAGACGCATGAATGGCACAAAGGTCGATGACCCTAGCACAACAATTTGAGTAAACGATTTATAATTCATCTTCAGAATCGTTTGCTCAAAATGTTTCTGTTGATCTACAGCAGAAGAATCTTGGTTTAGTAGCGCACCATTCTGATAGATTTCAAACTTGTTGGGTTTGATACCACGAATCACTTTGTATTTATTATTACCAATATCAAAGTTAACTTCCACAACACAATCCGATTGATTGATGGAGTTGAGAAGTTGTGGTTTATTAATCTTTCGGAATGGTTTGCCAAACAAAGAGAAAGTGAGAGCATCTAAAATTGTTGACTTACCAGCACCATTGGTTCCAACAATCAAACTACTCTTTCTATCAGTCAGTGAAATCTCTGTAAACTGAGCACCAGTAGAAAGAAAGTTTTTCCATTTAATGGTCTTGAATATAATCATAATCTCTAGGAGGAACAATAATGTCGTCTGGTTCAATAATAGTGTACTTCATTCCTTTCATTTCACACACCTGTATACCTGCTTTAGGATCAACTTCGTGTGTGGTGAGTGGTGGTAAACTACCTTCAGAATCATTTGCTTCTAGCAAACCGAGATACCTCTCGGCATCTTCTTCTTCTTTGAAGAAGTATACCACATGATCACCCTCGTCGTCAACGACCGAATAAACTCCATCGGGATGCTCGGCAAGGGTGATAAGAAACATTTATACTACCTCACAACTCTCAATATATAGGGTCTTCATAATACTTTTTAACTTTGCTTTGTCTACGGCAATTTCTACCTCGTCAATATATTCGTTAAGAAGTGTAAGAGTGTCTTTGATTTCCACATTCTCATCGTCTTCCACGAAAGAATCATTAACCAAAGTTTCAATAATTTTAACGTCGTGCGGTTGAGTAGCAAACACAGAGTCTACAAACTTCTCAAACTCAGTATAGTCTTTCTTATCTTCTACGATAATCTTGACAAAAGAATTTGAACACTCACTGGTATCGAAGCTGAGATGAGAACCAGTAGAATCATTATAATAGATTTTCTGGAAAATCTCATAAGGGTTCTTGACCCGCTTGAGTTTATTTGTTGTCGGTTCATAAAGGTGAAATCCTCGCTCGTCTTTATAATCATTCCAGAACATCTGGTAAGGATTACCCAGATAGGTGATGTTACCTCTGGATGATTTGTGGTGGTAGTGTCCCGAGAATACTTGTTTGAACTTTTTTAAAATCTTAGGATCCATACCATGATCTTGTGTATTCCCAGGAGTCACCTCAAAACCAGATAGTTCAAGGTGACCCATAGCAATCTCAGCACCAGTATCTTCAATGTGCTTCATGGTTTCCTCATAGTTAGAGGAGTTAATCCAGGGCAGCATCAGAATCTTAGCGCCATCAATCATTACAGTCTCTGGACGAGAATAGATTTCAATGTTACTAAAGTCCTTGAGCAGAAGTTCTGGGGAATTAATCTCGTTAGTATTCTTGTAGTAGGTACAATGATTACCAAGAATCATGTGAACGAAGATACCCATATCTTCAAGGCGTTGAAAATAATAACTACGCACACGGTTCCAAACATTGAAATCAATCCCCTTACGATTATCAAACGTATCACCAAGGTCAATAACAGTCTTGATTCCATGTCTCTCCAGTGTTGGAAAAAAGATGTCGTCGTAGAATTTTTTGAAGTATTCCCAGAACGCGACACTACCTTTTCTCCCGTCAAGATGTTGGTCAGTAATAAGAGCTACGGTCATCGTTTAGATCTAATCTCAAGGTTTTCTTTGATGCTGTTCATATCAGCACTGCTGCTATTATAACCAGACATATCGCCACTGTAACTATCTGTATACAAAACTTCATCGTATCCAGATCTTTCAAGCAATTTATTTTTTGTTTCTAATTGCTTTTTCTCTTTAGCAATCCTACGAAGGAAAGCAAAGTAAATAACTTGAGTGAAATATGCAAAAGGATTTGTTGATTTTTCTGGATTAAAATTGCTAATATACATGACGCAATTTTCTACTCCGTCTCCTATCATATCATCCCTAAACATATAATTTACAAAGTTAGGTTTATACGATAAGTGAGTAGCAATCTTGAAAAAACACTCTCCAATATAATTTGGAATACGTGGTCGTGGTTTTCCTTGATTAGCTGCTTCTTCACAATGAATCCTATAGAGCACCAAAGCGTCCAAAAATTCCCTGTTATTAACGTAGTTCTCTGTTTTTTTCTTGGTCATTTTTGACACTAACGTATTTGTGCTCATGGACTCATCTTATTCGTTATCAAATTTTATCATACCATAACAAAATTGTAAAGGGCTTGACAGACCCCCTAAACCCGTATATAATAGCAGTGTTGCGCTTTCAAGATTTATTATAGATCTGTTCTAAAATACTTCTAGCTTCTTTAGTTGATGTGATGTAACCATCCATAATTTTTGAGTCTTGGCGATGCCCTGGAATACCGCCATTTCTTAACATATATTGTTCTTGTTGTTTTCTTTGTAGGTGTTGTTCATAAAAAGAAACAATCCTTCCATCAGTTTCAATCATTGTGATAATTTGAGGACGAGGAATAATAAACATATCTTCATGTGTAGCTTGAATCCAAGATTGAAATTCAAATCCTTCTATTTTAATTCCTTTCTTCTTGGACTCAGTACGCACTACAATTCTTGGATTAAAAATAATAATTACATCATCATCGGAATCATAGGAAACTTTTCCTACCAATTCTTCACCAGAAGTTAATTTAATAGTGGCATAAAATTCTTCTTCCATATTATCTTAAATCTAGTTTGATGATTTCTACATTAAATTTTTCTTCTTCGTAAATTTTTAAACGCTCATCCAAATGTTTAAGCGTATAATTTTTTTGTGGTGTGCGACAATACTCATCAGCAATGTCATAAAGAGTAGCGTAGGTTTTGTTGTTACCTTTACGCAATACACGACCAATTGATTGTAAGTTTCTTACTCTTGATTTTGATGGAGAAGCAAATACAACATTGTGTAAATTACGAATGTTGATACCTGTACTAAATGTTCCGTATGAAGCAACAATCACTGCGTTGTTTTCAGTTTCAGTGATGCGTCTAATCTCTTCGCGTTCTTCTGTATCTACACCACCATAGACCAGAAAAACTTTACGACCTTCTTCGGCAACACTATTTATCGCTTCATAAAGTGGTATCCCATGACGTTCAACATAATTGAAGAGAACCAAAGAGTTTCCTTCGAGGTCACGAACAAGATTTTTAATTAGACGATTGCGTTTAGGATTGTCAACAATCGCATCAATCTCTCCTTGATAATCAAAGAACTCTGTTTTCTCGTGCTTCAGTAAAAGAACTTTAATTCTAAAATCTGATAGATGACCTTCCTTAATAAGTTTCTCTGTTTTGGTAACGTGCTTACACTCGCCAAACAATCCTTCCAACACCCACTTGTGTGTGGCAGAACCATCTAGTGTTCCAGTGAAACCAAAACGATACTTAGCTTCATGTAGTTTAGTCATGATGCCAGTAAGAGATTTTGATTTGAATAGGTGTGCCTCGTCACCAATCACACAAGAGAAATCATCAAACCAACGTTTAGGAAACTTGTAGATAGACTGCCAAGTAGAAATGATAACTGCTTTCTCTACGTTCTTATCTTTACCACCATAAATTTTGTGGCAGTGTTCTTCTACATCCCAACCATAGTCTTCAAAGTCTTTATACATTTGTTCCACTAGTGAAGTTGTAGGAACAACGATGAGAGTTTTCTTTCCTGTCTTTTTATATTCTGATGCATA
>JACCDW010158971.1_pt1 | contig 10842 bp, 10 predicted proteins | sample 7449781 | NCBI WGS metagenome assembly JACCDW01 (sample SAMN15323449, study PRJNA562643) | freshwater metagenome | isolation source: river surface water | place: USA:Blue River Watershed | collected 2017-08-18
ACAGGGCACTCAAGATTCCCCGTTTATGAAGGTGAGCGTGATAACTTAGTCGGCATTTTGCTGGCCAAAGATTTACTCAAACTTCAGCGTGCACCGTCACTCAATATTCGAACGCTGCTTCGTCCGCCCGTCTTCGTGCCAGAAAGCAAGGGGCTGAACGATTTATTGCGCGAGTTTCGAAACACGCGCAACCACATGGCTTTGGTGGTTGACGAGTTTGGGCGTATTGCAGGCCTCATCACCATTGAGGATGTGCTTGAGCAAATTGTGGGTGACATTGAAGATGAGTTTGACAGCCAAGAGGATGTCGGCGACATCTTTGCACTAGCCGATCGAAGCTATCGCGTCAGTGGCGACGCTTCACTCGAGCGTGTGGGTGAGGCGTTTGGTACACAGCTTGAAGTCACGGCGGCAGAAGAGTCTGATGACACACACTTTGACACCATCGGCGGCTTTATTGCTCACGCCATGGGGCATGTGCCACGGCGCGGCGAGCATTTTGAAATCAACAAATTGCGCTTCGAAGTCTTGCACACGCGCGGTGGTGCAGTGAAGTGGTTCAAGGTGTATCCAGCGCCTGAAGACAAAGCGCAGCAATAAGGCATGCAAGATCGCACGCAGGACACTAACCCAGCGTCCATCACGCCCCTTGCGGCCCTTTTGCTAGTTGTCGCTGGCATCGCGCAAGCCCTGTCACTGGCGTGGCCGTTTGAGGGCGCTCTCAAAGGAGAGGCGCAAGGTTGGTTGCAGTGCGTGAGCTTGTGCCTTCTGGCGTTCCACCTTGACAGAAGCCGCTCAGGAAAACAAGCGTTTGTCAAAACTTGGGTTTTTGCAGCAGCTTGGCTTGGCTGCAGCATCTGGTGGTTGTTCATTTCAATGCACCGTTATGGTGGCTTGCCTGCCCCCCTCGCAGGATTGGCTGTTGGATTGATGGCGGCAGGTTTGGCTCTGTTCTACGCTGCAGCGGCCAGTTTGTATCACGCAGTTTGCAAAACCGGCGTTGGAGTCTTGACACGAGCCAGCGCTTTTGCAGCTGTGTGGGGCCTAGCTGAAGTCGTGCGCGGCACGCTTTGGACGGGTTTCCCATGGGGCGCAGTGGGCTACGCGCACATCGACAGCTTGTTGCAGCATTGGGCACCTTGGGTTGGTGTTTATGGCCTCTGCGCGTTGTCGGCTTTCATTGCCATGGCTTTTGCCGCTGAAAGAAAAGATAGCCGTCCAATGTCGCGACAAACGCAGCTGTCCATCGTCGCCATTGCGATCGTGCTTGCCTACACGTGGGGCACATCACCGAGCCGAAGCGCAAACAATGACGCGCAATCCCTAAGCCCTATCCGTGTGACTTTGTTGCAAGGCAACATCCCTCAAGACTTGAAGTTCGGTGAAGGCGTCAACCTCGCGTTGCGCAACTACCGAGAGGCCTTGTTGAGCAGCACAAGCGATCTGACGGTCACACCCGAAACCGCAATACCGCTGATCCAACAGCAAATGCCGGATCGTTATTGGGCGCAGCTTGAAAACCATTTCAGCAAAGGTACACAAGCCGCGCTGATTGGCTTGCCGCTGGCAAAGCGCAGCGAGCAAGGACAGCTGCAATACAGCAACTCGGCCATTGCTCTGATGCCGCAAACCACCCCCGCATCGACGGCCAGTTACCAATACGACAAACACCACTTGGTGCCCTTCGGTGAATTTGTACCGCCACTTTTTCAGTGGTTTGTGCGCATGATGAACATCCCCTTGGGCGACTTCAGCCGTGGTGATGTAGCGCAGCCGAGCCTGGCATTCAAAGGCGAGCGCATCGCCCCCAATATTTGTTACGAAGATTTATTTGGAGAGGAACTGGCACGCAGCTTTGCTAACCCAGATCAAGCCCCCACCATGATGGTCAACCTCAGCAACATCGCGTGGTTTGGTGACACCGTGGCAATTGATCAGCATCTCAACATCTCGCGTATGCGCGCGCTTGAGCTGGGCCGACCCATGCTGCGCGCCACAAATACAGGCGCTACAGCCATCATCAATGCGCAGGGGCAAGTCACGCATCGCTTGCCAAGCGCCGTTGAAGGGGCGCTCACTGCCGAGGTCTACGGCGTTCATGGCGCTGTCACGCCCTACGCCCGTTGGGTGTCAGTTTGGGGGCTTTGGCCGTTGGCAGGCCTGGCCGTGCTCATCCTCTTGATCGTGGCGGCCAAATCGCATGCTGCGCGGCACGGCCAGAGGCGTTTCGGCCCGTAAAATCAGAGGTTTGCGGGCGCATTGACCCGCAGCTTAAATTGCCAGCGCATGCTGGCCACTTTGCATGCTGACTTTTCAACAAATCATTCTCAAACTCCAGTCCTACTGGGCCGAGCAGGGCTGCGCCTTGTTGCAACCCATCGACATGGAGGTCGGTGCGGGCACCTCGCACACTGCCACGTTCTTGCGCGCCTTGGGCCCAGAGCCTTGGAAGGCCGCTTATGTACAACCCAGCCGCCGCCCAAAAGATGGCCGCTACGGCGAAAACCCCAACCGCTTGCAGCACTACTACCAATACCAAGTGGTGTTGAAGCCCGCGCCCAGCAACATCTTGGAGCTGTACCTCGGATCACTCGAAGCGCTCGGCTTTGACCTCAAGAAAAACGACATCCGCTTCGTCGAAGACGATTGGGAAAACCCAACCTTGGGCGCATGGGGCTTGGGCTGGGAAGTTTGGTTGAACGGCATGGAAGTCACGCAGTTCACTTACTTCCAACAAGTGGGCGGCATTGACTGCAAACCCATCACCGGCGAGATCACCTACGGCTTGGAACGCTTGGCCATGTACCTGCAAGGCGTGGACAACGTCTACAACCTGCAGTGGACTGACGGCCTTACCTATGGTGACGTGTACAAACAAAACGAAGTGGAGCAATCCACCTACAACTTCGAGCACAGCGATGCTGAGTTCTTGTTCACCGCCTTTGGTGCGCACGAGAAACAAGCACAGCACCTCATGGGCGCGCAACTCGCATTGCCCGCTTACGAGCAAGTGCTCAAAGCCGCACACACCTTCAACTTGCTCGATGCCCGTGGCGCGATCAGCGTGACCGAGCGTGCGGCCTACATTGGCCGCATCCGTAACTTGGCGCGCGCCGTGGCGCAAAGCTATTACGAAAGCCGCGAGCGCTTGGGCTTCCCCATGGCCCCACGTGAATGGGTTGAGCAAATTCCGAAGAAGGCCGCTTGAGCGTAGGACACAAGAACATGACGACACAAAACCTACTCATCGAACTCTTTGTGGAAGAGCTGCCGCCTAAGGCCTTGCAAAAACTCGGCGACGCATTTTCAAGCGTGCTGTTTGAGCAACTCAAAACTCAAGGCTTGACTGCTGCCAACTCAGCCGTGACGGCTTACGCTTCACCACGTCGTTTGGCTGCACATATCACCGCCGTGTCTACATTGGCTGCGGATAAGGCTGTGCAACAAAAACTCATGCCTGTCTCCGTGGGTTTAGACGCCAGTGGCAACGCCACCCCCGCCTTGCTGAAGAAACTGCAAGCTCTGGGTGCAGGCCCTGAGGCTGTGGCGCAACTCAAACGCGCACCCGACGGCAAAGCAGAAGCTTTGTTCTACGACAGCATTGTCAAAGGCGCGAGCTTGACCGATGGTCTGCAAAAAGCTTTGAGCGAAGCCATCGCTAAATTGCCGATTCCCAAAGTGATGAGCTACCAGCTCGAAACCGATTGCGAATTGCCTGGTTGGAGCAGCGTCAACTTTGTGCGCCCCGCGCACAGCTTGGTGGCTTTGCATGGCAGCACTGTGGTGCCTGTGAAGGCTTTGGGCTTGACCGCAGGTGACAGCACACAAGGCCACCGCTTTGAGGCCAAAGTCTCGCCCGTCGTGTTGGCCAATGCCGATGTCTACGCAGAGACACTCGCCAAAGACGGTGCAGTCATCGCTAGCTTCACCGAACGTCGCGCTGAGATTGCGCGTCAACTCGAAGCTGCTGCAGCCAAAGTGGGTGGAGGCGTGAAGGCCATCCAAGACGCAGCATTGCTCGACGAAGTCACCGCCTTGGTCGAACGCCCCAATGTGTTGGTGTGCGAGTTTGAAAAACAATTCCTCGACGTGCCGCAAGAGTGCCTCATCCTCACGATGAAGGCCAACCAAAAATATTTCCCATTGCTCGATGCAGCAGGCAAGTTGACCAACAAGTTCTTGGTGGTCAGCAACATCACGCCTGATGATGCATCTGCCGTGATCGGTGGCAACGAGCGTGTGGTCCGTCCCCGTTTGGCCGATGCCAAATTCTTCTTTGACCAAGACCGCAAAAAGACACTCGCATCGCGCGTGGAAGGTTTGGCCAAGGTGGTGTATCACAACAAACTCGGCACCCAAGGTGAGCGCACCGACCGCGTGCGTGCCATCGCCAAAGGCATTGCCGCGCTGTTGCCACAAGCGAAAGACGCAGCCTTTGTGCAAGCCGTTGACACCGCCGCACAACTCGCTAAAACCGATTTGCTGACCGACATGGTGGGTGAGTTCCCTGAGTTGCAGGGCATCATGGGTGGCTACTACGCCCGTCACGACGGCTTGAGCAATGATGTGGCCGAAGCCATTGAAGACCATTACAAACCTCGCTTCGCGGGCGACGCCTTGCCACGCAACACCATCGGTGTGGTGGTGGCCTTGGCCGATAAGTTAGAGACCTTGGTGGGCATGTTTGGCGTTGGCAACTTGCCAACAGGCGATAAAGATCCGTTTGCGTTGCGTCGTCACGCTTTGGGTGTGGTGCGCATGTTGAGCGAAGCCAGCTTGGATGTGGCTTTGGATGCTTTGATTGCTCAGGCCGTTCCCGCCTTTGGCAACAAAATCACCGACCCCGCTGCGGCACTGAGTGCGTTCATTTACGACCGCCTCTCAGGCAGCCTGCGCGAGCAAGGCTACTCTGCGCAAGAAGTCGAAGCCGTGTTGGCCTTGCGCCCACAACGCTTGAGCGATGTGGCCAAACGCCTCACCGCTGTCCGCGCTTTCGCCGCTTTTCCCGAAGCTTCTGCTTTAGCCGCTGCCAACAAGCGCATTGGTAACGTGCTTAAAAAAGCTGGCGAGGTCGATGCACACGTCAACACCGCCTTGTTCAAAGAAGACGCCGAGCAAGCCTTGTACGCCGTCATGCAAAAGCTGTTGCCCGAATCCGAGGCACAGTTCAATGCGGGTGACTACACCGCCTCTTTGCAAACCTTGGCCACTTTGCGCTCGCCTGTGGATGCGTTCTTTGACGACGTCATGGTCAACGCCGAAGAGATGGACTTGCGCTTGAATCGCCAAGGCATGCTCAAAAAGTTGCACGAGGCGATGAACCGCGTGGCCGACTTGTCCGCTCTCGCTTCTTAAAAACAGCCATGCAAACCAAACTCGTCATCCTCGACCGCGACGGCACCATCAACTGCGACAGCGACGACTACGTCAAGTCGGCTGACGAGTGGATTCCGCTGCCAGGCGCGCTTGAAGCGATTGCGCGTTTGAACCACGCCGGCTGGCGTGTGGTGGTGGCATCCAACCAATCTGGTTTGGGCCGTGGCTTGTTTGATGTGGCTGCGCTGAACGCCATGCATACCAAGATGCACAAGCTCTTGGCTGCTGTGGGTGGTCGCATTGACGCCGTGTTTTACTGCCCACACAGTCCAGAAGAAACATGCAACTGCCGCAAGCCATTGCCCGGCCTTTACGAGCAAATCGGCGAGCGCTACGGCATGGATCTCAAAGGCGTGCACACCGTAGGCGATTCGCTGCGCGACTTGCAAGCAGGCGCTGCTGTCGGTTGCGCTACGCACTTGGTGCATACAGGCAAAGGCGAAAAGCTAAAGGGCCAACCTCTGCCAGCAGACTTCCCTCAAGGCACTTTGGCGCACGATGACCTGGGCGCATTTGCCGACTGGTTGCTGTCTCAGTCAGGAGCCCACGCATGATGCCTATGCTTCGTTCAACGCTGCACATGGCGTTCATGTTCGTCACGATCATCCCGTACACCTTGGCCATTTTGGTGGCGCGTTTGTTGGGCGCCAAAGGCAATGTGCGTTATGCCATTGCACAAAAGTGGCTCACCCTCAGCATCGATGCAGCGCGCGTCATCATGGGCATTCGCTACGAGGTGCAAGGCCAAGACAACTTGCCCGTGGGTGAAACCAGCCCCGCCATTTTGTTGGTCAAGCATCAGTCCACGTACGAAACGTTTTTGATGCCGGCCATCATGCCGCACCCCTTGGCCTACGTGTTCAAAAAAGAACTGTTGTACGTGCCGTTTTTCGGGTGGTCTATCGGCAGTTTGGACATGATTCACATCGACCGCAGCCAACGCGCCAAGGCTTTTGCCAAAGTGGTGGAGCAGGGGCAGGCTTTGCTTGACAGAGGTGTGTGGGTCATCATGTTCCCCGAAGGTACGCGCATTCCTCGTGGCGAGCGCGGCAGCTATAAAACAGGCGGCACACGCTTAGCCATTGCTACGGGGGCGCCGGTCATTCCTGTGGCAGTGACATCGGCCAAATGCTGGCCACGCAGAGCCTTCATCAAAACCCCAGGCGTGGTCGATGTGTCGATCGGTAAACCTATTCCGAGCGTAGGCCGCGATGCCGACGAGCTGATGCGCGAAGTTGAAACCTGGATCGAAGCCGAAATGCACCGCCTCGACCCTGAGGCCTACACCGGCCAACACTGAGCGCACGCGCATGAGCCGCTTCTTGCAACTCGTGCTCGACATGTTCGATGGGGCGACTACCAAAGCCCTGCAAGGGCTCGGCGCAGACAAGCGACCCAACCCCAAAAAACGCCAGCCTCGCCAACCCAAGCGACTCAAGCCGCAAAGCTTGATGGGCGGCTTGCACCGCGATGTCAACGCCTTACCGCAAGTGCCTGCGCTGCATGGCCCACACATGCCGTCGGAACCACTGGGGCAGGTATTGCCCAAGGCTCACTATGCCCACCCTCGCGCCACACGCCGTATCCAACTCGGCACGACCGATGTGGCGTATGCGTTTCGGCGCGGCAAGCGCCGCACCATTGGCATGGCGATCGGGCCTGATGGCCTAGAGGTGAGTGCTCCGCGTTGGGTCACATTAGGTGAAGTGGAATCTGCGTTGCGCGAAAAAGCCGATTGGATTGCGCGCAAGTTGGTCGAGATGCAAGAGCGTCAACAGCAACTCGGCGCCGCACGTATCGTGTGGGCAGATGGTGTGGTGTTGCCGTATTTGGGCGACCAGCTGAAAGTGGTGCTTGACTCAAGCAGCACGCTTAAAAAGAACAGTGCACAGTTTGAGCCTGCACAGTCGCTGCACGGTGGCGATGTGCGTTCTATCTGTGCAGATGCCGGCATGCAAGACAGTGTGCAAGCAACAGCGCCCTTGCTACATACCTTGCGTCTAGGCCTTCCGCTCAACGCCGAGCCCCAACAAATCCGCGATGCCGTGCAAGCGTGGCTCATGCGTCAAGCCAAAGCTTTGTTTGTGGAGCGGCTCAACCACTTCGCGCCGCAGTTGGGCGTGCAATGGCACAAGGTGTCACTCAGCAGCGCTGCCACGCGATGGGGCAGCGCCAGTGCCAACGGGGCCATTCGGCTGAACTGGCGCTTGGTGCACCACAAGCGTGACGTGATCGACTACGTCGTGGCCCATGAGCTCAGCCATTTGCGTGTGATGGATCACAGCCCGCGTTTTTGGGAAACCGTGCAAAGCGTGATGCCCGACTATGCCCAGCGCCGACGTGTTCTTAAGGATGAACCCTTACCCCCGTGGTCTTGACTTGGAATTTGGAAAAAAATCGCCATAATTGACGTTTACGTAAACGTAAACAAGAAATCATGGCCACCACCTATTCCATCAGCGATCTAGCGCGTGAGTTTGACCTCACCACGCGAGCCATTCGTTTTTACGAAGACATGGGCCTGTTACAGCCCGAGCGCTCTGGCCCCGGCGGGCGCAACCGCGTGTACAGCCACCGCGACCGCACGCGCTTGAAGCTCACCTTGCGCGCCAAGCGTTTGGGCTTGTCGCTGACCGAGGCCAAAGACCTGATTGACATGTACGACAGCCCGCGCGACACCGGCCCGCAGCTGCAAAAGTTTTTGGTCGTGCTCGATGCGCACAAACGTGAACTCGAAGCGCAAATGGCCGAGATTCAAGCCAACCTCGACGAGGTCAAGGCCCACGAAAAAGAAGCCCGCGCCTTGCTAGCCAAGCAAGGCGAGAAGCCCGTCAAACCTGTGGCTAAGCCTGCGAAAGCGAGTAAGGCATGACCGCCGCCAGCGCACACCCAGAGTTGCACGCCCGCATCGAAGCCAGCTTTGTGCGCCAAGGCATGATGCAGCACCTCGGTGCGCGCATCGTGTCGGTGGCGCCTGGTGAAGTTGAAATTGCCTTGCCGTACTCCGAGCGCGTCACCCAACAACAAGGCGGCTACCACGGCGGCGCCATGGGCGCGTTGGCCGACATTGCGGCAGGCTACGCCGGTTTGACCATGGCGGCAGAGGGCCAAGAGGTCACTACCGTCGAATACAAGATCAATTTCCTCGCTGCTTTCTCTGGCGGCGAGTTGCGCGCACGCGGCCATGTGGTGCGCGCGGGCAAGCGCCTCATCATCACCACCGCCGAGGTGGTGCACCTCGATGACGATGGCGGCGAATCGCCCTGCGCCCTCATGCAACAAACCTTGGCCACCGTGGCCAAAACCTACTAAGACAACCCTCAGGAGACACACATGCACAACATGCCCGGACTCAACTTTCAACTCGGTGAAGACATCGACGCCTTGCGCGATGCAGTGCGCGAATTTGCGCAAGCCGAAATCGCGCCACGTGCGGCACAGATTGACCACGACGACCAATTCCCCATGGACCTGTGGCGCAAGATGGGTGACTTGGGCGTTCTCGGCATCACCGTGGGCGAAGAATACGGCGGCGCCAACATGGGCTACCTCGCACACATGGTGGCCATGGAAGAAATTTCACGCGCCTCAGCCAGCGTGGGCCTCTCCTACGGCGCACACAGCAACTTGTGCGTGAACCAAATCAAACGCAACGGCACCGATGCGCAACGCGCCAAGTACTTGCCCAAACTCATCAGCGGCGAACACGTGGGCGCCTTGGCCATGTCTGAACCCGGCGCAGGCTCTGACGTCATCAGCATGAAGCTCAAAGCTGAAGACAAAGGCGGCTACTACCTGCTCAATGGCAACAAGATGTGGATCACCAACGGCCCCGACGCCGACACCTTGGTGGTCTATGCCAAAACCGAACCCGAGCTGGGCGCACGTGGCGTCACCGCCTTCTTGATCGAGAAGGGTATGAAGGGTTTCAGCATCGCGCAAAAGCTCGACAAGCTGGGCATGCGCGGCAGCCACACCGGTGAGCTGGTGTTCCAAAACGTCGAGGTGCCAGCTGAAAACATTTTGGGTGGCCTCAACATGGGCGCCAAAGTGTTGATGAGCGGTTTGGACTACGAACGTGCTGTGCTCACCGGCGGCCCTTTGGGCATCATGCAATCGGTCATGGACAACGTCATCCCCTACATCCACGACCGCAAGCAGTTCGGTCAAAGCATTGGCGAGTTCCAACTCATTCAAGGCAAAGTGGCCGACATGTACACCGTGCTGCAAGCCGCACGCAGCTTTGCCTACACCGTGGCCAAAAACCTCGACATGCTGGGTACCGACCACGTGCGCCAAGTGCGTAAAGACTGCGCGTCTGTCATTTTGTGGACCGCCGAAAAAGCCACATGGATGGCCGGCGAAGGCGTGCAAATTTTTGGCGGCAACGGCTACATCAACGAATACCCACTGGGCCGTTTGTGGCGCGATGCCAAGCTGTACGAAATCGGCGCAGGCACCAGCGAAATTCGCCGCATGCTGATTGGCCGAGAGCTGTTTGCCGAGACAATGTAGGCCAATCCCACCCCGTACTGCATGAGGGTCGGATCAGTTCAATAGGCCTTCAACTGGCACAAGGGGGAAATAAAACATGCCACATTCACTACAACACCTTTTTGACAACAACCGCGAGTGGGCCACGCGCATGGAGCGCGAGCAGCCCGGCTTTTTTACGCATTTGTCGCAGCAACAAAACCCCAAGTACTTGTGGATTGGCTGCTCCGACAGCCGTGTGCCTGCCAACCAAATCACAGGCCTAGAACCAGGCGAAGTGTTTGTGCATCGCAATATCGCTAACGTGGTGGTGCACTCTGACTTGAATGCGCTGTCGGTCATTCAATACGCGGTGGACTTCTTGAAGGTTGAACACATTTTGGTGGTGGGTCACTACGGCTGCGGCGGTGTGTTGGCCACCTTGCGCGGTGCACGCGTGGGCTTGGCCGATAACTGGTTGCGCCATGTGCATGACGTGAAGATTCGCCATCGTCGCCGCATAGACCACTTGCCCGTGCCCGTGCAAGAAGACGTGTTGTGCGAGATGAACGTCATCGAACAAGTGGGCAACGTCGCGCTGAGCAACGTGTTGCAAGACGCTTGGGCCCGTGGCCAAAAAGTGTCGGTGCACGGCTGGTGCTATGGGCTCAAAGACGGCATTGCCAAAGACCTGGGCGTGAGCATGAGCCACGCCGGTGAGGTGATGGACGTGTTCCGCAACGCACTCAAGCGTTACCCACGCGGGGGCTAAGCTGCCTGCGTGATTGATTCAACTCAAGGAGACTTTTCACATGACCACTCACGCAGACCCCGTTGTCATCGTCAGCGCTGCACGCACGCCCATGGGCAGTTTTCAGGGCGATTTTTCTAGCCTCTCGGCCCACGACTTGGGTGGTGCGGCCATCAAAGCCGCCGTCGAACGCGCAGGCATTTCGCACGAGCTGGTGACCGAAGTTTTGTTTGGCAACTGCT
>JACCDW011367372.1_pt1 | contig 10841 bp, 9 predicted proteins | sample 7449781 | NCBI WGS metagenome assembly JACCDW01 (sample SAMN15323449, study PRJNA562643) | freshwater metagenome | isolation source: river surface water | place: USA:Blue River Watershed | collected 2017-08-18
GACAAGCTCAGTCATGGGGTGCGATTTCCTTTGGAAAGTTGCTTGACGGAAATGTGGATTCTATTGGACTGATCCAAACTGACATGGAGGTTTCACTGAGAACTTAGGCAGGACATTTGTATCTTTAACTCAGGACATTTCGATAGTGGTGGGTGTCCGTGCGGTACAAACCCCGACGCAATTCCATCGGCGCGTCGTTGTAGGTGTAGGCCACGCGCTCCACGCTCAGCAGCGGTGTCTGGGACGAAACGCCCAACAAACGGGCTTGCTCGGCATCGGGGTTCACGGCTCGAATACTTTCGTTCGCACGCACCATCCGCACGCCAAATTCCGTCTCGAACAAGGCATACATCGGACCTTGGTAGCTGGCCAAGCGTTCGGCCGTCAGACCCTTGAACGGGCTGCCGGGCAACCAGATGTCTTCCAAAATGGTCGGCACCCCCGCGAATGCCAGCACCCGGCGCACTTGCAGCACCGCATCGCCGGTGCGCAAGCCCAACGCGCGTGCCACGTCGGCGCTGGCCCGATTGCGCTTGCAATCGATGATGGTGCGCGCCGCCGGCCCTTCGCTCTCCACGCTACCGTTGTCCGGCACCAATTTGAGGAAGCGATATTGCACGCCCTGTTCGGCGTGAGTGGCCACAAACGTGCCCTTACCCTGTCGACGCACCACCAAGTTTTCAGCGGAGAGCTCGTCAATGGCCTTGCGTACCGTGCCTTGGCTGACCCGATAGCGCGCGGCAAGCTCCATTTCGCTCGGTATGGCCTCGCCTGGGCGCCATTCGCCGGCCTGGAGGCTTTGCAGAATCAGGCCTTTGATCTGTTGATAAAGCGGGCTAAAGGCAGGCGTGCTCCCCAAAGGGTCGCCCATACCAGAGGGGGAGGTCGGGGGAGGGGCGAGGGTGGCCATGGGGGGTGAAAACGGGAGTGTCAGGTCTTTGTCAAGCTCCAATCATATCTTCTATAAGACATAAGACAGAGCGCCTCAAGGGTTTTCGAGGGTAAACTCTGTGCAAATCACTGTTTCATCACTTTCTTGGAGTTCCCCATGAGCAAAAAGCCTGTTCGCGTGGCCGTCACTGGTGCCGCTGGTCAAATTGGTTACGCCCTGCTGTTCCGCATCGCCTCCGGCGAAATGTTGGGCAAGGATCAGCCCGTTATCTTGCAATTGCTCGAGATTCCCGATGAGAAAGCCCAAAAGGCGCTCAAGGGCGTGATGATGGAACTCGAAGACTGCGCCTTCCCCCTGCTCGCCGGCATGGAAGCCCACGCAGACGCCAACACCGCGTTCAAAGACACAGATTACGCCCTGCTCGTGGGCGCTCGCCCCCGCGGCCCTGGCATGGAGCGTGCCGATTTGCTCGCCGCCAATGCCCAAATCTTCACCGCGCAGGGCAAGGCCTTGAACGCCGTGGCCAGCCGCAATGTCAAGGTGCTGGTCGTGGGCAACCCCGCGAATACCAATGCCTACATCGCCATGAAATCGGCCCCGGATCTGCCCGCGAAAAATTTCACCGCCATGTTGCGCCTTGACCACAACCGCGCCGCCAGCCAGATCGCCGCCAAGACCGGCAAAGCCGTGGCCGACATTCAAAAGCTCTGCGTCTGGGGTAACCACTCGCCCACCATGTACGCCGATTACCGCTTCGCCACCATTGGCGGTCAGTCCGTCAAGACCCTCATCAACGACCAAGTCTGGAACGAAACCGTCTTCTTGCCCACCGTGGGCAAGCGGGGTGCCGCCATCATCGAAGCGCGTGGCCTGTCCTCTGCCGCTTCTGCCGCCAATGCGGCGATCGACCACATGCGCGATTGGGCTTTGGGCACCAACGGCCACTGGGTCACCATGGGGATTCCTTCCCAAGGCTGGTATGGCATTCCCAAGGAAGTCATGTTTGGCTTCCCCGTGACCTGCGAGAACGGCGAGTACAAAGTGGTCGAAGGCTTGGACATCGACGCCTTCAGCCAACAGTGCATCGACAAGACGCTCAAGGAATTGCTCGACGAGCAAGCCGGCGTGGCCCATCTCCTGTAATTGATGGCCCATCCGCGCGACATCCTCCTCGGCGCACAGGCTGGCGCCATTCGCCTGCCTGTGTGCGACCACTACAGTGGGGTGGAGGATCGCATGCGCAAAAGCCTGCAACTGCAGGCCCAATTGCACGAACGCTTTGGCACTTGTGTTTTTGACGTCACCTTAGACTGCGAGGACGGCGCCCCCGTTGGCGGCGAAGCCCAGCACGCAGCCCTCGTCACGGAGTTGGCGCTCACTGCGCCCACTCAGGCGCGTGTGGCGGTGCGCGTTCACCCCGTCGATCATCCGCACTTTGATGCCGATGTCGCTCACATCGTGGGCCGCGCGGGGCACCGCTTGACGCACCTCATGGTGCCCAAGGTTGAGAGCGTGGCCGACGTCAATCGCGCGGCCTTGGCGGTCGACGCCGCCGGCGCGCCCAATCTGCCGCTGCATGTCTTGGTGGAATCGCCTGCGGCAGTCCATCATGCTTTTGAGATTGCTGCGCATCCGCGCGTGCAATCCATCAGCTTTGGGCTCATGGATTTTGTCTCCGCCCATGGGGGAGCCATACCCGCGCAGGCCATGGGCGTTCAGGGCCAGTTCAGCCATCCCCTGGTGCTGCGAGCCAAACTGGAAATCGCCAGCGCCTGTCACGCCCATGGCAAAGTGCCCTCGCATTGTGTGGTCACGGAGTTTCGCGACACGGCCGCGCTCGCGGCAGCGGCGCGCCAGGCCGCGCGGGAGCTGGGCTACACCCGGATGTGGAGTATCCATCCGGCGCAAATCTTGCCCATCGTGGAGGCCTTGGCCCCCGATGCCGCGGCCATCGACCAGGCTTGCGCCATTTTGTTGGCGGCGCAAACGGCCCAGTGGGCGCCCATCAGTCATGCGGGTCAGTTGCATGACCGGGCCAGCTACCGTTTTTTCTGGCAGGTGCTCGAGCGCGCTTATCAAACCGGGCGTGACTTGCCTAAAGAGGCTCGCGCGTGGTTTGATACGCATCTATAAGACCGCAAGGAGACACGCATGAACCGCAGCACCGCCGCCACGATTTTGGGAAGCCTCGCCTTACTGTGCCAAACCTCAGTTGGCGCCAGCGAGAGCAAACCGGGTCGCTACGACCCCAAGGCCGCGGCTGCGGCCACCGCCGCATTGACGGCCGAAACGCTCAGCACGCCTGCGCCCACGCCAGCAGCCCCCAGCAAAGCGCCCGCAGCCAAAACCAACGCCAAGCCCGAGCCCAAAGCCGCGCGCCAAGCCAATGCGCGCCGTACCCCCAATGCGGCGGCGGCATCCGTCGCGGCAGCCGCACCCGCGGCGGCCGCTCTCAGCCCGAGCCAAACCGAAGCGGCCCGCACGGCGGTCATGGAGCAGGTCCAGACCGGACGCATGGTGTGTGAGCTCGGCAACGTGGTGCAGGTGTCAGCGGATAGCCAAAACCCCGGCGCCTTCCTCGTGCAAATGAAACAGCATGCCTACCACATGACCCCCGTGCTCACCAGTACCGGCGTGATTCGCCTGGAAGACGCGCGTCAGGGGGCGATGTGGATGCAACTCCCCCACAAGTCCATGCTCATGAACCAGAAATTGGGGCAGCGCGTGGCCGACGAATGCCAAAGCCCGGAGCAGCGCAGCGTTGCCCAGGCCATGAAGAACGCGCCACCGCCGAGCTTGCTCGACGAGCCCGGTGTGGCGCGCAAGTAGTTTTTTATTGATGTTGATAGGACAGGAGAATCCCTATGTTGAAAGCTTACCGTGAACACGTTGCCGAGCGCGCTGCCCTTGGCATCCCCCCGCTGCCGCTCGATGCCAAACAAGTGGCCGAGCTCATCGAACTCATCAAGAGCCCGCCCAAAGGCGAGGAGGCATTTCTGCTGGATCTCCTCACGCACCGCGTGCCCCCGGGCGTGGACGATGCGGCCAAAGTCAAAGCCTCTTTCCTGGCCGCCGTCGCGCATGGCGACCTGAGCGTTGCCCTCATCTCCAAAACCAAAGCCACCGAGCTCTTGGGCACCATGGTGGGCGGCTACAACGTTAAACCCCTCATCGATCTTCTCGACGACGCCGAAGTCGCCAGCGTGGCCGCCAACGGTCTGAAGAAAACCCTGCTCATGTTCGACGCCTTCCATGACGTGGCCGAAAAAGCCAAGGCTGGCAACGCCAAAGCCAAGGAAGTCATGCAAAGCTGGGCCGACGCCGAGTGGTTCACCAGCCGCCCCGAAGTGCCCAAGAGCATCACCGTCACCGTCTTCAAAGTGCCCGGTGAAACCAACACCGACGACTTGTCGCCCGCGCCCGACGCCTGGAGCCGCCCCGACATCCCCCTGCACACCCTCGCCATGCTCAAGAACACCCGCCCCGATGCGGCGTTCAAGCCCGAGCAAGACGGCGTGCGCGGCCCGATGCAATTCATTGAAGACCTGAAAAAGAAAGGTCACCTCGTGGCTTATGTGGGCGACGTGGTGGGCACGGGCTCTTCGCGCAAATCGGCTACCAACAGCGTGATTTGGGCCACCGGCCAAGACATCCCCTACACCCCCAACAAGCGCTTTGGCGGCGTGACCTTGGGCGGCAAGATCGCCCCGATCTTCTTCAACACACAAGAAGACTCCGGCGCGCTGCCCATCGAAGTCGACGTCAGCAAACTGGAGATGGGCGACGTCATCGAAGTCCACCCCTACGACGGCAAGATCATCAAGGGCGGTGCGGTTGTGGCCGACTTCCAACTCAAGAGCGAAGTGCTGCTTGACGAAGTGCGCGCTGGCGGTCGTATCAACCTCATCATCGGCCGCTCCCTCACGGGCAAGGCGCGTGAGTTCCTGGGCCTGCCCGCCTCCACGCTCTTCCGTTTGCCCAAGGCCCCCGTGGACACGGGCAAGGGCTACACGCTGGCGCAAAAGATGGTCGGACGCGCCTGTGGCTTGCCCGAGGGCAAGGGCATCCGCCCCGGCACCTACTGCGAACCCAAGATGACCACCGTGGGCAGCCAAGACACCACCGGCCCCATGACCCGTGACGAACTCAAGGATCTGGCCTGCCTGGGCTTTTCTGCCGACCTCGTCATGCAGTCCTTCTGCCATACCGCCGCTTATCCCAAGCCCGTGGACGTCAAAACCCACCGCGAGCTGCCCGCCTTCATCAGCACCCGTGGCGGCGTCTCGTTGCGCCCGGGTGACGGCGTGATCCACAGCTGGCTCAACCGCTTGCTCTTGCCCGACACCGTGGGCACCGGCGGCGACAGCCACACCCGCTTCCCCATTGGCATCTCCTTCCCCGCAGGCTCTGGCTTGGTCGCGTTTGGCGCGGCCACCGGCGTCATGCCCCTGGACATGCCCGAATCGGTGCTCGTGCGCTTCAAAGGCCAAATGCAGCCTGGCGTGACCCTGCGTGACCTTGTGCACGCCATTCCGCTCTACGCCATCAAGGCCGGTTTGCTCACCGTCGCCAAAGCAGGCAAGAAGAACATCTTCTCCGGTCGTATTCTGGAAATCGAGGGGCTGCCAGACCTCAAGGTCGAACAAGCCTTTGAACTCTCCGACGCCTCGGCCGAGCGTTCTGCCGCCGGGTGCACGATTGAGCTCAACCCCGAGCCGATCAAGGAGTATCTCAAGTCCAACATCGTGCTCATGAAGAACATGATCGCCGACGGCTATCAGGATCGCCGCACTCTCGAGCGCCGCATCCAAGCGGTCGAGGCGTGGCTCGCCAAGCCCGAGCTGCTCAAAGCCGACAAAGACGCCGAGTACGCCGCCGTCATCGAGATCGACCTTGCGGAAATCAAAGAGCCCATCGTCTGCTGCCCCAACGATCCCGATGACGCCAAGTTCCTGAGCGAAGTCGCGGGCACCAAGATCGACGAAGCCTTCATCGGCTCGTGCATGACCAACATCGGTCACTTCCGTGCCGCCTCCAAAGTGCTCGGCGGCGCGCGTGACATTCCGGTCAAGCTGTGGGTGGCGCCCCCGACCAAGATGGACGAGAGCGAGCTCATCAAAGAAGGCCACTACGCCAACTTTGGCACCGCCGGTGCGCGCACCGAAATGCCTGGCTGCTCGCTGTGCATGGGCAACCAAGCGCAAGTTCGCGAAGGCGCTACCGTGGTCTCCACCTCCACGCGTAACTTCCCCAACCGCTTGGGCAAGAACACCAACGTCTTCCTCACCTCCGCCGAACTCGCGGCCGTCTGCTCCAAGCTCGGCCGCATCCCCACCGTCGCGGAGTACCAAGAAGCCGTGGGCATCATCAACAAAGACGCCAGCAGCATCTATAAGTACATGAACTTCGACCAAATCGAAGAGTACGTGGAAACCGCCAAGAGCGTCTCCATCTAACGCCTCTCCCAGGCGTGAACCCCCGCAAAGCCGCGCCCCGCGCGGCTTTGTCTTTTTCAGCTTTCGCAAATTGAATTGGGGTCATTCCGGGAGGTCAGCCCCCAATGGATGGCCCCGCATTCGTCTTGTTGCGCAAATGCGTGTTCGCTATGCCCTCAAAACACCCAACGCAGTGCAACTCGCCACGGCCCTCAACATCGGGGCCTCAGCCCTCGTCACGCATGACCGCGCTTTTTCAGCGGTGCGGGGCCTGCCCATGTTGTGGCGGGACACTGAGGTCTCGCGCCACCACCGCCCCCGAGGGGCAAAACCATTGCACGCGTTCCACCCAGTGGTCTAAGTTCTCCTCCACCAGGGTGGCGTCACCATCGCAGTCTCCCGCGGGCGTCGCCACAAGTTCGACCTCCTCCAAATGCCAATTCCAATTCGGGTTGTCGCGCCCGCTCGGGCCGCGCCGCACGCGCCCCCACGGGTACCAGTGCCGCTCGCCCAATGGCAGTTGCAATTCGGCACGGGCGAGCGCAATGGCGTGCGGTGAGACCAGGCGCACCTGAAAATCTTCCTGTCGCTCACGGTCTGGAAACGTGAATGCAAAGAGGGCCGAGTCTTCACCCATGCTCTGGCAGGCCAACAGCAAGCCGGCCACCCCAATCGCCCCCAAGCCGCGCCGTAGATGTGTGTGCATCGCTCGCCCCCCCCTCACCCCACGGTGGGGTGCACGAGTCCCCAGCATGCGTGAGCCCAAGCCAGACAGGGGTGAGTGCCGCTGACGGGAAAAGGTTAGCCAGACGCGAAACGATCCACCTTGGCGGGTTGGGGTGAGGTCCGCACCAATACCGAATCCCATTCCGCCTGGATCAACCATTCCTCATCGCTGACTGGCAAACACTCGCCCGCGCCCACGAAGTAGTCTTGCGGGTCATGTCGACGCGTGGCCCAGACCCGTCCCCGATGAACACGCAGCACCTCGCCTCTGTGCAAGACAAGACGACAGATCGCGCCCTGGCGCAACAGGCAAAACGTGGAGAGTTTGGCGACATTCATGAGGGACTCCTGAAGTGGTCATCCCACTGTGGCCGCAAGCTTCCTCGCGCACCACTCACAACCGCCGTTGCGCTCAATCATGCAAACTGCTGAACACGTCGATATGTATGCACGAAACGACCGCTATCTGTATGGCTGCACGAGTCCAGCTGTCCTGATTCTTCGGCACAATTCCAAGGACATGCCCCAAGAATCTGCGTCAGCATCCACCTCATCGCCGCGGTATGTCCAAATCGGGCAAGGTTTGGCACAACTCATCGAAGGCAAAGCCTTCCGCAGTGGTCAACGGCTTCCTTCGGTGCGTGAATTGGCGCAATTACACGGGGTCTCGCTATCGACGGCTGTACAAGCCTTGCGTTGGCTGGAGGAGCGACACCTCGTCACCGCCAAACCGAAGTCAGGCTATTTTGTGGCACCTCGCCTGCGTCCCCTTGCGCTGCCAGAGACCAGCCAACCCCCACTGCAAAGCTTCAAGGTACGCCGTCCCAGTAGAAACGACGCTTTGGCGCTGTCAGCGGACAATCCGCACCAAATCAGCTTTGGCGGTACCTGTCCAAAGGACGCCAAACTGTTTGACGAATCGCGCGTTCGCACGGCGCTGAGTCGGGCCACACGCCAAAACCGCTTCAGTTTGGTGGAGTACAACACCGACGAACTGGGTGTTTTGGCTCTGCGCCAAGCCATCGCCCAACGCAGTCTGCATCTGGGCTGTCACTTCATTGCGAACCAACTGGTTATCACAAACAGTTGCAGTCAGTCCTTCAGCCTTTGCCTGCAAGCGGTCACTCAACCGGGAGACGTGGTCGCGCTGGAGTCCCCCACTTACTTTGGTTTTTTGGATCTGATCGAGACCCTGGGCTTGCGAGCCCTCGAAATTCCCACCCATCCGCGCCACGGTCTGTCCCTGCCCGCCCTCCAGCTCGCACTGGACACCCAGCCGGTGAAGGCGGTGCTGGCCGTTCCCACGCTCTCCAATCCCTTGGGAGCCGTCATGCCCCACGCCGCCAAGCAGCAGCTGGTGCGCATGCTCGCCCAGCGGCGGATTCCCCTTATCGAAGATTTGGTCTTCAACGATTTACTTGCCAGTGACGAGCGCCGTAAAGCTGCGAAATCTTTCGATCAGGAGGGCTGGGTGCTTGCTTGCGGCTCGTACTCCAAGACCGTTACTCCTGGCATTCGTTTGGGATGGGTGCAAGGGGGACGCTGGCATGACCGCATCGTTCACCTCAAACACGTGCACGGTATTACGACCCCGCAAGTGGTGGAGCTTGCGCTCGCCGATTTACTCACCCAAGTCGGGTATGAATCGCGTTTGCGTCGCTTGAGCGAGACTTTGCGCCTGCGACTCGCGCACGCCCGGCGCTTGGTCGGGCAGCATTTTCCGAAAGGGACCCGCGTGAGTGCACCGCCCACCGGTTACACCTTGTGGGTCGAATTACCCGAAGGAATCAACAGTCAAGATTTGTTTGAACGCTGCCGCACCGAAGGCATTGTGTTTGGACCCGGACAACTCTTTAGCGCCACCGACCGTTTCCGCCACTGCCTGCGCTTGAGTTTTTCGCAAGCCTGGACGCATGAAGTGCGTGAGGCCTTGGTGCGGGTAGGGGAGCTGGCGCACACGGACTAATGCCGCGCCGATCTGTTTCCCAACGCTTAAACTGAAAGCACTTTCAAATATACATTCGGTCATGCGTCGCCTCACTTTTCTCCTCAGCGCAGGCCTCATTGGGGCGGGCCAAGCCATGGCTCAAACGGTGTTGGTGGTGGCGGCGTATCCCGCCGTGGATGAAACGCCTGCGGCCATCGCATCGCTCACACCCAGCTGCGAGCCACCCCCAACAAGCCACACCCCACCAGCACCCAGCCCACCGCCAGACGTGCGCGCAATAAGGCCCAGGCGGCCCCTAGGGTGAGGATTAGGGCAAACGCATCCAAGCCACCAGACCAACCGTTGGGCCACAACGTGTGGCCTGCGAAGAAGAGTGCCAGTTGCGCAATCACCCCTACCACTGCGGCGGAGATGGCGCCCAACGGAGCCTGCCATTGCGGGCTGCGGTGGGTTTGCTCCACCAACGGGCCACCCGCCAGAATGAACACAAACGAGGGAAGAAAAGTGAACCAAGTCACCACGCATGCAGCCACCACACCGGCCATGCCAGCCGCATCGGGTCCGAACCACGCTTGGGCGTAGCCTCCCACGAAGCCCACAAAGGCGACCACCATGATCAGCGGCCCCGGCGTGCTCTCGCCCAGCGCCAAGCCATCCATCATTTGCGCTGCGCTCACCCAACCGTGGGTTTCCACCGCGCCTTGCACCACATAGGGCAACACGGCGTAGGCGCCGCCGAAGGTCAGCAATGCGGCTTGTGTGAAGAACTGCGCCATTTGGGGGAGGGCATGCTCGCGCCCCCACCCGGCCACGAGCGCAGCCCACGGCAACAGGGCCAAGGTGAGACCGCAGCACAACACGATGCCCAGGCGGCGCCAAGAGAAGTGCGCATGGGCCGGCGGTGGGGTATGGTCGTCGATGAGGGCTGGCGGGTGGCGCTCGTCTGTTTTGCCCCCGCTATGCGAAGTGCGGGCCCAGGCTTCGGGCTGCCACCGACTCAGCCCCATACCCACCAGGGCTGCGCTCGCAATCACCCAGGGAAACGCCACGTCAAACCCGGCCAAGGCCACGAATGCAGCGGAGGCCAAGCCCCAATGCCATGCATGGCGCAGCGTACGTTGCCCCAAGCGATACGCCGCCTGCGCCACCAGCGCGACCACCGCAGGCTTGATGCCCGCGAGCACGCCCGCCACCCACGCAAGGTGGCCATAGGCCATATAAATCCAGCCCAAGCCCAGAATGAGCAACAGCGAGGGCAGGACAAACAAAGCCCCTGCGGCAATACCGCCCCAAGTGCGGTGCATCAGCCAGCCCAAGTAGGTGGCCAGTTGTTGGGCTTCTGGGCCGGGCAACACCATGCAGTAGTTGAGCGCTTGCACAAAGCGGCCCTCACTGATCCAACGCCGCCGCTCCACCAGCTCCTGGTGCATCAGGGCAATTTGCCCCGCAGGTCCTCCAAAACTGATGCAGCCAAGCTTGAACCAAAAGGCCAGCGCCTCGCGAAAAGCAATGGGGGCTGTCATTCCCGGTAGTAGACCACTTGGTGTGTGCTCGCGAGCAAGGTGCCTGCACGACTCCAAATCTCGCCGGTCTGGTCAAAGTACCCATTGCTGAAGTTCAGCGCGCGCGCGCTGGCCAGCACATAGTCCTCACCTTGCGCAGCGAGCTGTGTGGCATCCGCATGGAAGTAGCAGGTGAAAGATACCGTGCCGATGGGCACAAATTGACGCCGACGCACAAAGATGCGCGGCAGAAAACTGTCGCAAATGGCGGTCAGTGAGGCAAAGTCGATCGCCCGTGCGGGTGTATCGCGAATCCAGAGCACGCTTTGCGAGTTCGA
>JACCDW012102833.1_pt1 | contig 10841 bp, 10 predicted proteins | sample 7449781 | NCBI WGS metagenome assembly JACCDW01 (sample SAMN15323449, study PRJNA562643) | freshwater metagenome | isolation source: river surface water | place: USA:Blue River Watershed | collected 2017-08-18
ATACTTTTGAATTTGGTACAAAAGTACGGATTTTAGCTATTTTGAATGGTTCTAAAGAAGCAAAATAATTGATTTCTTTTTCTTTGGCAAAGCTGTACTATTTGGCCTTGAGTTCAACGAACGGAATCATGATTTCTTCTAGCGAGATACCGCCGTGCTGAAAGGTCTGGCCGTAGTAGTTCACGAAGTGATTATAGTTGTTTGGGTATACAAAGAAATCTTGCTCGCGCGCAAAAACAAACTCGGCAGACATCTTGAGTTTGGGCAGTTGCGCCTCTTGCGGATTCTTGACCACAAAAACTTCTTTGGCATCGTAACTAAGGCCTCTGCCAGCTTTGTAACGCAGGTTGGTGTTGGTGTTGCGTTCGCCTACAATGCGCACTGGTTTGGTCACTTTGATGGTGCCGTGGTCAGTGGTAATGATGAGCCTGTGACCGGCATCGGCAATTTTTTTAAGGATGTCGAGTAGGGGTGAGTGTTCTAGCCAGCTTGTCGTTATAGAGCGATAAGCAGCTTCGTTGTCGGCGAGTTCGCGAATGACTTCCATTTCGGTACGGGCATGCGAGAGCATATCTACAAAATTGTAGACAATGAAATTGACGTCGTTGTCTTTCCACTGGTGGAATTGATCGCCCAGTTTTTTGCCGGCCTCGACGTTGGTGATTTTGTTGTATGACCACTTTACGTTTTTGCCCAAGCGCTTGAGCTGAGCTTCTAAGAAGTCTTTTTCGTGCATGTTTTTGCCGCCTTCGTCGTCTTCGTTCTTCCATAGGGTTGGGAAGCGTCTCTCGATTTCAGCAGGTAACAGACCCGCAAAAAAGGCGTTTCTGGCGTAGTGTGTGGCGGTTGGCAAGATGGAAAAGACGATGTCTTCTTTTTCTTTTTGGAAATAGCGCCCCACAATGCCTTCAATGGTTTTCCATTGGTCAAAGCGAAGGTTATCGATGACCAATACAGCGAGTTTTTCTTTGCCAATGAGTGGTGCTATGCGGTCTTTGATGAGCGTGTGGATCATGGTGGGGGCATCTGGGTCTCCGCTGGTCCAGTCCAGGTAGTTGTCTTCGATGAAGTCACAAAAGAGTTTGTTGGCTTCTTTTTTCTGCATCTCAAAGATTTCGCGCATACCGGTGTCCTCGATGTTGTCTAGTTGGAGTTCCCAGAAAACAAGTTTGGTATAGAGTTCTTTCCATTCTTCGGCGTCTAAGCGACCAGAGAGTTGCATGCCGAGTTGGCGGAATTCTTGCTGGTAGCTCGCATTGGTTTTCTGACTGATGAGCTTGCTGTGGTCGAGGTTTTTTTTGATGCTCAGTAAAATCTGGTTCGGGTTGACCGGTTTGATGAGGTAATCGGCAATTTTGGAACCGATCGCCTCTTCCATGATGTGTTCTTCTTCGCTTTTGGTGATCATCACGACCGGAACAAGCGCTTTGTGTTCCTTGATTTGTGCGAGGGTTTCTAGGCCGCTCAGTCCTGGCATGTTTTCATCGAGGAAGATGATGTCAAAATGCTGACCCAAGGCTTTTTCGATGGCATCTTGGCCATTGGTTGCCGTTTCTACTTCGTAACCTTTTGACTCCAAAAAGAGCACGTGTGGTTTGAGTAATTCGATTTCGTCGTCGGCCCAAAGAATTTTACCTTGCATATGTCTTATTTTTAATAGCTTTGATTGAATTTTTTAAAGTTAGCAACTTGCCAGCGAACACAGCCCCTAATAACAAGAAGAAAATCATAAACGACCCAGTCTACGGTTTTATTTCTTTGCCCCACGAAATTATTTTCGATATCCTCGAGCATCCCTACTTGCAGCGCTTGCGCCGCATTCAGCAATTAGGGCTCAGCCATTTGGTGTATCCGGGCGCCATGCACACGCGTTTTCATCATGTCTTGGGCGCCATGCACCTCATGACCCAAGCCGTTAATAGCATTCGCCGTAAAGGCCATGCGGTCAGCGAAGAAGAAGAGCGCGCGGTTTGCTTGGCTATTTTATTGCACGATATCGGTCACGGCCCCTTTAGCCATGCGCTCGAGTACGACATCGTTTGCGGCGTAAGTCACGAACAAATCTCAGCCTATTTCATTGCCGAACTTACCGTTGAGTATGGTCAAGACCTCGCTTTGGCACTTGAAATCTTCAAAAACGAATACCACCGACCGTTTTTACACCAATTGGTGTCTAGTCAGCTCGATATGGACCGCCTAGACTACCTCAACCGCGATAGCTTTTATTCAGGAGTTTCGGAGGGTGTAATAGGCAGCGAACGCCTTATCGAGATGCTGAATGTGCATGAAGGGCATTTGGTGCTCGAAGAAAAAGGGATTTATTCGGTAGAAAAATTCATCGTGGCGCGCCGCCTCATGTACTGGCAAGTGTATTTGCACAAAACGGTGGTGGCAGCTGAGTTCATGCTCATTCATGCCCTGCGTCGCGCCAAAGAATTGGTCAAGGCCGGCACGCCTTTGTTTGCCAGTCCATCCTTGCACTTCTTCTTGTCTCAGGATATCAAAAGCGAGCACTTCGAGCAAGACCCTATGGTGCTGACGCATTTTGCGCGCCTCGACGACTACGACATCTGGGGTGCCATTAAAGTTTGGCAATTTGAACCCGATTATATTTTGGCAACGCTTTGCTCTGGTTTGGTGAATCGCCAATTGTTCAAAATCGAAATTTCCAAGACGCCTTTCAGCGCAGAGCGCATTGCAGCTGTAGAGCAGCGCATTCGAGAAGAGCACCAATTACCAGCCCAAGACCTTCCATATTTTATATATTCGGATCGCCTGACCAATAAAGCCTACAACGAACAAAAGCAAAATATCAATTTGCTCTTGAAAAATGGCAGTATCCTAGATTTATCCAAAGCTTCTGACAACCTCAATATTTCGGCGCTTTCTACACCTGTGGAAAAGTACTTTTTGTGTTACCCGCGTTAGTCGGCGCCTTTAGGGGGTTTGTTGAGACTTAATGATCACCGTTTTGTTGAGAACGGCTGAGGTCGGGATGGTGATGAGGTCACCTTCAGGTGACTTGATGTACATGAAAAAGAAGCTCAAATCGATAAGTTCTCCTTCGGTATCAAACTCTTTGTCATAAATGCGCACGGTTTCGCCTATTTTGAGCGGATGGTTGAAGTACAAAATGAGACTCGCCGTAATGTTCGATAAAATAGACCAGTTGGCAAAAAAAGCGATGCCAATGACCGTAATGGTGGAGGTGAAGAAAACCAAAAGATCTTGGGTTTCAATGTTCCAAATCGCGGCGTAAATCAGGATGAAAAAAATAGATAAAAACAGGTTGATGATGCGAATAGAAACGCGTTTTCTCTTGATGTCTCCTTCGAATTTGACTAAAAAACGTGTAACGGCCTTGCCTGCAAAAAAACGAATGAGGAGTGTAATGGCAAGTAAGACAAGTGATTTGATGGCGTGTTGGTAAAAAGTGTCCATGGCTTTGTTTTAAAATGGGTGGCTTAATCTATTGTTCGGAACGTTTGGCGCGCTCCCAATAAAGGTCGAGTTTTTCTAGGCTTTGGTCTTGGGCTAATAAACCGTCTTGGGCTAAAAGTTGCTCCATTTCTTGAAAGCGCTTGATGAATTTTTGATTGGTTTTAGCCAAGGCATTTTCGGGTGAGATTGCTAAGAAACGCGCGTAGTTGACCAAAGAAAACAACACGTCTCCAAATTCAGCTTCGATATGTTCGCTCTTGAGGTCAATTTCTACCTTGAGTTCGGAGAGTTCTTCTTGGACTTTGGCCCAGACGTCTTCGGCTTTTTCAAATTCAAAACCGATGCCTTTCACTTTTTCTTGAATGCGCGTCGCCTTTACCAACGCAGGAAGCGAGGCTGGAACGCCTTCTAAAACTGATTTTTTGCCTTCCTTGAGCTTGAGTTTTTCCCAGTTGGCTTTAACGGTTTCTTCGTCATCGGCCTTTACATCTCCGTAAATATGAGGGTGGCGGTAGACCAATTTATCGCAGATCTTATTGAGGACGCTTTCCACATCAAACAAACCTTGTTCGCTGCCGATTTTGCTATAAAATACTAAGTGCAAAAATAAATCGCCCAGTTCACCTTCCAAGCTCGGATAGTCTTTGTCGGTGATGGCATCTGCCATTTCGTAAGTTTCTTCGATGGTCAGCTGACGCAGGGTTTCAAAGGTTTGTTTTTGATCCCAGGGGCACTGCTCGCGGAGTTCATCCATGATTTGCAGCAAGCGGGAAAAGGCAAGTAAACGTGGGTCCATAGTACAAAGTTAGCAGTTGAAACGAGCTTTTCATTAATTTTGACCATGCGCCCGATTTACTTTTTGTTATGCTCCCTTTGTTTGAGTTGCAAAGTTTTTGCTCAGCCCGGTTTTGAATACCGTCAAAAACTTGGTTTTTTGCTTGCCCATCGCAACCTCATGGACCACCTTCCTCAGGCACCGGCTGTAGCTGGCGAATTCTCCTACATTTACCGCACGGCTGCTGCCAAGCAATGGCATCAGGCTTATCGCCAGCCTTTAGTGGGTGGTACGCTCTTCTTTGGTTCGGTTGGCAACAACCAAGTGCTCGGACGATTTTTAGGCCTCTACGGTTTTGTGGAGTTGCCGCTAGTGAAGCAAAAACATTACCGCCTCGATTTCAAGTTTTCTACTGGTTTGGGTTACACCAACAAGCCCTTTGATCCGCTGCTCAATCCTGAAAATGTAGCAATTGGTTCGCGGGTCAATGCCTTGATGTGTTTTGCACTCAAGCAAAGTTGGCGTTGGAACAACACCGCACTCACTTTTGGGATCGACATGACCCATTTTTCAAATGCGAGTTACCAAATGCCCAACCTCGGTATCAATGTGCCCTATTTATCCTTGGGAGTGCAGCGCTTTTTTGAAGAGCCCGCTACTGAACAAAAGCAAACAGAGCTCAAACGACCTGACCTCACTTTTGGCGCAACAGCTATTATCAGCGCCAAAGAAATGCGTCCAGTTGGAGTGGGGCGCTATCCGGTTTATGCGGGCAATCTTTTTGCGCGCAAATATTTTGGTCCAAAAGGAGGTTTGGAGGCGTCTTTGGACGTGATTTATAAACTGGGTTTGTTGTCGCATCCGAGTTATCCGCAAGCGGCTGCGCTTGATCCTTTACAACTTGGTCTTTTCGTGGGTTACGTGCAAACTTTTGACCGCTTGCATTTCATTTATGGTGCGGGCGTATACCTGCGCGATGTGCTACAACCCGATGAGTCTTTGTACATTCGTTTAGGCAGTCGTTATGCACTGACCAAGCAGCTAGAGGCCCTCATGACACTCAAAACCCATTATGCCAAAGCAGACTACATGGAATTTGGTTTGGCTTATCATTTCTAAGATGCGATACTTGAGCTACATATCGGTATTGTTGGTTTGCTGGGCTTGTCAGAAAGCGCCGGAACGCAGCTGTTGGAAAGATACTGGCCCGATTGAAATCACACAGTTGCCTTTGGATTCTTTTAGCTTTTTGCACGTGCATCCGCACATGGAAGTCGTGCTTGTCCATGACTCCCTCAATTTCGTAGAATGGCAGGCAGGCCAAAACTTAAAGTCCTTTTTGAGTGCAACAATTGAAAACGACACCTTGCAACTATACAATCGCAACCGCTGTGGCTTTTTGAGGTATCGGCAGGGCGATGTAAAAGTTGTGGTGCATTATCAAACGCTGAAAGAATTGCACCTCGACAACAGTGAAACGGTCAGTACTTACAACAAATGGACCCAAGACGACGTGCTCATTTTTCTCAAAGAAGGAGTGGGTAAAGTCATTGTAACGCTCAATGCCCAAAAGGTAACGGTGCGCAACAATTACGGTTGGCAAAACCTACGACTTAGTGGAACTGTTGGTGCACTTTTTGTAGATCTCGACGGCTCTGCTGCGCTTGAAGCACCCGCTTTACAAGTGCAAGATTCTATTTCTTTTCGCAGTGCGTCTGCGCTTTCTAGTTGGCTGCGCCCCGATCAGATTTTGCTCAAAGCGCAGCTTTATGGAGCGGGTAACTTGTATTATTCCAAAACCCCAGCGACGCTGCTGAAAACCGAATATGGCACTGGGAAGGTGCTCCCCAAATAACCCAGTCTCATCCTATGAAAAATTTTTGTATTCTTTTCCTTTCAGCCTGTTTCATTTTTGGAGCACAAGCACAATTTGCGTTATCCGGGACCTACGACACCTATGCTGCGCTATCCAAAAAAGGCATTTCAAGTTTGCCGTTCATGGTCTCTCATGCCAAAATCGGAACCTACGACATCAATTTGCTCGAAATCGAATTGGCCTACACCCAAAATCATTTTAAATTGCAATTTTCACCTGCGATCGGTTCCTACATGCAAAACAATTATGCAACGGAAACACCGTATCGTCGCTTTATTTACGAAAGTTATTTGCAGTACAAAAAAGGCAAAACTGAGCTGGCATACGGAACTTTTAGTTCGCCATATACCCAAGAAACACCTCGCGGCGTTGATCAGTTGAATGCCACGAGAAGCTTAGCGGCAGAATATGTGCCGTACTACGTTTCAGGCCTGCGCTGGACGCAGCAGTGGAAGCCAAATTTCAAGTCGCAATTTTTCATAACCAATGGCTGGCAAAGACTTGTCTTTTCGGGGCAAAGGCCTAGCTTGGGCTTGTTGTTTCAATGGGAATTCAAAAAATGGAAGTGGAATTGGAGTCATTTTTATGGCGATGTAGCGCCAATTGGCAAATTAACGCCCGAACTTGGCCTCAACCGTTGGCGTTTCTTTCAAGAACTCAATATGGCTTATCAATTGCAACGCTGGACCCTGCAATCTTGTGTTTATGGGGGTGCACAAAAGCGCAACGGAGACAATAACTTGTTTTTATGGGGGCAGGCCAATTTGCAAGCGGCGTATGCCCTTCATCCGAAGTTGAATTTAGTGGGTAGAGCTGAGCTTATATACGACCCAAAGCAGGTTGTTTTTGCTTATGATACTGGTGCTTTTGGCTCTTTATCAGTGGGTTGGCAGTATGGCATAACGGCAAATTTACAAGTAGCTCAAGAATTTCGATATTTTAAGGGTAAACAGACGAATATCCCTGTTTGCTACAGCTTTTTGCGCCTGAAATTTTAGTATTTTTGGGGCTAAACTCAGACCATGAAAATCCTGTCCTTTAACGTCAACGGCATACGCGCGGTGGTTGGCAAAAACTTCATTACAGACATGCAGGCCCAGGCCCCAGACGTCATCTGTTTGCAAGAAACCAAAGCTACCCCGGAACAAGTTGCTGCAGCCGTTGCACCGCTAACTGACTACCATGTATACGCCAATTCCGCAGATAGAAAAGGCTATTCAGGCACCGCTATTTTAACGAAAGTGGCACCCTTGTCGGTTACCTATGACATCGGTATGCCGGATCACGACACCGAAGGCCGTGTCATTTGCGCTGAGTTTAGCAACTTTTACCTCGTTACGGTTTATGTGCCCAATTCGGGCAGCGAACTCCTGCGTTTAGGCTACCGCCAAACCTGGGATGCCGCATTTTTAAACTACCTTAAAAACCTCGAAAAAAGCAAGCCAGTTGTGGTTTGCGGTGATTTCAACGTAGCGCACCAAGCCATCGATTTGGCGCGCCCCAAAGAAAACTACAACAAAGCTGCAGGCTATATGCAAGAAGAAATTGACGGCATGAATGCATTTGTAGGCGCTGGTCTTTTGGATAGCTTCAGAGCGCTTCACCCTGAACAGGTCAAGTATTCTTGGTGGAGCTACAGAGCGGGTGCCCGCGAGAAAAACGTAGGCTGGCGCATTGATTACTTCTTGATCAGTGAGGCGTTTATTCCAAAGCTTCAAGAAGCCTTTATTCTCAATGATGTTTTTGGCTCAGACCACTGCCCGGTAGGGGTTGTTATTGCTTAACATCGCCCATGCAACACCTCAAAGATACTTTCAAGCACAAGGGCCGGCGCAGGCAGCTCATCGAAGAATTAGCCCAAATGGGCATTCAAGATCAGCGTATTTTAGCAGCTTTTGATGCCACACCCCGTCATTTTTTCCTAGACCTCGCCTTTGACGAGCAAGCCTACACCAACATGGCCTTCCAAATTGGCTCTGGTCAAACCATTTCACATCCTTACACCGTCGCTTTTCAGACTGAATTACTCCAGCTCGAAAAAGGCATGAAAGTGCTGGAAATTGGCACCGGATCCGGTTTCCAGACCTGCATTCTTTGTCAACTCGGTGCAAGAGTTTACTCAATTGAACGCCACCAGCCCTTGCACGCCAAAGCCAAGCAAATGCTCGACTTCTTTCGGCTCAACGCCAATTTGTCTTTTGGAGATGGTTACAAAGGCAACCGCGTATACGCACCCTACGACCGCATTCTGGTCACATGTGGCGCCCCTGAAATCCCTTCCGTATTGCTCGAACAACTCAAAGTGGGTGGCCTCATGGTGATTCCAGTCGGGGAAGGCGCCGAGCAAAAAATGCTCTGTATCCACAAAACATCCGAAACGAGCTATAGCTCCGAAGAATTTGGTACTTTTAAATTCGTTCCGATGTTAGAACGCACTGTTAAATAACGATATGCAAGTTTTACTCATAGACGATGAACGCGCCATTCGCCGAGCGCTCCGAGAAATCCTAGAATTCGAGGGCTGTGTTGTAGAGGAAGCCGAAAACGGCACTCAAGCCCTGGACAAATTAAAAACGCAGTCCTACGATTTGATTTTTTCGGATATCAAAATGCCGCAAATGGATGGCCTTGAGTTACTCGATCAAATTTTGGCACTGGGTATTGAAACGCCCGTCATCATGATCTCTGGCCACGGCACTGTAGAAACAGCCGTTGGCGCCATCAAAAAAGGTGCTTTTGATTTCATTGAAAAGCCACTCGACCTCAATCGCATTCTTGTCCTCTTGCGCCAGGTCAAAGACCGCAATTTATTGGTACAAGAGACCAAGCAACTCAAGCAAGTTGTCAAAAAAATCAAAGGCTCAGCCATCATCGGAGACAGCCCAGAAATAGAAGCCATCAAGTCCATGATTGAGAAAGTAGCGCCGTCAGACGCGCGCGTGCTCATTACCGGAAGCAATGGCACCGGAAAAGAACTCGTAGCCCGTTCGCTGCACGAACTTTCTGTGCGCTGCAAAATGCCTTTTATTGAAGTCAATTGCGCCGCGATTCCAGCCGAACTCATCGAAAGTGAGCTTTTTGGACATGAAAAAGGTGCTTTTACGTCGGCCGTCAAAGACCGCAAAGGCAAGTTTGAATTGGCTTCTGGAGGTACGCTTTTCTTGGACGAAATCGGCGATATGTCTCTTACGGCTCAGGCCAAGGTACTGCGTGCCTTACAAGAAAACGTCATTCAGCGCGTTGGCGGCGAAAAAGACCTCAAAGTAGATTGCAGGGTACTGGCCGCTACCAATAAAGACCTCCGCGAAGAAATCAAAGCCGGGCGCTTTCGCGAAGATTTATACCATCGTTTGGCCGTCATCCTCATTCACGTGCCTTCGCTCAACGAGCGCAGGTCCGATATTCCGCAGCTTGTCGAGCACTTCATCAAACTGGTGTGCAACGAACACGGTATTGCCAAAAAAACCATTGATCCCGATGCGATTGAAGCACTTGCAGCCCTCAACTGGACTGGGAATATCAGAGAGTTGCGCAATATCATTGAGCGCTTAATTATCTTGTCTGATCAATGTATCAAGGCAGTAGACGTGAAGCGCTATGCCAACCCAAGCCATTAATTCGTAAATTCAACCCAAATTTTCAGCATGAAACCGTCTTTCAAAACTTTCTTACCGCACCTTGTTGCCTTGGTTCTTTTTGTGGCCTTGCCTTCCATTTACTTTTCTCCGCTTTTTGATGGCTATGCGCTCAAGCAAAACGACATCCGTCAATTTCAAGGGATGTCTAAGGAAATATTTGATTACCGCCTTACCCACGACAACGAGCAGCCCTACTGGACCAACGCCATGTTCTCAGGCATGCCAGCGTATCAAATTTCTGTGGAGCAAAACGCCAATTGGCTCACCAAGGTAGATCAGCTCATCAAGTTCGGCTTGCCGCGTCCAGTCGGCATTCTCTTCATCTCGATGCTCGGTTTTTATATCTTGGGCCTATGCTTGCGCATCAATCCTTGGTTGGCAATGCTAGGCGCAGTTGGTTATGGTTTCTCGACCATTAACATTTTGTATTTGGGTGCAGGCCACATGTCTAAAGTCAATTCAATTGCCTATATGGCGCCTGCTTTGGGTGGCTTATTGCTCGCTTTCAGAGGTCGTTGGTTATTGGGGTCAGCTATTTTTGCGCTCTTTTTAGGTTTGAACATCACGGCCAATCACCTCCAAATGACCTACTATTTGGCCTTCATTTTAGGAGCAGTGGCAGTTGCTGAGGTTCTTCGCATGGTCTTGTCTAAAAGTTGGAAACCGCTTGGCCTGAGTTTGGCAGGTCTTGCGCTGGCTAGTATTTTGGCAGTGCTCGCCAATGCGGGCTTGCTTTTCAGTACTCAAGAATACAGCAAACTCACTACGCGCGGCACCTCCGAACTCACCATCAAACCTAAAGATGGTGGCTCCCAAGCCAAAGAAGGTCTCAACAAAGACTACATTTTAGAATACAACTACGGCAAACGCGAACTGCTTTCTCTCTACGCGCCAAACGCTAAAGGTGGTAAAGGCGACCTCATTGCCAATGATCCAGACGCCCTCGCCGATACCGACCCGACCTACGCCGAACAAGTTGGCCAAATGAATCACTACTGGGGTGGCCAGCGCATGAGCGGCGGCGCTTTCTATTTTGGCGTTGTGATGCTCGTATTTTTCATTCTCGGCTTACTTTTTGTCAAGGACGCCCTGCGCTGGCCTTTCTTAGCCC
>JACCDW011564718.1_pt1 | contig 10840 bp, 10 predicted proteins | sample 7449781 | NCBI WGS metagenome assembly JACCDW01 (sample SAMN15323449, study PRJNA562643) | freshwater metagenome | isolation source: river surface water | place: USA:Blue River Watershed | collected 2017-08-18
AATGCCATTTTAGGAACAGAAATTAAGTCAGGTGAAGTTGTTAATACATCATTCACGGGTAACCCAAAGAATGCGGTTGTTAGTTTTTCTCCGGCTTTTCCTAATACCAACTATTCAGTAGTTGTGACAGGAGGAGATGCGAGATCATGGACTATAGAAAATAAAACAACATCAAGTTTTGTAATAAACTCGAACAGCAACACGGCATTGGATAACTCAGTTTATTGGATTGCTAACACCTATTCTTAAAATGTTCCTGAAGAATGTCGATATTATTCAACAAAGGTAAATTTGAATTAAAAAAGGGGGATGCCAGAGCTATATTAGTTGATGGTATACCTAGACCAACACCTACGCCAACAACCACACCTACTGTTACCGTTACACCATCGCCAACTACCATTTGTGAATGTTTCCAATATGAAATTACAAATTACTATACTTCATCTAAAACTGTTTATTATATTGGATGTCACGGTACCACAACCCAATCAATAGTTGCGGTTGGAAACGGTCTACAAACTTATATTGATTGTGCATTAGATGGATCGGTTTACACATTAGATAACGAATGTGGAATTGGAGAAACAACAAATTGTATTACTTGGGTTAAAGCCAATACACCTTGTGATAATGCTTGTGTTACACCCACACCAACAACAACTCTTACACCTACAACAACACCGATATCTGTAACACCTACAACAACTCCTACTGTAACTAATACACAAACCGCTACTCCGACTGCGTCCAATGGATGTATTAGTTGTAGACAATATGAAGTGACGAACTACTATAGTGGCGCTCAAACAGTTTATTACGTAGATTGTAATGGTGTTGAAAGTTCTCAATCTTGTGCGGGAAATGGTCTACAAACTTATATTAATTGTGCTCAAGAAAACACATTGTATGTTCTTGTGGATGAATGTGCGATCGGTCAAACTTCAAATTGTGTTACATGGGTTGCTTCGTCAAGTACATGCGGTACCATCTGTCCAACATCAACTCCAAGTGCAACACAAACACCAACACCTTCTATAACCGCGTCTCAAACTCCATCATCAACACAAACACCAACACCAACTCCATCCATAACAACATCACAGACCCAAACACCAACGAATACAGGTACAATGACTCAGACCCCAACTCCGTCAATAACGGCCTCACAGACCCAAACCCCAACGAATACACAGACAGCAACACAATCGCCAACACCTTCAATAACAGCCTCACAAACACAGACCCCAACACCTTCTATTACGGCTTCACAAACACAGACGGCTACAAATACACAGACAGCAACACAAACACCAACTCCGTCAATAACATCATCGCAGACTCAAACACCTACGCCATCGATAACTGCAAGTCAGACACAAACACCAACTAATACAGGTACTGTGACTCAAACACCTACACCTTCTATAACAGCGTCACAAACACAAACTCCAACAAATACAGGAACAGTGACTCAAACACCTACACCTTCTATAACAGCGTCACAAACACAAACCCAAACTCAAACACCTACACCTTCGATAACAGCAAGTCAGACTCAAACACCTACCCCTTCGATAACAGCTTCACAAACTCAAACTCAAACACAGACACCAACACCTAGTATTACTGCAAGTCAGACACAGACACCAACCCCATCAATAACCGCATCACAAACACCAACACCTTCAATAACTGCGTCACAGACTCAAACACCTACGCCATCGATAACTGCAAGTCAGACACAAACTCAAACACAGACACCAACGCCTTCAATAACTGCAAGTCAGACACAAACTCAAACACAGACACCAACGCCTTCAATAACTGCATCACAGACTCAAACACCTACACCATCGATAACAGCCTCACAGACACCTACACCATCAATAACCGCGTCACCAACACAAACACCTACACCATCAATAACCGCGTCACCAACACAAACACCTACACCATCGATAACGGCTTCACAGACACAGACACCAACACAAACACCAACACTCACACCAACACCATCAAACACACCACTATTCAATTGTGCAACATGTAGTGGTACAGGATGGGTACCATACAGTGATACTCAGTGTGTGAAAACAACCACAAGTAGTGCTACTCCACCAGCCTTCACATTACCTCTTCAGAGAGTCGGATTTACAGATTACTCAAGAAGTGGTACAAGAATATACAATGCTGGATACACTGTCGGAGGTACAGGTACAGTAAACACAACTCTACTTACAAATGGAGTATGGTATAATAATGTACCAAACTCAGTTACAGGTCCGATGAATAGAAACGCTGTTTGGTTTACTGCTTATACTCTAACAAACACTTGGTTAGGTTTCTCGACATGTCTGTCATCTACAACAACATCGAAAACTTACTACATCGGTATAGGTGCTGACAATGAATTTAGACTTGTACTTGATGGTCAAGTAATTGTTGATACAAGTTACGGAAGTATGCCGGCACTTGATAAATTCTGGTATTGGAACGTTTATCCAATCAACATTTCTGCGGGAAATCATACTCTCGAACTTTATGGATTGGATTATGGTGTGGTTGCAGGATTTGGTATGGAGGTTTATGATAATACTCTTGCTCAGTTGACTGCGGCTACCTCAGTAAATGATCTTAATATTATTTGGTCAAGTAGTGGATATACAAGTGCAGAAATAGTACAAGATATCTATGGTTACTACTTATCTTCAGGTTACACTTGTAACTATCCTGCCGTTTACTCATCATGTAGTGGTGGTTGTATTTCTTATGATTACTGTTACACAGTGGGAGTTACACCAACACCAACGAAGACAAGTACACCGACTGCAACCAAAACTGTTACCCCAACAAGAACACCGACTCCAACCCAAACTCCAACCGCAACAATAACGCCAACTAAGACACCAGTGTATTTCTCTGACATAACATCAGATCCAAGACCTACTTCACCACAGGCTTGTGCGGGGCCATTCTTGAACCCTGACCCAACAGTTGGTAATAACTCTACATTCTGTAACAGTACCACACTTACCAACCCAAGTTATGGACAGTTGGCAACTGGTACTTACTTCATAGCTTATGGAGGTTCATTTGTACAAGTTAGTATTACAAACGGAAATAATACCGCAACAGTTACAAGTTCTTGTTCAGTATGTGTCACACAAACGCCAACACCAACGATAACTCAAACACCGACTAATACACAAACGCCAACACCAAGTATTACTGCATCACCAACAAATACACCAACCCCAAGTATTACAGCATCACCAACTAACACAAGAACACAGACACCAACCCCAAGTATTACAGCATCACCAACTCAAACACAAACTCAGACACAGACACCAACTAAGTCACCAACTCCAAGTATTACTGCGTCACCAACTAATACACCAACTCCAACTCAAAGTGCGGTGGGTTATGGATACTACACGACAGCAAACTATGGTAACGCGACTGATGCTTGTAGACTAAGTGATCTACCTAATGGTACACTTTATGCATCACCTGGTAACACAACACCATCAATTGGAATGAAACTTTACACTACTTCGTTCCCACTATCAAATCTTTTCAATGGTCAAGATCGATATTGGAGATTACAAAGAGGTGGAACTGTTTGGGGAGTACAAATCAACACTATCGGTGAGGTCATTGCATTCACAGATTGTTCTACTATACCAAGTAACACGCCAACTCCGACACAAACACCAACACCATCTATAACTGCATCACCAACAAAAACTCCGACACAAACACCAACACCATCACCTGTTTATTTCTCAGACATAACATCTGATCCTAAAGCGAGTGGATCTGAAGCTTGTACATCTATTTTCTTCAACCCTGACCCAACAGTTGGTAACCAATCTACTTTCTGTAGTAGTACAACTCTTACGAATCCAAGTTACGGAGCGTTTGCAACGGGTACGTATTATATTTCTTATGGTGGAAATTATGTTCAAGTAAGTATTACAAATGGAAACAACACTGCAACTGTTACAAGCTCTTGTACTGTATGTCCAACTCCAACTTCTACACCAACTAACACACCAACTCCAACGCCTACACCTACAACACCAAGTACTTATTTTGTTGATATCACAATTTACGGTCCTACACCAATGACTTGTGGTCAAAACTATACACTGGCCGCTTTAGCAAATTATAATGTTGATACCAATTTGGATGTTGAGGTTTATTGGATCGGTGACTTGGGAGGGGATCTATATGGAACAATTACTATACAAAGTGGTACGTCTTGTAGTTCAATAACCCCGATAAATAACATAAATTGTTTGGGTGAGTTCTTCTCATCTGCTTCAGTTACTTTGGATCCATCGTCATTTGGTAATCAAATTTACCAAGTGTCTGGAACAGATACTAGTGGAAACTACCCATGTTAAAAAATAAAACTAAATTATGATAAACTATTATATCAGACCAGGTGGAGCCATTGTCAAGATCGACGACTCAAGTAAAGTAATAGATTTGGTATTGAATATACCAACTCAGAAAACACTGTCTCAAATTGATAATATTGACTATTATAACCAAACCATGAATTTGGTTTCCGGTTGGACAGTTTCTGACCAAGTTACTTACGAAACAAATAAAACTGCAGTTTTGCAAGTATTAAACAATTAATAAAATATTTATAATCTGATGGCTAACGTTTTTGATACCAACGACATAAGAACCACCGGACTCACCGTTGAAGGAAGAGCGGTCATTTCTGGTGCTAGTAACACCATAATATTGGAGGTTACAGGTGCGTCAGGTACTAATCTTCAGGTTATAGACGATCCAGCATCAGACTTAATTTGGAGTCTATCAGGAACTTCAGGATATCTTTTTGATGTATATGAGGATAGGATTGATACATCAGTACCAATAAATTCATCAGGAACAACCACATTTCAGACAGTAAACGTCGTGGGAGCTTTGGTTGCCGGATCAAAATCCTTTGACATTGAACACCCAAGTAAAGAAGGGTACAGGATTAGATATGGTAGTTTGGAAGGTCCTGAGCACGCTATTTACCAAAGAGGTAGAGCCACAAGTAGTATCGTATACTTTCCAAGTCATTGGGAAAAATTAGTTGATTTCAATACAATTACAATTCATTTTACGTCAGTTGGAAAAAATGCTGACTATTGGGTTAGAGAAATCACCAACGAGTACTTTCAAATAGGAACATCGACAGATGAAATAGATTGTTTCTATATTGTCCATGCTGAGAGAATAGACGTTCCAAAAATTACGGTTATTTACAAACCATTGTAATCCTTTATTTTTATCTTGAAAAACTATTTCAAGATGCAAAAACCAAATGTAGTTAACGTTCATGAGTGTCCTGAATGTAAGATACCCAAAGGATGGGGACACGAAATTATTATTATCAACGACCCTCTCTATTGCGGTAAAATTTTAGTCTTCAAAGCTGGAGCTAAATTTTCAATGCATTACCACATGATCAAGGATGAAACTTGGTATGTGAACTCTGGTGAATTCATATACAGATGGATTGACGTTGAAACAGCTGAAACTATGGAAATCAAATTATATCCTGGAGACACAGTGAGACAGTTACCCGGACAACCTCATCAATTGGAGGCACTCACAGACGGAGAAGTCTTTGAAGTATCAACACAACATTTCGATTCAGATTCATACAGAGTATGGAAGGGCGACAGTCAAAAATAATTTACGTGGATATTGATGGTACAATATGTACCATATCAAAACCCTATAGTGATGCAAAACCGATTTCAGATCACATAGATAAGATTAATAAATTATATGACGAAGGTCATACAATTATTTATTATACTGCAAGAGGTCAGGCAACTAAGGTAGATTACACTGAACTGACACAAAAACAATTGGGTGAGTGGGGTTGTAAGTTCACAAAACTTATAATGAATCAAAAACCTGATTATGATTTATACATTTGTGATAAATCTATAAGAATAGAAGAATTATGAAAGTTTGGGTAAACGGTACATTCGACGTTCTCCATGTTGGACACCTAAATCTCTTGGAGTTTGCATCATCGTTCGGTGATCTCAGAGTCGGTTTGGATACAGATAAGAGAGTGAAAGAACTTAAAGGAGAAAATAGACCATTCAATAATCAGGAAGATAGAAAAAAAATGTTGGAGTCTCTTAAGTTCGTCAAAGAGGTTGTACTATTTGATTCGAGACAAGAATTAATTGATTCAGTGAAGGAATATCAACCTGATATTATGGTTATAGGTGATGATTATAGAGATCAAGTTGTTTATGGATCAGAACATGCTAAGAAATTAGTCTTCTTCGAAAAACTTCCATCTTATTCTACGACTAAAATATTGAATTATGAGAATAGCGGTAATAGGTGAGAACTGTAATGATATTTTTATTTATGGTGATTGTAATAGATTATCACCTGAAGCACCAGTCCCTGTGATGATTCCCATCGAAACTAAAGAAAATTTGGGTATGTCAGGTAACGTTGTTAAAAATATCGAGGCTCTTAGTGATGCCAGAATAGTTCACATTTGTCAAACGGAGGTTATTAAGAAAACAAGATACGTAGACAAAAAAAGTAATCACATGTTTATTCGTGTAGATGAGGGTGAATCGAACATACAGACTTTAGACTTGAACATATCCAAAACTAACGCAATTGTGAATTCAGATATTGTTATCGTAAGTGATTATGATAAAGGTTTTCTGACTGATGAGACAATAAAAAAAATAGGATCCATTGCTAAGTTATCAATTTTAGATTCTAAGAAAAAACTATCTAAAGAGATAATTGAATCATACACGTTTGTAAAACTAAATGAATCAGAATACAAACAAAATATACAGTTCAAAGAGTGTAAGAATATAATAACCACCTTGGGATCTAAAGGGGCTCAGTTTGACGGAAAAATATACCCAAGTCCAAGTCCGAAAGAAACTATAGATGTGAGTGGTGCTGGAGATACATTCACCGCTTCATTTATTTTGAAATATTTCGAAACCAAGAATGTTGAAACTTCCATCATTTTTGCAAATGAGATGGCGTCTGTTGTAGTATCAAAAAGAGGAGTTGCAACCCCTTAGTCTCTATTGTCAATGTAGATCAATACTTGATAATAATAATCCAAAAAATGTTCATTCCAAAGGTCCCATTTGATGTCAACACCATCTACTGAATAGACATGTACTTTTGGAAATAACCTTAAGTAGGTGTCCCTAAAAACTCTGAATTGTTGTTTTCTTTCAGGATTCTCTAAATGCCATTCGCCAACAACTTTTTTTACGTTTTCTTTAATCCAAAAGAAGTTCTTATTGTTGAAAATACAGTACTCTCCACCTTCACAATCAGTCTTCAAAAAGTCTATTTTGGTAATACCGTACTCTTCTCTAATTTTATCAAAAGTCGTAGATTTTGCAACTTTTGATGATAGATCTAATCCAAACAAGTTGAATTCGATATCACCCTCAACATCAGCAATCCCTTTATTTACAACTGTCACAGGACCATTTTGTGTATTCAATCTCAGTGTGTCTATCTCAGATGGACTTGGTTCGAAACAGTAAACGTGTTTAGGTTTCTTAGGTAGAATTGAGTAAGTGAAAGGTCCAATACTAGCACCTACATCCAAAACAACATCACCTTCTTCTACGGGAAAGAACTTCTCATACATTTCTTCCTCGAATATTTCTTTTGTTATTGCATCTTTGTGCCACTGACTGTAACTTTTTGTAGTGTTACCCGCAGTTAGCGTCCTTTCAGTTGGTTTGTCCATCCAACCCCAATTAAAGTTACTTAAGTCTATCATAAATTTAAAATATTAAAAACCTGTATAGGTGTTATTGATCTTTGACAAACGTGTTGTTTGGATGTTCCTTTGTAGACAGGACACCAATCCCAATCACCGGGATCGAAAACGAAAACCTCGTCGTTCCAACAAAATATACAAACGTTGTCGTTATAAATTTTCTTACAATTAGTTGTAAATTCATGACCAGGTTTTGCAAATCCATTGATCATGTAAGTAAAATTACCTAACCCCCAATTAAACCAAGATAGTCCTGATCCTAATCCCACAAAAGCGGCCGCATGATAAAGATAATTTGCAACAACATCTAAACCTTTATCGTGTACGTTTATTGTACCATCGATTACAAATTTATTTTTAGTTAGTGTCACCACTTCGTATCCGATTTCTCTCAACATCTTCGAGAGTGAAACCCAATGATTGTAATCCCATTCTTTACAACCTGAAGTTGCGTTGGGACCAAATACAACATATGGTTTTTCTATGGGACGACTACCTCTCGGAAAATCTAATCCATAGTTAATTTCTTTATATTCTAATCCAAGGATATCTGTTGCCGCTTGTTGAAGTGGGATAAGATTTACTTGTTTTGGATTTTTTTCAGTATCACCCCATTTTCCATCTTTCTTAAACCAACCTATTCTATAGAGAGCTTTACAACTGTGAGATTCACCTGGTTTTATAAATTTGATGTCTTTGTAAGCTTCGAGTTTTTCGAAGAAGTGGTTGTGGAATGTTGATAATATTACTTTACAATCATGTTTTTTGGCGAACTCTACGGCATAAGGTGCCCAAGCGATTGTGTCACCCAAAGCTTTAGATTCAAGACATATCATAACTTCCTGACCCTTCAAATCCAATTCTTCAACTACGACGCCATTAATTTTGATTTGCCAAGGAACATAATATTTGCTACTTGGAGTTGACCACATATTGTTTTTGATATTACTGAAATACTCGACTGTTCCTGTATTTTTGTTAATAAATTCAACTCTGTAACTTTCTTTTCTTTTTCCTAAAACTTCGACTTTAGGACCATCCAAATACGTTATGATAGTTTGGTTCTTTTCAACTGGTTTCTTAGGTAAAGACTCTTGTTTCTTCATGAAGTCCAAAATAGTTTGGTAACCAATTTTAGCGATGTTTTCCCAACTAAATTCCTCACGAATATGTTTCGAATCCACAAGGGCTAACTTTTTGAAAGTGTCATATTTCTCATATGATAGTAGTAACTTTTCAGATAGATCATTGAAGTCGGGTTCATAATAGTTACCAACGTTTTCATTGAAATGATTGTAAGTACTGGCACTTACAGGAAGTTCATGTGATATTTTTACAGGAATTCCACGACCCGATGCAAATTCCAACTGACCAGAACAATCTGAATAAATGGATGGAACACCACAAGCCATTGCTTCAATTAGCGGGAGATTCCAACCTTCAGATCTTGCACAAGAAACGAATACGTTGCAAGACTTCAACAATCTGATATACTCCTCTCTTGGAGGGAAATGTAAAACTTTAATTCTATCATCCTCTAAACCATAATGTTTAAGTCTTTCTTCTGTGGTCTTCAATCCATCATTGGAAAAAGGATTATCAACAGAGATTATGAGTTCAACAGGAACGCTTTTATCGAAAGTTTTGATGAAAGTTTCGATTATCTCTTTGATAGACTTTCTATAGTCCCATCTTCCTGCAACAAAGAATGTAAATTTATCTTTCGTAAGGGGGTGAGTAGCTGTTTCATCGGGGTAGAAGGTATGTACATCCACTCCTTCAGGAACAACCTTGATTTTGTCTTTAGGATAACCTTGTGCAATTGTACAATCTCTCTGCCATTTTGAAGGTACCCAAAGTTCGTCAAACTCCAATAACTTATTGAAATAACCTTTAGGTTGTAAAGTGGATTCCCAAACATTGAAACCTATTTTTGGACCTTCATATTCATCGTAGAATAGATGGTGATTTGTCTCACACAGAACAATATTCAAATCCTGATCGAATTCTTTTGATGGGTCAGGGTAAATCTTGTAGTTACTTCTTTTACCTTGCTCTTTGTTATCCCACAATATTTGTTCGTAAAGGATTTTTCTATCGGTTTCGTTAAAATAAGGTTCGTTATCATGGGGGGTTAGGTTGTACCCTTTCCATGAGTTACCAATAGTAAAGTTTCTAAATTTTATTTGAGTATATTCAGAAAGATGTCTAAAGAAATCTCTCGTGTGTTGGTTATATCCGGTGTTTCCTACATAAGAACCATGTCCGTATATTTTGATCATTGACAATTATTTGATTGAAATGTAAAAAATATATTCTATTTTTCAATCAGTAAAACTATTTTTATGGCCCAAGGAGTCCACAAAATCACTGAAGATTTCGAAAAAGCTTTATGTGATTATACAGGTGCACCTCACGCAATTGCACTTGACAACATGAGTAACGCTTTATTCTTGGCGTTATATTATGAAAAAAATATAAAGAAGAGTCTGACAACCGATCTTATAGATTGTCCTTCTAAAACGTATCCTTCTGTCCCTTGTGAAATAATTCACGCAGGACTTAAGGTGAATTTTATACCTGTGGAAGGTAAGACAATTAAAGGTGCCTACACATTGAGTCCATCCAACGTAGTTGATTCTGCTCTCAGATTTACGGCCGATATGTATCAACCTGGTACACATATTTGTCTGTCGTTTACAGGTCCTTATAAGACCCTAAAACTTAGTAAAGGTGGTGCAATATTGACTGATGATTATCAGGCGATGTTATGGTTTAAAAGAGCTAGGTTCAGCGGTAGAAGAGAATGTTCATATCATGATGATCACTTTGATATGTTAGGGTGGAACTTTTACATGATGCCAGAACTTGCGGCAAGAGGTCTTCTCATGATGACACAATTTTACAATTTGGATGGTTCCAAGAAACATAACCCTGATCTCGAATTACCATATCCTGATCTATCAAAATACGAAATATACAACCAATGAGGACAGTAGTACCAACAGTCGAATC
>JACCDW010182996.1_pt1 | contig 10839 bp, 7 predicted proteins | sample 7449781 | NCBI WGS metagenome assembly JACCDW01 (sample SAMN15323449, study PRJNA562643) | freshwater metagenome | isolation source: river surface water | place: USA:Blue River Watershed | collected 2017-08-18
ATCAATTCAAATGACTATCGAATTGTGGATGTTGCTGGGGGTAGAGGGCCCCGTCAACAGGTGCCCAATTCTGCCATTTATGCCCTCAAGAGGGAAATCGAGGGTTACTGTCCCTCTTCCTGCGCTCGCTTGGCTGGGTTTCCAGATTTGGACTTCTTCTTCTTGTTCACTGGTGCGTTGACCTTAGGCAAGGCGGGCATTCCCATGCCTGGTGGCATTCCAGCTGGCATGCCGCCATTGCGGACCTGCTTCATCATCTTCTGGGCGGCTGAAAAGCGGTCTACCAAGTTGTTCACATCTGAAACCTTGCGACCCGACCCCAATGCGATGCGTGCTCGACGGGATCCATTGAGAAGCTTAGGTTCGCGACGCTCTGCTGGAGTCATTGATTGCACAATCGCCTTTGTACGAACAATCTCGCCTTCATCGAAATTTTCAATCTGCTTCTTCATCTGTCCTGCGCCAGGAAGCATTCCAAGAAGCTTAGACATGTTGCCCATCTTCGACATCGCCTGCAGCTGTTCTAAGAAATCTTCCAAGGTGAAATCTTCACCGCTTACAAACTTGGCTTCAAGCTTTGCAGATGTATCGGTGTCGAAGGCTTTCTTTGCTTGTTCAGCAAGGGTTGCAACATCGCCAAGGCCCAAAATTCGAGAAGCCATTCGCTCGGGATAGAAAATGTCGAACTCATGTAATTTTTCGCCCGTCGATGCAAACATGATGGGGCGCTTGGTCATTGATGCGATTGAAAGGGCTGCACCACCACGCGCATCACCATCGAGCTTAGTCAGTACAACGCCATCAAAGCCCACGCCATCCAAGAATGCCTGCGATGTTCTGACCGCATCCTGTCCGATCATTGCATCGACAACAAACAAGATTTCATCTGGATTTACCGCATCACGGATATCTGATGCTTGTTTCATTAAATCTTCATCGACACCCAAACGACCGGCGGTATCGACAATAACCATGTTGTACATCTTTGATTTTGCAAACTCAATTCCATCTTTTGCAACTTTTACAGGATTTCCTTGGCCGTTACCAGGTTCTGGTGCAAAGACCGGAACGTTAACCGATGCACCAACAACCTGAAGCTGTGTAACTGCGTTAGGACGTTGAAGATCTGAAGCAACCAATAAAGGAGTATTACCTTGCTCGGCATAAAACTTGGCAAGCTTTCCAGCCAACGTTGTCTTACCCGCACCTTGCAAACCTGCAAGCATGATCACCGTAGGTGGATTCTTGGCAAAGCGAACACGGCGAGCCTGTCCCCCAAGAATCTCAATCAAACTTGCATTAACAATTTCAAAGATTGCATTTGCTTGATTGGTACCGGATTGCAAGGTTGGCAAAGCATCCAGTGATTTTTGACGAATATCGGCGATGAAATCTTCGACAACTGAAAGTGCCACATCTGATTCAAGTAATGCCTGTCGAATCTCCTGGCAGGTTGCCTCAATATCTGAGGTTGAGATCTTTCCCTTTGAGCGCAGGGAGGAAAAAGCTCCACTAAAGCGCGAGGTGAGTGACTCAAACATAAGAAGGGAAGACTACTTCAAGGCCTGCTTAAGATGCGAAGCGACCTCGGCTGCGCGCTCAGAAGTTAGCGGTCCCCCAGATAGTTCAGTCACATACAAGGTGTCGATCGCTTCGGCGCCAAGGGTTGTCACAATCGCTGAACGAATATCAATCTTTGATTGAGTAATCGCAGCTCCGATTCTAAAGAGTAGCCCAGGTCGGTCATGGCTACGCACTTCAATCACCGTTGCATCAGTAGCTGCATCTGTAAAGATTTCGACTTCGGGGTCAGGTACAGGAATCGTGGGAATCGATGCATATGCAGCGGCTCTGGCGATGAGCTTTTCTTCTACATCCTTCGAATCAATCAAGGCTGCATCGATTAAATCGTGAAGCTTGGATTCACTAATTTCTTGAGCATGTGGTTCGGGGGTAACGATCCAGTACATGACCGCAGATTTGCCAAGAGTTTTAGTTCGCGCAGATTTAACATCTAGGCGAGAGATATTGAATACACCAGCCACAATCGATAAGAGTCCAGGTTTATCCGGTGAAATAACTTCGACCGCGTAACCGCTGGAATGTTCTTCCACGCTTACGCGAAGCTGACCGTTTTCCGCCATCGCTTTTTGCTCATCACTGATTTCCGGTTGCTGTGCAACTTCGGCACCTGCCATGACCCGCTTAACTCGTTGCACTAGATCATTAACAAGTGTGGCTTTCCAATCGCTCCACCCTGCACTACCCGTTGCTTCACCATCGGCGATGCTCAATGCATGCAGCAGCTCTAGCGTATTTACATCAGGGATAACTGAAATGATTGATTGAATAGTTGCGGGATCATCCAAATCTCGTCGAGTAGCAGTTGATGACAAGAGCAGATGGTGAAGAATCAAATTCTTCAGGATCTCAATCTCCTTTAAATCAAAACCAATTCTTTCAGCAATTGGTTGAATCAAACGAACTCCACGCTCGGAATGATCTTCGCGAACACCCTTACCAATGTCATGAAACAAGGCGGCAAAAAGTAGCAAGTCTGGTCGCTGAACTTTGCGGGTCAATTTGGCGGCATGTACCGCGGTTTCAACCATATGGCGATCAACTGTGTGGCGATGTAATGCATTGCGCTGGGGCAAAGATCGAACGCTCAACCATTCAGGAATCCACTCAAAGATAATCTCTTCTTGATCTAAGGACTCGAAGATATCGACCATGGCCTCACCGGCACCGATTAAGGAGATCAATAATTCGCGAGCCTCGCGCGGCCAGGGATTTGTTAACGTGCCCTCACCATTTTTCAACCTGACAGCAAGTTCTGTGCAAGTGTCTAGCGATAACGGTAAACCAAGTTGTGCCGCAGTTGCTGCTGCACGCAAGCCAACCACGGGATCCTCATCCAAGGTTGCAATCTGATCGATGATAATTTCACGATTTGAGGCACTGACATTCTTGGCAACATTTGTAATGCGGTTCTTAGTGATAAATCTACCTAAGCCATCTTTACCTTTGTGCTCGATCGTATGCCAGGTGTAATTAAGCAGGTAATCAACTGAGCGAGCCGCTCTTGCTACATCTCCCATCATCGCGTCAGCATCTTCGTAGTCAAGTAGCTGAGCAACTTTGTCCTGTTCTTGAAAGAGCAAACGATCTTTTCCACGTCCGCTTGCGATGTGTAAAGACTCGCGCACATTATTGAGCGTGCCTTCAGCCCAGCTTATTTTTTCAAGTGGAACAGGGACCGTCCCCGACAATGAGATTGCCTTTAATGCTTGGATGTCACGTAATCCACCGCGGGCTTCCTTAAGATCTGGCTCTAACAAGTATGCAAGCTCACCTGCACGTGCATGGCGCTCCTGCAAACTTTTCTGCAGATTTGAAAGGTTCTCTTTGGCATTCTTGCGCCAGAACTCGATTGCGTCACTGTGCACGCTTGATACTAGATCTGAATTTCCTACGATAAAACGAATATCTAATAAGCCTGTAGCCACTCTTAAATCAGCGGCGGCAGCATCTCGGGTTTCGCTTCTGGTTCTTACTGAGTGATCAACACTCTTGGTGTCCCATAGGGGGTATAAAACTTCATTAACAAAGGCCTTGAGCGTTTCAGTCGCAATTTTTCCTGAATGCAAGAAAACAATATCTAAATCTGAACCCGGAGAAAGCTCGCCGCGGCCGTAACCACCAACCGCGGCGAGTGCAATCTCCTTACCCGAATTTACTAGACCAGTTGCCTTTGCAGCTTTGTCGAATAATTGAGACAAGTAACGATCGCTCTCGTTCGATCGCTCTCGCCTTTCTCGGGTACTCATAGAAGTTAGTTTAGATCGCGTCTACGCCGCGTTCTCCCGTTCTGACTCGAATAACTTGGTCAACCGGTGTAGTCCAAACCTTGCCATCACCGATAGAACCTGTTGATGCTGCCTTAACGATCACATCAACTACCGAATCAGCATCCTTGTCATCGACAAGTACTTCAAGGCGAACCTTAGGAACTAGATCAACCGTGTACTCAGCACCACGATAAACCTCGGTATGACCACCTTGACGACCAAAACCACTGGCCTCAGAAACAGTCATTCCTGTGATGCCTGCACCCTGAAGTGCATTCTTTACATCCTCCAACTTGAATGGCTTCAAGATCGCTGTAATGAGTTTCATCGTTATGCCCCCTTCGAAAATCCAAGGACACTGCCCTGGCCATTGTCTGATAGCTCGTATGCACGTTCTGCGTGGATAGCGAGGTCGATTCCTGCGATCTCTTGATCATGGGTGATTCTGAAACCAATTGTTAAATCAATAATCTTTCCGATGATTAACGTTGCGATAAATGAGTATGCAAGTACTGCGCCTGCTCCAATTACCTGCTTAACAAGCTGCTCGGTTCCTCCGCCATTGAATAGACCTACATCTACTCCGACGAAGCCAATCATGATTGTTCCAACGATGCCGCCTACCAAGTGGACTGCGACAACATCTAGTGAATCGTCATACCCAAGCTTGAACTTAAGTCCAACAGATAGCGCACATAGAGCACCAGCGACTGCGCCAATAATGAGCGCACCACTTGCATTTACCGCAGCACATGCTGGAGTAATCGCTACAAGACCTGCAACTACACCTGACGCTGCGCCAAGACTTGTTGCATGTCCGTCACGGATCTTTTCAACTAATAGCCATGAAAGAACCGCCGCGGTTGTTGCACCGATTGTGTTCAGTAGGGCAAGACCTGCAGTTCCATTTGATGCGATCGCAGATCCTGCATTGAAGCCAAACCAACCAAACCACAAGAGCGCTGCACCAAGCATTACCAAAGGCAAGCTATGTGGACGCATCGGAACTTTTCCAAAACCAACACGCTTTCCAAGAATTAATGCGAGTGCTAATCCAGCAGCACCTGCGTTGATGTGAACTGCAGTTCCTCCGGCGAAGTCGAGCGCACCAAGATCATTTGCGATCCATCCACCAGTTTTTGCAACGAAGTTATCAAAAGCAAATACCCAGTGTGCAACCGGGAAGTACACCAAAGTTGCCCAGATGCCTGCAAAGACCATCCATGCACCAAACTTCGCACGATCTGCAATCGAACCTGAGATCAATGCAACGGTGATTGCTGCGAAGATTCCTTGAAATGCAATGAACACTGCAGCAGGAATAGTTCCAATGAGCGCTGAAGAGTTATCAAGACCATTCAGAAAAGTGAATTGGCCGATATCACCAATTAAACCTTTTCCTCCGACTGAATCTCCAAAGACCATAGAAAAACCAAATGCGATCCACAAAACGAAAACTATCGCTAGTGCGCCAAATGACATCATCATCATGTTAAGAACGCTCTTAACGCGAACCATGCCACCGTAGAAAAGTGCGAGTCCCGGAATCATAAGAACAACGAGACTTGTGCTTATTAACATCCAAGCTGTATCGCCTGAATTGATTACGACTTCTTCCATGAAAAACCACCTAAACTGTGTCGAGAAATTTCTCGCCTTTGAGATGGGTAAACCTTCTAATGAGGCAGTTACAAAGAAGGGATTCCTTGGTTTCAGGTTGGTGACAAAACCAAGGGTTGTGTTACATCTGGGTTACGCCAACAGGCCCGATATATAGCTGTGAGCGTCAAAGGCCGCGAAATCTCCCTCGCCCTCGCCTGTGCCGATCCACTTAATAGGGATTCCCAGTTCGGCCTCGATGGCCAGAGCGACTCCACCCTTGGCGCTTCCATCTAACTTGGTCAGAATGATTCCTGTTACTTCGACACTCTCGGTAAAGATCCGCGCCTGCTGCAAACCATTTTGACCTGTGGTGGCATCAATGACCAATAGGACTTCGTTGATTGCAGATACTTTTTCTACAACACGTTTTACCTTTGAAAGCTCTGCCATCAAATCGCTTTTATTGTGCAACCGTCCCGCGGTGTCAATTATGAAAATATCACTTGAAGATTCATGTGCACTCTTTGCACCATCGAATGCAACTGATGCTGGATCTCCGTTTTCCTTACCCGACACGACTGCAACACCAATGCGGTCGCCCCAGGTCTTAAGTTGATCTACCGCAGCTGCGCGAAAGGTATCTCCAGCGGCTAAGACCACGCTCTTTCCGTGACCTTTGTAATAAGCGGCCAACTTTGCAACAGATGTTGTTTTGCCGGTGCCATTTACTCCGACCACCATGATCGTAGTTGTTCCTTGGGTAATGATTGGCTCACGAGAAGCTTTTGAAAGATTCTGCATCATGATCTCAAGCAGTGCTTGTTCAGCATTTTCGCTTTTGACTTTTTTGGCCGCTTCAAGAAATTCTTGGGTAAGTCGCGGACCTACATCTGATGACAATAACTCTTGCTCTAGTTCGGACCAATCAGCTGGAGAAAAATCATTGGTGCCTTTTATTTTGGCGATGAATTTACTAAACAGACCCATCTAAGAAACCTTAGCTAGCGTCTGATTCGCGCAAGCGCTGTGAAATAACTTCCGTAACTCCATCACCGCGCATTGTTACGCCGTACAAAGCATCCGCGATTTCCATAGTGCGCTTTTGGTGAGTAATGATGATTAACTGAGAGCTTTCACGAAGCTCTTCTAGAACACCTAACAAGCGACCTAAGTTCACATCATCAAGAGCTGCCTCGACCTCGTCCAGCACGTAGAAAGGACTTGGGCGAGATTTGAAGATCGCCACCAACATTGCAACTGCGGTAAGCGATTTTTCTCCACCAGAAAGGAGTGAAAGACGCTTTACACGCTTTCCTGGTGGACGGGCTTCAACATCAACACCGGTGGTCAATGGATTGTCTGGATCTGTCAGGATCAAGCGACCATCTCCACCTGGGAATAGTCGAGAGAAGATATCTTCGAAGTGCTTTGCAGTCTCTTCATACGCTTCCATGAAGATGGACTGAACGCGATCATCAACCTCTTTAACAATATCCAAGAGATCCTTCTTGGTGTTCTTCAAATCCTCTAACTGCTCCGCAAGGAACTTCAGGCGCTCCTCAAGGGATGTGTACTCCTCGAGTGCAAGTGGGTTGATCTTTCCTAGCAAATTCAATGAGCGCTCGGCAGATGCCAGACGCTTTTCCTGTTGATCGCGGCGGTAAGGAACCATTTCCGTTGAGATGATTTCGCCATCTTCAGTCTCGTGGAATGTCGGTACATCCTTGTCAGGACCGTACTCATTAACCAAAGTTGCAGTATCGATTCCAAACTCTTCAACTGTTTTAGCTTCCAAGGTTTCAATGCGAAGGCGCTGTTCGGCGCGAGCGATTTCATCCTTGTGAACACTTGAGGTTAACTGCTCGAGCTCCAAAGCAAGTTCGCGACCACGTGTGCGAACTGTCAAAGTTTCGCCATCACGAGATGCGCGAGACTCTTCTAAGCGACCACGTTCTGTTGCTGCCTTCGCGATAGATCGTTCGATGTGAATCAAAACCTCGTATGCGGCTTCAGCAACCGCCTGCGAAATAACCGCTGCTCTTGCACGAGCACTACGACGAACAATTGCTCGCTCTGAAGCATCGCGCTCTGCTTGTGCTGACTGCTCTAATGACATTGCGCGAGCTGCTACTGAATCAACACGTTCTTCAATTGTGCGAACCGCAAGGCGTGCCTCTACCTCTGAAGTTCTGGCAACCGAGACCTTGTTGCGAAGCTCTTCGGTGTGCGAATGATCTGGCTCCGCAACTTCACCTCGTTGTTGAAGCTGGGTTTGAGCAATAGCAATTTCACCTTCATCACGTGATTTTGCGGCAGTTGCCTCATTAATTGAAGTGTTAAGGCGCTCAACTTCTGCCATCGCAGATTTCATATTCTGACCTGAAACCGCAAGTTGTTCAGTTAATGCTGCAATACGCGCATCTGATTCATTGAGCTTTGAAAGCGCAGAGTCATAATCGGCCTGACGTGAAGCAACTTCAGTCGTGGCTGTTGAGATTTCAAACTTTAGGCGATCACAGTTGTGTGTGATTTCCTGAAGCTTTGTTTCTAGATCATCAATCAAAGCCTTAATCTCGATCAACGAAGAAGAAGATTTAGAACCACCACGTGCGCGATTACTTGAGACAACATCGCCATCACGTGTGACAACCGTGACCGTTGGGTGCATTCGCAAAATAGCTTCAGCCGCATTTGCATTCTCAGCCACCACAGTGGATGAAAGCAATGAAGAAACCAGATCCCCAATTGAAGAGGAACGGATATGAGCAGATAGTGGATTTAGTCCAGCAGGAATTGATGCTCCCCCGCTTTGCCCTGGTTCGTACACCAAAACATCTGCCTGACCAAGGTTTTCATTGCGAAGTGTTGTTAATGCAGTGACCGCAGATGAAAGATCCTTCACTACAACTGCATCAGCAAGAGTGCCCAGGGCGGCGGCTGCAGCTGCTTCCCAACCATTATCAATTTCAATAAGACCAGCGATGCTTCCGAGAATTGAAACTCCACGGGAATCACGAAGCAGGGCTGATGCGCCATCGCGGTTTTGCGAGGTCAACTTCATCGCTTCTAACTTTGATTCAACCGCATTGCGTTCACGATCGGCAGCGCGCTCAGCATCGATGAGCTCAGAATGCTTTGTCTTGGCAGTTTCCAAAAGTGACTTAGCGGTTTCATACTGAGAATCAAGACCGAGCTCACCTGAATCAGCGCTTGCAATTTCAAGTTCATGTGATGAGTACTCACGCTTGGCAAGATCTACACGCGCTTGAGCTTCATCACGAGCCTTTGTTAAACGTTCAATCTCTTCGGCAATAGCTTCAAGACGGGCCTTCAGCGATTTGATGTGACCTTCTTGGCGAGCGGTTCCTTCGCGAGCATCGGCAATTGCACGCATCGCTGCAGCAATTGTGTCTTCATCGCTCTTAAGTGCGGCTTCAGCCACAGCTAATGCAGCGGTTGCAGAAGCAAGGGCTTGTTGCGCAGCAACTACATCTGCGCGAAGTTGTGACTCTTCAACACGCAAAGCTTGCGCCTCTGCATCCAAGATTTCTGGATCGCGACCTGAAGTTCGTGCCTCTTCCGCCTCTTCATTTAGAAAGCGAGAGCGTTCTTGAGCCAGGCTTTGTGTTCCGCGGAACTTTTCACGTAAAGAATTTAAGTTGTAGAAAGTCTCTTGTGCTGCAACAAGAAGTGGACCTTCATATGCTGCTTGAGCATCTAACGATTCTTCGCGACGGCGAACCGTTTCTAAATCGCCTTCAACTGAGGCGCGACGATCACGCAACGCATTTTCATCTGCAACTTCTAGTTCGAGTGTTTTAGACATCGAAATAAAGTCATCAGCCAACAAGCGAAGTTTTGCATCGCGAAGATCGGCTTGAATTGTTGCTGCCTTCTTTGCAACCTCTGCTTGCTTGCCAAGTGGTCGCAGCTGACGGCGAAGTTCAACAGTTAAATCCTGCACACGTGCAAGGTTTGCTTGCATCGAATCTAATTTACGAAGAGCCTTTTCTTTACGCTTGCGATGCTTAAGTACGCCAGCTGCTTCTTCAATAAATCCGCGACGTTCTTCAGGTGTTGCCATCAAGATCGCATCGAGCTGGCCTTGACCAACGATGACGTGCATTTCGCGACCGATTCCGGAGTCGCTGAGAAGTTCTTGAATATCTAACAAACGAGAAGCTTCACCATTAATTTGGTACTCGCTTTGTCCATTACGGAACAAAATTCTTGAAATCGTTACTTCGGTGTAATCAATTGGCAATGCACCATCTGAGTTATCGATTGTTAGTGAAACTTCTGCACGTCCGAGAGGTGCGCGCCCACTAGTTCCGGCGAAGATGACATCTTCCATCTTTCCGCCGCGAAGAGATTTAGCGCCCTGCTCACCCATAACCCAAGTAAGCGCATCAACAACATTTGATTTACCTGAACCATTGGGACCGACCACACAGGTGATGCCTGGTTCGAGACGAAGAGTGGTCGCGGAAGCAAAGGACTTAAAGCCCTTGAGCGTCATACTCTTCAAATACACGCGGTAAACCTATCGCCTCTTGAGCGTGATTTTGACGAATTTAGCCTTGAGGATTGGCGGTTTTTAGCGCCTCATATGCGGCACGGGCGGCAACCTGTTCCGCCTCTCGCTTACTCTTTCCAGTTCCTTCACTAAGGGCCACACCCGCCAACATTGCTACAGCGGTAAAGTTTTTATCGTGATCTGGACCTTCTTCGCTCACGACGTATTCGGGAGCGCCCTTACCCAAAGATGCTGCTAGCTCTTGCAGTGCGGTCTTGCCATCAAGGCCGGCCCCGCGGGCAACCGCTGAATCCATTGTGGGTGCAATTAATGTGCGAACAATTTCAGTGCAACGTTCAAAACCAAACTGTAGATAAATTGCACCGATTAGCGCTTCGAGCGCATCTGCAAGTAAGGAGTTCTTGTCGCGGCCATTTGTAACCTCTTCGCCCTTACCAAGGCGAATGTATTGACCCAGTTGCAATCCGCGAGCAATATCTGCGAGCGCACGCATGTTGACAACACCTGAACGCAATGGTGATAAACGACTTTCATCAAAATCTGGATATCGCTTGTACAGCTCTTCAGTAACAATTAATCCAAGAACTGAATCACCGAGAAATTCGAGACGTTCATTAGTTTCTTTACTTCCGGATTCATATGCAAATGAACGGTGAGTAAAAGCTAACTCAAGCAAAGCTGGATCGAGAGTTACTCCCAGCTGCTCACTGAGCATGGAGCTCAGATCAGACCTCTAATACCTGACGACGGTTGTATGTACCGCAAGTTGGGCAAGCGGTGTGCTGCAACTTAGGTTGCTGGCACTGGCCACATGTTGAAAGAGCTGCTGCAGTAGTTTTCCACTGGCTA
>JACCDW010056678.1_pt1 | contig 10838 bp, 9 predicted proteins | sample 7449781 | NCBI WGS metagenome assembly JACCDW01 (sample SAMN15323449, study PRJNA562643) | freshwater metagenome | isolation source: river surface water | place: USA:Blue River Watershed | collected 2017-08-18
GAGGATTCCTTCATGAATTGGTTCAAAAAATACGTTAACCAGAAAGACCAATTTAATCCATCAAATTTTTTACAGGGAAAGATCTATTCTTTTGAATATAACGACACACTAAGCAAAGATAAAAAATTTATCAATAAAAGACCTGTTATATTTTTTACAGGATTTAAAAGCTATGAAGATAAAGCGGTTTTTTATGGTATAGATCTAATATTACTTTCCCCTCAATATCGAATACCTCTCCTTACCAGAATACAAAGTGTTTTCCAAAACATTATAGAAAAAAATCAAGAAAAAATAGAAAGAGGAGAGATTAGAGGACAAGAACAATTAAAAACGGATTACGAAACTTTAGACATGATAATGAAAGGTATTAATTATAAACATGCTTATAGAGCATGGGATTTAAAAAAAGTTCGTGATGTTATAGAAATTCCCTACGAAGATTGGACTAGAATAGTATATCTCGATACACGCTCAATTGAAGGGACCCCGTTAAATGAGATATATAAGAAAAACTTACAGATCTAATGGCTGGATTTACAGACGATAAAAAACCGTTTTTTAGTTCTATTATAGAAAATATTAAAAAGGTAGGAAGCTTTGGTATGGCTTACGGCGATCTAGTGGTTAAAAATTCACAAGCAGTCGGTGTAAGTGAGGCTCAGTTTCTTAAAACAGGTGGAATTAAGGATGAATCCTTTCTTTTTGGTTTAAGAAGAGCAGATACAACTACTAAGCAATACATAGCTTATTTTGATAAGGACTATAAGAATAAAAGACATTACCTACAAGGATTTGCACAAAATCCAGAAATAGAATTTATATTAGATACTATTTGTGACGAAGCTATCGTTTACGACGAGAAAAACTTCTGGGCTTATTTTTCTTTTATGCAGCATGATGATGTTGACGAAGAAACATACGACAAGGTACAAAAAAGATATAAAGAGATATACAATCTATTTGGGTTTAATCAAGATATTTTAGCTTGGCATTTATTCAGAAAATTTTTATCCGACGGTATCTTAGCATTTGAGATAATATTCGACAAGAAAGGTAAGAACATAGTCGGATTTAAAGAACTTGATCCAGCTTCATTGATACCAACAGTAGAACCACAACCAGACGGATCTTTTACTGATATATGGATTCAATATCCAGATAATCCAGCATTAACAAGAAAACTATATGATTCACAGATAATCTATATAAGTTATGCTAAAGGTGGAGGTACAGCAGGAAGGGTAAGTTACACTGAGAGATTAATAAGATCATTTAATCTTCTTAGAATTATGGAGCACACAAGAATTATATGGAACGTAATGAATTCGTCATACCGTATGGCGATGACAGTTCCAATTGGTACAAAATCTCCACAGAAAGCTAAACAAACACTAGGCGAGCTAATGTCTATATACAAAGAAGACATTAGATTAAATACAGACAGTGGGGAATTATCAGTTGATGGTAGACCTAAGATACAATTCTTTAAGAATTATTTAATGCCTTCATCTCCTAATGGTACACCTGATATCCAGCCTTTAGCAGGAGCAGGTGATGCAACAGCTTTCTCCGATACAACAGTATTAAAATATTTTGCTAATAAGTTAAGGATGGATTCAAAGATACCTGCTACAAGATTCGGTAGAGAAGAAGCAGGATCTGAAGGTACTATTACTTTTACAGCAGAAGGTTTGGATCAAGAAGAAATCAGATTTGGTAAATTTATAAATAGATTAAGATCAATATACCAGGAGATTCTAATGAAACCATTATGGGTTCAATTCTGTTTAGATTTTCCTAATCTTAAAAACGATTACATTATAAAATCTGAGTTTGGTCTAGATTATGTGAAAGAGAACATGTTTAGAGAAGCTAAAGAGATGGAAGTAATGGCAGCAAGAAAAGATCAGCTTCTTAAAATATCAGGTCTTTTAAATTCAGAAGGAAAGAAATACTTTAGCATGGACTTCTTAGTTGATAGATTCTTAGGAATGAGTAACCAAGATATAGCAGATAACAAAAAAGCTAAAAAAGAAGCCGAAGAGAAGAAAAAAGAAGCAGAAAAAGAAGGTGGTGAAGAAGGCGAGAAAAAAGAAGAAGGCGGAGAATTTACACTATAAAAAAATATGGCAGGATTTCTAGATAATATTACAAAATTTAACCCAAATATCTCAAGGATATTAAAATCTATTAGCGGATTAGGTTCTTTTGGTATGGAATACAAAGACATGGTAATAGAAGATTCCATGGCAATTGGTATTTCTGAAGCTAATATGAGAGAAAGATTCGGTTTCAGCGGAGACGATGAAGATTTTATTTATAGTATAGCTTCACAAGATACTTCAAATGGAAAATATATTGCATATTTCGATAAAGATTACCCATACAAAAGAGATTTTCTTAGAACATTTGCATTAAATGCAGAAATAGAATACATCTTAGACACTATTTGTGATGAAGGTATAGTTTATGATGAGAAGAACTTCTTCTGTCATCCTGCGACTGTTAATATGGATTTAAAGGACGATGTATTAAAAGCTTTAAGAAGTAATTTCAGAAAACTTTACGTGCTACATAATTTCTGCAATGGTATAACAGGATGGCAATATTTTAGACAATTAATAGTAGAGGGATTCTTAGCATTTGAGATAATCTATTCTAATGACGGTAAGGAAATAGTAGGATTTAAAGAATTAGATGCTGCGAGTCTTACTCCTGCAGTTGAAAAGAAAGCAGACGGAACAAGAGAGACAATATGGTGGCAATATTACGGAGAGACTACTAGACAAAGAAGATTGCTTGATGCACAGGTTATTTATATTTCATATGCAAAAGCAAACAGCGTTTCTAGAGTATCTTACACTGAAAGACTTATAAGATCTTTCAACCTTCTTAAAATTATGGAGCATTCTAGAATTATATGGAACGTAATGAATGCACAATACAGAATTAAGATGACAGTTCCAATCGGAAGTAAAGCTCCACAGAAAGCTAAGGAAACTTTGGGAGAACTTATGTCTGTATATAAGGAGGATATTAAATTAGATACAACATCTGGAGAATTAGCAATTAATGGTAGACCAGATTTACAGTTCTACAAAAATTATCTCTTTCCTCAGCAGGGAGGTGAATCAGTAAAAGTTGAAACACTAAATTCCCAAGGACCTAACTTAAATATAATGGATTCAGTTGTTTATTTCTACAATAAACTAAGACAGGATTCAAAAATTCCATATAACAGATTCTCATCACGTTTTGGTGTGGGATCTAATAACGTTTTTAAAACCGCTGCAGACGGAGCGGAAAGAGACGAGGTAAGATTCTCTAAATTCATTACAAGATTAAGATCAATATACCAAGAAATTCTTGTAAAACCCCTATGGTTACAAATGTGTTTAGATTTTCCACATTTAAAAGATGACGCTGAATTCAGAAGTCAAATAGGTGTTAAGTTTGAAAGTGACAACATGTTCGGAGAATCTAGAGAGATTGAGCAGTTGATCAAAAAAATAGATTTCGTTACATCTCTTGGAGAAATAAAAGAAACTATAAACGACGAAGAGGTTCAGTATTTCAATCAGGATTTCTTAATCGAGAGATGGCTTGATCTAAATAACGATGACCTTAAAATGAATAAGTCATACATTAAGAAAGCAGAGGAAGAAGGAAAAGAAGCCGCAACAGGGGCAGCTGGAGCAGAAGCTGGGGCAACTGGAGCAGAAGCTGGGGAAACTGGAGCAGAAGCTGGGTCAACTGGAGCATAACACAAAATATTTTAAGAAACTTAGCATTTTAAGCAAGTATAATAATAGAAATCATTTTTATTATTTAGTAGGCTTTTCTACATTTGCTTAAAATATTCTAAGATGCAAAAAGAACTTCAAATTTTATTAGAGATCGAGTCATCGACTGGAAACGGGTCTCAAAAAATAAAACAGGATTTAATTAAAAATAATTATTCGAAAGAACTCGAATATCTTTTAAAAGTAGCTTTAGATCCTTTCTTAACAACAAAATTACATAAACTTGAGGTCTTAGAAGTATCTCCTTACATACTGGACGATAAAAATAATCCATTTGAGAGATTAGTAGACCTTTCCGGTAGACTTTTTACAGCGCCTGCAGCAAACGATAAATTCAGAGAGGAAGCTTTTGAACTAGTTAATTGTTTTCCTTTCTCTTTTGAAGAAAGAAAAATGTTGGGAAAGGTTTTAACCAAAAGATTAAACATTGGAATAGGAGCTAAACTAATCAACAAAGCATTAGGAAAAGAATCTATACCAGATCCTAGTTTAATGCTAGCTCAGGATGATGAGGATGAGATAAAAAAATGGAGTCATATCATTTGCGAGGAAAAGTATGACGGAGTAAGAGTTATTGCTTTTGTTTCCGGAACAGAGGTTAAATTCTATACAAGAGCATTTAATGAAATTCCAAATCAATATTTAGAAAAGATATCAGGAGAGTGCTTAGAATTAATTAAAAGATCCGGATTACAAGGCGATTGGTTTTTTGACGGTGAATTAACAGATCTAAATAGAAAGAGCGTATCTGGTAAAGTCACACAAATGCTTAAAGGAAAACCTATGAATTCTATAGGAGATGAACTTATCTATAACGTATTCGATTTAGAAGATGCAGATACTCTTAAGACTGGTAGGGGAATTATTCCTTTCGATGTTAGAAGATCTACGTTAGAGGGAGTTTTTAGCTCGTATAAGACAACTTCACTAACACTTGCAGATTCTTTCTTGACAACAGAAAAAGAAGACATATACGCTTACTATAATAAAATAGTAGCTAATGGTGGCGAAGGAGTAATCCTTAAAAATCCAGGTCACGTTTATGAATGTAAAAGATCTAAGAATTGGATTAAATTAAAAGAAGTTAATGATTGTGATCTAATCATAAAAGGATGGTATCCAGGTGAAGGTAAAAGAGAAGGATTTATTGGGGGATTTATTTGTGAGGATTTATCAGGAAGTATTAAAGTAAAAGTAGGAGCAGGATTTACAGACCAGGATCTTAAAGACCTTAGTCAAAATCCAGATTCGCATATAGGTAAAGTTTGTGCAGTTCAATATAACGTAATCATAAACGATAAGAATGACAACTGGTCTTTATTTTTACCCAGATTTATAGAGATCAGGAACGATAAAGATCAAGCAGACGATATGGCTGGCTTATGTAAATAATATAAATTTTAATGTATGAAAATTAAGGTAACAAATTTTTTAAAGGATTTATGCGATATCCACGGAGAGACTGATTTTTATATTTATAAAGGTGAGCCACACAAGTGTGCTATTTGTACTAGGAAAAAATCTAAAGAATGGAAATTAGAAAATCCTAAATACGTGAAAGAATATTCCATTAAATATAGGAAAGAAAATCCGGATAGAATAAAATACCTAAACGATATACAAAGGGAAATAATTAGGAGAAAAAAAATACAAGGACAAGATGATTTTTACGAAAAATTTGGATCATACATAGAAGAGATAGCATCTAAAATTTGTTTAAAAAAAATACCAAATATTAAAAGATTTAAAGAAATTAATGATCCTAATAAGGATAAAATACTTGAAGTACTTATAAAATGTAAAAGATCACAATTAATCAGCTACGAGAGATATAGAGCTTCTGGCATGGTTAAATGGAATCATCTTAAGTCTCTTAATATGAAATCCGCAACAGAAGAACAGAAATCTATTATAAGAGATGAATATAAAAGAATAGCTCAAAAAATTGTTGATGCTGAGATGGAAAGAATAATAAAAATTATTAAATGATAAAGGAACTATTAACAGAAAAATTAAGACCGAAAGAATTAAAGCATATGATCCTTCCTAAAAGGATCAAAAATTCTTTCGAAGGAGGATTACAACAGAATGTACTATTAGCAGGATCTCCAGGATCTGGTAAAACAAGTATGGCTAAAATCCTAATAAAAGGTCATCCATATATTTTTATCAATGTATCAGACGAAAGTTCAGTAGAAACTATAAGAACTAAAGTACACGACTTCTGTTCAACCGTTTCTATACTTGACGGAGAAAACCAAACTAAGATAGTGGTTCTAGATGAGTTCGATGGTGCATCAGATCAGTTCTACAAAGCTTTAAGAGGTACAATTGAGAAATATGCTAAAACAACAAGATTTGTTGCTACATGTAACTATTTAAGCAAAATCCCAGATGCAATAAAATCTAGATTTGAAGTATATGATTTCGATCCTATAGACAAAAAGGAAGAGGAAGAGATTAAACTACAATGGAGTGAAAGAATAAGTAAGATTCTTGGTCTTATGAGTATAAATCACGACCAGAGTAATTTGGAATCGTTTACTAAGAAATATTTTCCAGATATGAGATCTGCCTTAAATACAATTCAGAGATGGAGCATAGACGGAGTAACAGATCTTACTGAACAGAGAATAAATGAAATATTTTGGAATAACGAAGAAATATTCCAAATGATTATGGATTCTAAAGATCCCTCGGAAAATTATAAATTGATAGTTGGGCAATATTCGTCTAGAGTTGATGAAGTGTTTTCTTCATTAGATTCTGAATTTATAAATTGGATACAAGATAAGCATCCAGAAAAAAGTAGATTGATACCACCAATCATTATTACAGTTGCAAAATATCAAGCAGAGAGAAATCATGTGATAGATCCTGTAGTAAGTCTTCTTGCTTGTATATTTTCATTACAGACCGTTATCGGAAATATGACTAAAAGCAACGCATAGTAAACTACTCATATTCTAGTAAAATTGAATAATACGAGTAGTTTTCTATACAAAAAATAAATAATATGAAGGGAAAAATTATTATAGTAGGACCAGGTGGATCTGGTAAGGATTTTCTAAGAAAGAAAATGGTTGAAAGAGGATTTGAATATGGTGTATCTTTCACTAGCAGACCTCCAAGAGCTGGAGAAAAAGAAGGAATCGACTATTATTATAGAGATTTGAATTTTTTTGAATTACAGAAAGATATATTTCTAGAGTTACAAGAATTTAATGGATGGAAATATGGAATATCCAAAGGTGAGTTTTCTATAAAAAATCTTTTTATCTTAAGTCCTGCTGGACTTAGGAGCTTACCTGAGGATCTTAGAAAAGATTCATTTGTTATTTATTTGAATCCTCCTGAAGATATTAGGGTCAGAAGATTAAGTTCAAGAAACGATGCTGATAACGTGGAAAGAAGATTAATTGCAGACAAGAAGGATTTTTTTGAATTTTCTGACTATGATATAATGATAACAAATGAAGATTTTTAAATGGTAACAGTTTGCATAGACGGAAATTACGTATTTCATAAAACCTTTGGTATTTTTTCAGGGTTTGGAAGTAAAAACCCTGGGGATGTCTTATCATCAGAGGCTGAAAGAAATATGTTTGTGAGAAAGGTGATAACTGATTTGTGCTACGCATTAAATCAGATTCCTGATATAAGTCGTATTATTTTTTGTAAGGATTCAAGATCTTGGAGAAAAGATTACAAAATAACCCGAAGTGTATATAAGGAAAGCAGAATAAAAGGTGAAGGTGTTGACTGGGGATCTTTTTTTAAGCTAATGGATGAATTTGCAGACTATTTAGAAGAGAGCGGATTTATTTATAGTTCTTATCAAGGTGCAGAGGGTGACGATTTAATATGGGCTTGGTGCGATTATCTTAAAGATTCTGAGGATTGTGTTATAGTAATAAGTGGAGATAAGGATATGCACCAGCTAGTAAGCCACAACGGTAATAGATGGACTGGTATATGGAACAGTAATTCTAAAAATAATAAATTAGTAGTATCACAAGATTGGTCTATTGGTGAGGTAAAAGAGCCTACAATTTTTGATGTTACACCAGAATCAGGATCCAATGATCATAAGTTAGATAAACTTATATCATCTTGTATAGTAGAAAAAATAGATGTTAAGGAATACGTATTTAAGAAAATACTAATGGGTGATAAAAAAGATGACGTTCCTGGAGTATTTCCTTACAAAACAAAAAACGGTAAGAATTCTAATATAGCAGAAGGAAAAGCACAAAAGATTTGGAATCTTTATTTGGAAACCGATTGGGCTAATTATGAATTGGAAGAGATATGGGATAACGATGATTTTTTAGGTTGGATAGCTGGTTTATCTCTTAGATTGATATCACAAACAGACAATAAAGAAAATAGAGATAAATTTAAAAAATTCTACGAAGAGAATGCTAGATTAGTTTGGTTAAATAGCAAATCTATTCCTAGAAATATGGTAGAAGGATTAAGATCTCACGTTGAAGAATTGGACGCTAAAGAAAAAATGCCAATTAAGATAGACAAAAAAGAAATGATAGAAAATTCACAATGGGCAAAAGAATCCACTCCGCCAAGAGGATTCGACCCTTTTGATTTGTTTAAATAATTATGAATAATCCATTTGATATAATTAAGGCCTTTCATAGTAAAAACTGGGATAAGATATCCGATAGGGATAAATCCAGAAATTTATTTATGATAAACAGGATATGCTCAATTGCATATCCTTTACAGGCTAATTCTTTTAATCATATAAAAATAAGTCCAAATAAAGTTGTCGACTTTTGGAAGGTGTTCGTAACACATCAACATAAATCTACGCCATCTTGGATATGGACCAAGACCTTAAAAAAAGATAAGGAGAAATCAGAAAATAAATACAAGGAAGAAATTTTAGATTTTATAAAAGAAAAAAACGAAATGTCTAATAGAGAATTAAAAGAATTAATTGAGTTTTTTCCTGAAAAATTTAAAGCCTACTATAAAGATGTAGAAACACTCCTTAGTTAAGATTGATATTTTCATCCGGATATATATCATAAACAAAATAGTCCGGAATGAAGGAACTTAATCAAATCACGATAAAACAACTTCTGGCCTCTAATACCATAGGGGTCAATAATTCTATTACTAATGCCAATTTTTCTCAATTAAAAGAAGGATTACTTCTTATTAATTCAGCTTTTGGTGTTTCTATTGAGAATAAAACCCTAAATTTTCCTACAGGAAAAATTAATACAGGGACAATAAGAGCAGATCTAATACAGTTACCTATAAATGGGAATCCATCAATACAATTAAAAGGTAGTAACGGAGAAATATTATCTAATGGATTGAAAACTTCTGTTGATGCTTATATTGGAGGTAATCTAATAGTAGGGGATAGAAATAACGGGGGAAGATTAAAATTAATCCTTGATAGGACATATATCGATGAGACAATTAAACCTGGTATACCTGGACAAGTTAGATTCATAGGTGATGATTACGAAGCTTATCTTAATTATGGCGAGGTACAAGCATCTTTCTCATTTACTGTAGGATCTGAAGGTGCAAATGGACAAACATTAGCAGTTTTATACAATGGTGCTACTGCAGGACAAGTCTCTTGGAATACAGATAACGTTTTAACATCGGATAATTTAGTTAACGCAATTCTAACAAATCCATCTGGCCCTTGTTTGGCTGAAGCAAATCTAAATACAGTTACAATCAAAGCATTACCAGGATTAGGAGCAACAGCAAATTCGGATACAATTACAATATCAGGAAGTGTACCAGTAAGTACAACAACAGGTTCTATGTCTGGCGGAGTAAATGGTACTGGTGCTTGGGTCTCTTTAATAGGAAGCCAGGGAATTACTGGTCCTACTGGAGAAGGTGGAGGACCAACTGGACCAACTGGACCAACTGGAGCTAGTGGGGTCACTGGAGCTACAGGAGAAGGTATAACTGGGGCTACTGGACCTACTGGAACAGGAGCTACTGGAGCTACTGGAGCTACAGGTAATACTGGATCCACAGGAGCTACCGGAGCTACCGGTATAACTGGAGCTAACGGTGCTAAAGGATCTGCCGGATCACCAGGGGTTACAGGTGCTACTGGACCAACAGGATCTGCAGGTTCTAACGGAGCTACCGGAGCTACTGGACCAACTGGAGCTACTGGAGCAACCGGAGCAGGGGTTACTGGTGCTACAGGACCAACAGGAACAAATTGGCTTGCAGGATCAGGTTCTCCTTCAATAGGATTAGGATCTGACGGAGATTTATATCTAGACGGGTCTAACGGTGACGTGTATCAAAAAGCTGGAGGAATTTGGGGATTACAATATAATCTATATGGAGGAACTGGTGCTACTGGAGCTACTGGAGACACTGGAGCTACAGGATCAAACGGAGAGACTGGTGCTACTGGTGCTACTGGTGCTACTGGAGAAGGAACTACAGGAGCAACTGGACCAACTGGGCCTGCGGCTACACCTGTACCTATGGGCTATATAGATTTAAGTAAATTTGGAGGTACCCAATCATTTAGTCCTGGAGGATCTCTAGCAATTAATTTTGATACAACCAATTTAATAGATGCTGGATATTTTGGAACTGGATCTTTTGTATACGCAGGTGCCACTGGAACATATATAGAGGTATTAAATGAGGGAAAATACTTCATATCATATAAAGCAGGTATTGAACATGCTAATTCAGGATACACCAGTTTTTTGTCAACCGGATTATTCAAAGGAACAACATCTCCTACTGAAATAACAAACTTTAGAGGATTTACCACATTAGAGGACACTACTGGTGGGGTAATACCCTACGATCTAGTAACTATTACAGGTATATTAGATGCTGCTACAGGAGACAAATATTGGGTAAAAGCATCTTACCAAGCAGGGGGAATAGGTACAGTAAATATCACAAATAGTGATACTGGATTTACGATGTTTGCCTTAGTCGGAGCAGGGGAAACCGGACCTTCTGGATCAGACGCACCAACTGGACCAACTGGACCAA
>JACCDW010118530.1_pt1 | contig 10837 bp, 10 predicted proteins | sample 7449781 | NCBI WGS metagenome assembly JACCDW01 (sample SAMN15323449, study PRJNA562643) | freshwater metagenome | isolation source: river surface water | place: USA:Blue River Watershed | collected 2017-08-18
GAAGCTCCATCCTGAGTTGGAATGCGAAACTCTTCATTGGCCCACTGACCAAGATCAATCAAGCGGCAACGCTCGGAACAAAAGGGACGATAAGGATTTTCAGAGGAAAAAACCGCGGGTTGACCGCAGTAGGGGCATTTGACTTTGCGTGCTTTCATCTCAGTCATGCAGAAGTTTTCGCTGATGCGCGATAAAAAATCAACGAGGTTCTTAACAGAGTCTGAACAATTCAGACTCTGTTGGATTTGGAATTAATCCAGATCTAGAAATTAGTGACTTGGCAGTTGGCGGTTGAGCAACGAACCATGCGTCCAGAGGCGGCTGGGTTTCCGTTGAAGATCAACTGGTAATCCCAGCTTTGGTCTTCCAATTTGCCATTGGCCACTTGGAATTGAAACAGAAGATTTCCAGACCCAGCGTAACCGTCCATTCGGGGAGCGTAGCCACGCAACTCAAAACCTTTGGAGTCGTTGATCGGCCAAATTGTCATGTCCATTGCGAGAGGATTGTGCAGGTTGGAGCCATTGAGCGTATTGAAGCCAAACAGTCCAAGGACCACCTGTTGAAAGCTCGGCAGACTGTACCAATAGTTCGAGCAGTAATAAGGGTTCTGGCAAGAAGTATCAGGCATCGAGCGAATAACCAGTTGCACTTTGCTGGCTTGAGAGCCGTTTGCGAACAAGAGAATATCATTGAAGCCACTCATCCAAGAGGAGCAATCTGCCAAACCGCCATCCGAGTAATTACGATCACAAGTTCTCATGGCATATTTCAGAACATCTTTGTAACCAGATTGGATGGTCATTGAGCTGCCGCCGTTTTGATAGATTGAATCCCATTTGGTATTCTGAGCAAAGAAGCCAACTTTAACTCCCGAAGGAATCGCAAGTGCGGTTGGTGCCGGGGCGGGCGTAGGGCTTCCGCTGTCCGATTTCCCACAAGCAACAAGTGCGGTTGCGGCCAGGGCAGCAATCATCAATCCAGTGAAAGTGGTAAGCTTCTTCATAAAAAATCCTCCGATTCACAGAAGAGATATTACACAAGCCATGCCACTCATATATTCGTTATAAGGGCGAAAATCTCATTTTGAGACACTTTTCACTGTCTAGAATTTAGGGGGAGTGCCGAAGGAGGGCACACACTCAGGCGGCATTCGAAACAGAAGTCCGAGCTCGGAACATCCCAACAAGGGCGGCGGCCAAGAGTGCAAAACTAATCCAAGTGGAAATGCTCAAGCCAGCGAAAGACTCACCCCGGAAATCTTCCCGGTAGAACTCCATCATCAAACGGCCAAGCGAATGCAGGGCCATCCACATCCAAAAGAGAAACCCTGGTTGGCGCTTGAAATGCTCCTTCTTCTCGAAAACCAAAAGCAGTGCGAACACGAAAAGCTCCCAAAGGACCGAATACATTTGCACGGGATGGCGGGCCACCTGCTGCAGATCCCACGGGAAGGTGACAGCCCAAGGCATTTCGCAAGAGCGGCCATAGCAACAGCCAGCGAGAAAGCAACTGATGCGTCCCAAGCCATAGCCCAAAGCCAAAACGGGAGCGTAAAAGTCAGCCCAGTGTGAAAAGGAAATTCGTTTGCGCCAGACGTAGAAAGTGCAAGCGGCGAAAGCCAGAAGAAAGCCGCCGTAAAAAACAAAGCCGCCTTCCCAAATTCGAAAAACGCGTGACCAGTCCTCTTGGTAGTAAGCCGGCAGTTCATAAAAGACGTGCAGAAGACGTGCGCCAACAAATCCACTGATCATCATGATCAGGCCCAAATCGAGAGCCTGCGCAATCGAGTCGCCGTGTTTTTGAGCCCGTCGGTAGACGTAGAAAATCAAAAAGCAGAATAGAACAGAGAGATAGAAAATGTAGGTGGGAATCGAAATCGTGTCTGAAAATTTGATTTCAGGAAACATCAGGCTTTCGCTTTTTCCTCTTCTTTTTTCTCAAAGAGCATCAAGACCAGAAGCACCCCCACTCCGCAAACAATGGCTGAATCCGCCAAATTGAATGCCGGCCAAGAGTAAGCTCCTTGCCAGTGGAAATCCAAAAAGTCGATCACGTAGCGGAAGCGAACGCGGTCAATGTAATTGCCGATGGCGCCACCAAAGACCGCCGAAAGAGCAGCGATCTGAGGGAAGTCATCGTTGCGCACTCCCCGCAGAATCAAAAGGATCACAATCAAAGCCACAGGCGGCATGGCCAGGAAAAACAATTCGCGAAAACCAGGATGGCTTTCGGCCAAAAATCCAAAAGCAGCGCCAAAGTTTCGAACATAAGTGATATTGAAATATCCAGGAATCACAGGAGTCGAATCACCCAATTGGTAATGGGTGTGAATGTACATTTTGGTGATTTGATCCAAAGCGATCAGCAGCGCGGAAATACCTGACAAAATCACATACTTTTTATTCATTGCGCGTCCTTCACAGCTGTTACTTGATATGATCCTGACAGAAGCTCAAGGCCGGAGACAAGCAAAACTCGTCAGAGACTGGTCCGTCCTTGCCATTTTCTTACTTGAGAAGACCCTTCACTTGATTGTAGCCGACAGCGATCAGCATGCGCATGGCCTCTGTGTCAGAGCTCAAATTGAATTGAATTTTGACTTCTTGAATCATGTCGAGAGAGCGGGAATCCATTTTGTGAGAGTCTTCTCGCAGCTCCGGCAAAGCAGCAGGGGTCGTCGTGGCTGCCGGATGATGATGAGGAGGTGGCTCCACAGGAGGCGCTTGATAAGTGGTGGTGCTCGCTTTCTCGGTCGAGGAGCGAACATTTTGGGAACGAAAGCGAATTGTGGAAGTGTTCAGTTCCGTCGAACTGCCGTTCGAAGTTCCCTGTTGTTCCACCACTTCGAATTCACCAATCATTCCCGCCAGATTTTTCAACTCGTTCTTAAAATTCTGAATACTGGGTCTTTCCAAAGCGTGGTTGCCCTGCATTTTGGCTTTCAAATACAGGCTGACCAGAACATCCGGAGTCGTTGCAATTTCTTTGATGTTTTCGCTCTGACCTTGCAACCAAGCGTACGCTTGAACCAGCGTATCTTTCGTGTAGGCCTGAGGAGGCAACGGGTTCATGATGCTCATATCGACTGAAAAATCCCCTCTGTTTTCAAAAAACAGCAATTTGAAGCGTGAAAAGAAAGGATCAAAAGATAAGGGCTTCCCTCGGGGCTTTCAACATGAAAACGAGCTTGGCGCTGCGAAGAATTCGCATTGTGCATAAAAAAATGGCAGCTTCTGCAAGCTGCCATTCAGATTATTTAAGATTTTTAAATTGACAGACCTCGGCCTGCAATCAGCCGCCCGAATAATCTTTCGCGTTGATGCCGTATTTTTCAATTTTGCGCAGCAAAGTTTTCTTCGGAATATTGGCATGCAGAGCTGTTTGATTGATGCGGCCTTTGAAGGTTTTCAGAGCTTTGATGATAAACTCTTTCTCAAAAGCTTCTTTCTGAGCGTTGAAATCCAAGCTTCCGCCAGAGCTCGCCAAGCTCAAGTCTTCGCCTTCGCTGTCATCGAGATCTAGATCACTTTCCAAATCCGAATCTGCAGAGTCCTCGTCGCTTTCTTCGCGATTCACTTTCAAGCCCAAGTTTTGCGTGATGGTGTCCACGGGATTCTGAATCGTCATCACGATTTCAGGCAGCACAGTTCCTGTGGCATTCAAAACCGTTTCGGGTACAGAAGACAGAGTCAGCAAATTGGAGCTTTCCATGATGAACATATGTTCGATCACGTTTTCCAATTCCCGGATGTTTCCAGGCCACTCGTAGCGCTTCAAAACCGTCAGGGCATCAGCTGCCATGCCAGTGATGCGCTTACCGTGAGCTTGATTGAATTTCTTAATAAAGATGTGAATCAGTGAATCGAGATCATCTTTTCGATCCGCCAAGGACGGCAAAAAGATTGGAATCACATTCAAGCGATAGAAAAGGTCTTCGCGGAAAGTCCCTGCTTTCATCATGTCTTCCAAGGGACGGTTGGTCGCTGCGATGATGCGAACATTGGTGGGAATCTCGCGATTGGCGCCGACTGGAACGAAGACTTTCTCTTGCAGGACTCGCAGCAATTTGACTTGCATCAATTGCGGCATGTCGCCGACTTCGTCCAAGAACAAAGTTCCGCCCTCAGCGAATTGAAATTTTCCGATTTTTCTTTGGTCAGCGCCAGTGAAGGACCCTTTTTCATGGCCAAACAATTCCGACTCGAAAAGATTTTCAGGAATGGCAGAGCAGTTGATCGCCACAAATTTCTCATCTTTGCGAGCCGAGTTGTAATGAATCGCTCTCGCCACCAACTCTTTTCCTGTTCCCGATGCGCCCCGAATGAGAACCGGAGTGTCGACTTTGGAAAGACGGTGGATGATGTTGAAAACTTTCTGCATCTGCTGATTGTTGCCAATGAACTTGCGGCCACCTTCCATCAAGACAGGCGAAGAGGCTGCCACATTGGAAATCATATTGAGAGCGGCCAGGGCTCGGTCAATCAAAGCAATCAGATCTTCGCTTTGCACGGGTTTGGAGAGGAAATTGTAGGCTCCGTCTTTCACGGCTTGAACAGCATGATCAATCGTCGCAAAAGCAGTCATGACGATCACCACGGTTCCGGGATTGTGTTCTTTGATGAGCTTCAGGACTTCCAATCCATTGAGACGAGGCATATCGACATCGAGAATGGCGATATCAAAACTTCCAGCTTTGAATTTTTCAATGGCATTGATTCCGTCAAAAGCTTCTTCTACTTGAAAGCGATTGGTGCTCGAAAGAGCGGATTTGACCGAAAGTCTCAGTCCCTGATCATCATCAGCAACTAGCACTTTTAACATGAACCCTCCAAGGCTAAACCCTGTTCAAAGACAGGGCTTTTCTACCACAAAGGGCCAATGGGGCCTAGGGGGGAGCTGGCAATCAACGCAATTTCTAAGATTGAATGGGGAGTTCCACGGTGAAAGTGGACCCCTGTCCGGGGGAGGATTCCGCCGTAATGCGGCCGTGATGCAACTCGACGAAATATTTGGCCAAATAAAGCCCCAAACCGGAGCCTTTGATGGGAGAGGCTTTGGCATTCTTCGAACGAAAAAATTTCATGAAGATGTTCGGAAGTTCGTCAGTGGGAATGCCGATTCCCTGGTCGGCAACTTGCACGACAATGCGGCCATCGACTTCTTCGGAAGTGATCAATACCTTCGAATTCTCGGGACTGTACTTGATGGCATTCTCAATCAAGTTCGAAAAAACTTGGCGCAAGAGATCGGGATCGACTTGAATGCTAAACAAAGTTTCCAATTCAGTGATGATTTGAATGTGCTTCAATTTGGCGAGAAACTCGTGCTTTTTGACGACTTCTTTGAGGATTTGATTGATGTCCTTCGACTGCAAATGCAACTCGATGCCCTGGCTTTCGATTTGAGCATAATTCAGAATCGTGCTGATAAATTTCAAGAGATCTTCGGCCGATTGCCGGATCATATCCAAAGCTTCTCGTTGATGACTGGAGAGAGGGGATGGGTCGGCGGAAATGACTTCGGTCATTCCTTGAATGCGAGCCAAAGGTGTTTTGAGATCATGAGACATCATGCCAATAAAATTGGTCTTGAGCTGTTCGACTTCCGAAAGCAATTTGTGCTTTTGATAGTACTCCCAAGATTTGCGATTCTCCATGATCAGACGATAAGGAATGAAAAAATAGTAACTCAAAAAGATCGCCAAGAAAGGATGGGCCATGTCGATCCAAATTCCGAAGGGCCAAAAGCAGAGATAAGAAAAAACTGTGAATCCCGCTGCCGTTCCCAAAAGAATCAGAATCCCCTTAAGGGGTTTGAGAGTCAGAACCACATGCACAGTCAAAATTGAAATGGCTATGGTGAAAATCAGATTCATCCAGTCCGGTGCCTTCACAGGAGCCGAATTGCGAATCAATGTTTCCATCATATTGGCATGCAGCTCGGACAAAGTGAGCAAATCGGCATCGCGAGCCATTGGGCTGTAAACGTAATCCCGCTTATCCAATCCCGTGTTGTCGCCAATGATGAGAATCTTTCCGCGAACAGAGTCCGCATTCAACTGCCCCGTCAGTGCATTTTCAAATTTCAGGATGGGATAGGAGCCGATGGGTCGAAAATCGACAAAGACTTGGGTTGATTCATAGAGCGGAAAAGTGCCGCGAATGCTCTCGAGACTGGAAACTTCGGGATTGATTTGAGCTGCGATCTGGGGATGCACCAGTTTTTGCCCTTGGAAACTGACGAGCATTCGACGGGTGACTCCGTCTTTGGCAAAGCGAGTGGTGTCAGCTGTTTTCGGTCCGGGCACAACTTGCAATTGATCCAGAGGAGCTGGAAATTGCGATTTGCTCTGATCGCCTTTGAGTTCCAACTCGTCGGAGGGAAAGTAGATTCGTGGAAAGCTCTCGTTCAATTTGGCAAAATATTTTTTGGATTCGAGATCCCCTTTCCAAGCCGGAAGATTGGAAACATAGACCACGGCATGGGGCTCGAGCTTCAGAATATTCTCCAGAGCCTGTGAGTGCTCGGAGAAACCTGGAGGACCTTTGAGCTGCTCAACAGTTTTTTGGTCAATATCCACAAGGACAATTTTGCGAGTGTCGGTCGCGGCGGGCCGGAATTTGACTCGCATATCGAAGAAAAAGAATTCCAAGTAATCAAAAGAAACTCGCGAGACAAACCAACCAATCAAAATGGCAAAAGAAACGCGTAGGAAAGGAGCTAAAAATTTCTTTTGAATTTGCAGCACTCAGTTTCTCCGCATCTCAATTGAATTCTGAAAATCCTCAAAGATTTCCACAAGCTCTTATCGGTGGGTCCTCGCGAGAGCAAGAGAGGACCTGGTCCTTGAGCCTGTTTGTTGCTGAGAGGAAGCACGACTTCGAACCTGATTTTTAGAGCGAATTTCCGATCGATGGAAATGGTTTTGCAGGGCATTCAAAAGCGCGGCATTCTGAACGCATGTCTTTGAAAGTTAAATACTGGGGAGTTCGAGGTTCTCTGCCGGCTGCTCCGATGCCTGAGCAGTTGAAAGACGATTTTGAGTCCCTGCTGCATCAATTTTTCAGGTCCGGTCATAAGCATTCTGGTGATATCAGAGCATTTATGGCCTCGCAAAGTGTGCCCTCTGTCGGTGGTTACGGAGCGGCGACGACTTGCGTGGAAGTCAATTCCGAGCAAACACAAATCATTATAGACGGTGGCAGCGGAATTCGAACTCTCAGCGAAGAAATGATGAATGGTCCAGCGGCCAAAGGCCAGGCTGTGATCCATATTTTCCTGACGCATTTTCATTGGGATCATCTTTTGGGTTTGCCGTTTTTTGCGCCTCATTTTGTCAAAGGGAATCAAATTCATTACTATGCCGTTCAGCCCGAATTGGAAAGCTTGGTGAAAGTCAAATTCTCCAAACCTTTCTTCCCGGTGCCGTTTAAAGACTTACCTTCGACAGTGACATTTCATACCTTGGAGCCGCGCATGCCAGTGACGGTCGGTGACCTGACTCTCACGCCTTATCAGTTAGATCATCCAGATCCTTGCTGGGGTTATCGCATCACGGACGGGAAAAAAGTTTACTCGCATTGTGTGGACACGGAAGGAACTCGTGTTTCCAGAGAGTCGATGGGTCTCGATCTGCCGCTTTATCAGAATGTAGATTTGATGTTTTTTGATGCTCAATACACTCTTCCCGAGTTGGCTGAAAAAGCCAACTGGGGTCACAGCGCCTCGCAAATCGGTTTGGACATTGCCTTCCGTGAATCGGTGAAACATGTGGTCTTCGCTCATCACGATCCAGGCGCTGATAAGACCGCAGTTTTTGAGCTGCAATCGCAAACTCGAGAGTATTATGATTGGCGTATGAAGCGAGCGGCTGCCAACAACCAGATTTTGCCAACAGTGGAATGGCAGTTCGCCTTTGAAGGTCTGGTCGTTGATCTCGACAAGATCTAATTTCTATTTTTGAAATACCAATTCTAAGCGTGTGGGTTCACCAGCTTCGGGCTCCGTGACTTGCACCTGGCGAAGCTCGGCCCCTTCGGGCCATGCAAAATCAGCGCTCGCATTGGCATTGGAAACTTTGCGCATGAAAGACAACCACAGGGGCACAGCTCCACTGGCTCCCGTCAATCCGTTGGTCGTCGGAGTGTCGTAGCCAACCCACACCACTGTGGTTTGCGCTGGAGTGAATCCGGCAAACCAAGCATCTTTGTTGTCAGAAGTGGTTCCTGTTTTTCCAGCCACAGGCAAAGAAAACCCAGAAGCTGTGATGGCTCGAGCGGACCCCGAGATGGCCGTTTGTTTCATCATTGAAACCAAAGAAGCCACCGCCGGAGCGGGGAGTGCCTGTTCGGATTTTGCTTGCAGACGGTGCAGCACTTCGCCCTTCATGTCAGTGACACTGCGAAGAGAGTGAAGTTCGATGCGATTTCCCATGCGAGCCAAAGCCGTATAAGACTCAAGCACTTCCAGTGGATACAATTCAAAAGCTCCCAAGGTCAAAGAAGGAACTTTTTTGAGAGGAGAGCGAATTCCCAAGGACTGAGCTGTGTCCACAATGTGCTCGAGCCCGATTTGGATGCCAAGATTGGCCGTGGCTGCATTCAGACTGTTTTTCAGAGCGAAGTACATGGGAACTTCGGAATAATTTTTCTTTCCGTAGTTGTCGGGAGACCAGCTTTGTCCTTCGTAAGTGTGAGTGAATTTGGCATCACTCAAAAGAGAAAGAGGATCATACACTTTTCCATTTTTTCCCGACTCGAGCAGAGCGGTTAAAAACACGAAGGGTTTCATGATGGAGCCCACTTGGCGGTGACCATCAATGGCGCGGTTGAATTGGGTGAGTTTGTAGCTTCGGCCTCCGACAATCGCAGAAATCAGGCCAGTGTCGTTGTGAGCGGACAGCAAAGCGCCTTCGAGGCTCAGTCCTTTTTCTTTCAGAGCTTTGATTTTTGGATTTTTATTTTCCAAATCGCTGAGAGAATTTCGAACAGCTTCCTGAGCGGCCTGCTGTTCAGGCAAAGACAAACCAGTGAAAATTCGCAAACCACTGAGATCCAATCCGAGCTGCTCAATCTCTTTGTTGACGGCATTGATGTAGTAAGGTGCCGTTTCTGTTACCGCCAGGCGCCGAGCTGGCGGCAGAGCGGTTTGTTTGGCGAATTGAGCATCTTCAGCTGAAATCATTTTCAAATCTGTCATTCGGTCCAGAACCAGATTTCGCCGCTTCAAAGCATTTTCGGGTTTGCGGAACGGATCGTAGAGGCCAGGGCTGTTGAGCACAGCGGCCAAGGTCGCACACTCGGGCAGTCCCAATTGTTCCAGCGGACGATTGAAATAATATTGAGCAGCCGCGCCGAAGCCGCGAACTTGAAAGGGACCGTTTTGACCCAAGTAAATGATGTTCAAATAAGTTTCTAAAATTTCATCTTTGCTGGAATGAGCTTCCAACAAAATGGACATGGCCAATTCAGTGAGCTTTCTTTTCAAAGTTTTTTCGGATGTCAGAAAGTAATTCTTCACCAATTGTTGAGTGATGGTGCTGCCGCCCTGTTTGACTTTGCCGCCAAAAAGATTGCTGACAAAAGCGCGAGTCAAACCCGTGATGGAAAAACCAGAGTGCTCCAAAAAGCGTGAATCTTCGATGGCCAGCACAGAGTTTAAGCAGGCCGGAGGAATCTCTCCCAGCGAGTGGTAGGTCTGCATGATCGGTTGACCTTCCAAGTACTGGGCGACCAGCTCGGGCTCCAAGGAGATTTTTGCTGAAATTTGCAGCGGATTTCCCTGGAATGTTCCTGAAATTTTATCCTCCGAGTCAAAAGCCAGCATTTGCAGTGGCAGAAGGGCCATTTCAGGATCGGAAGTTTCTTTCACTGCGAATAGCAAACAATTGCGAGTGCCTTCGGGAAGAGTGACGGGAACTGAAGTTTGGCAAACTTCGAGAGGGGATTCGGAGAAATCACCCGGAAATAACTTTTGCTCCCAATCGCGTTCGCGGTACTGACGAGAATGCAGAATGTTTTTGAACTCCGCTCGGGAAATGGAATTCACAGCAGAAAATTCGAGGGGGGCTCCATAATATTCCGTCGGTGGCAGGAATTGCTTCTGCGCCAAACCTTCTTGAATGCGGCTGTTGAAGCGATAAAGAAGAAAAGCTGTGGCCAAAATGACGAGGCAGGACAAGATGGCGATACTGATGAGATAAGGTTTCAGTTTCATTGTGTGGCTTGACTTTAAAGGGGTGGGAGCAAATAGTCAAAGTCATGAAACTGACTCCTTTGCAAATGCAAAAACTGGTCGAAAAAGTCTTCGAACATTGGAAGAAGAACAATGTGATTATCTTCAAAGAAGACGAGAAAAAAGTCTTCGCGAGAGCTTTGGAAGCGATCAAAGCCGATTATCAGGCTGAATCGGACCTCGATGTCGAGGTCAACAAAATGCTCGATCAGTTGGAGAGAACCAACTCTGGTGAATTTCAACGCTACAAAATGTATCCGATTCTCAAGCAAAAGCTGGCGAAAGAAAGGAAAATCGTTCTGTGATTATTTCTGAAGATCGTCAAAGCCATCTCGCTCACAAAGTGACAGATGCAATTTGGGAAGATGATTTGGTTGACTACACGGACGAGGATTTGGCTTTGCGAATTGCCAAGAAAGCCATTGCCGAGTTTGTCAAAGAAGACATGGACATCGATCAGAGAGCCCGAGAAAAAGTGGCTTCTCTGAAACGTGGAGTTGTCGAAGGAAGCCCTGAGTGGGACATCCTCTACAAAAAGTATTATGAAGAAGAAAGGGGCAAGCGTGGCAAAGGCTAAGAAAAAAGCGCCAGCGAAAAAAGC
>JACCDW011338307.1_pt1 | contig 10836 bp, 12 predicted proteins | sample 7449781 | NCBI WGS metagenome assembly JACCDW01 (sample SAMN15323449, study PRJNA562643) | freshwater metagenome | isolation source: river surface water | place: USA:Blue River Watershed | collected 2017-08-18
AGGCCTACTCGCCCAGCTATTCCCCAACCTCCTCGGAGGGTCTGAGCCTGGAAAGCCAACAGGTTCTCGAAGCGTTCGGAAGCGAAGCTCCCGCAATTCTAAATAATTACGCCCTTCAGCTCGAAGGTCTGTTGGATAGTGCTGTTGCCTGGGGTCAGGAAATGACCGAGACCCTCCAGCAATATGCTGAGTTTGCCACCAACGAGCATACCGAGAATCTTGCTTATAACGAGATTCTGACCAACCCCGATGTACTCAGCGATTACACGCTGCGTTTCTTTGGCCCAGAAGGTCCGTATCCCGTGCATGAAGGCGAAGCAGATCTGGAAGCTTACGGTTATCCAACCGAAGAAGTTGATCCATATGCTTATGGTGAATTCCCCGCTCCCCCTGCCGCTGCTGAACCCCAGCAACCCGGCAACTTCTGGGGCACCTTCAACGAAATGATGGCGCGTGATCCTCAGAATGCATGGCGTGTTCTGAACCAGGCCCAGCCTAACGTTGTGTCTAACAAACTCTTCGTGATGGAGTGAGGCAAATGCAACCATTAGGACAACGTCGTCCTTTGCTTGCATATGGAGTCCCCGCTGCTGCCGGTTTGGTAGCTGGCGGGGCTCTTGCCGCACAGGGCGAAGATCCCGGTAGTGCACTTCTTGGTGGCGTTGCTGCTGGCCTTGGCGCTCGTGGTGCCTTAGGCGCCGCACGTCTTGCCGGTAAATATGCGCCAGAGTTGCTTTCTCGTGTTCAAGACAAAGCTCTTCTTCCTTTGACCGAAAGACTTGAAGGCATTCAAGAACGCATTCCCAAGGGGTCTAATATTCGCTCTAGCTTCATGCAGGCAGCAATAGCTCCTGTTGAAGGAATGGCAAATGCCGTCTTAAATCCAGCACAGCAAAGGGCGATTGCCAAGGGAACTGCTGCCGTTGGTGTCCCACTTGCTGCTGGCATGGCCGGTCTCGGTGGTGTAGCCGCTGGTGCAATTCCCGGTGCGCTTGGCATCCCAGGCTTCCAGCAAGGTATGGCCATTGACCCAGAGGGCTATAGCTCCAATAACACCCCAAGCGCACAATTCGGCGTCAAATCGCTTGCATCCACACAATACGTGTGATGTAAGTTACTGACTGCTAAAATTTTTGTTAGATAAGACATATAAATGTCTGAATCTTTCACCCGATAAAACACTTCCTGCGACACTGGAGGATAAAACAAAGTGTTCATTGATAACGACTTTCCAAAGATTCTTGGTGCGGAACTTTACCGTCCCCACCCTGCTTACATTGCTGAAATGGCAGTGGAGCCTGTGGTCGTTCACGACTTCACCCGTCAGCCTGGTCAAACCGTTCAGTTAGACCGCTACAAGTTCTGGGGTACCCCTGGCACCAAGGATAGCCGGGAGCGTATCGCTGACCAGACCATTGGCACTGCCAACAGCCGCAACATCACCAAAGAGAAGGTGCTTGTTGTGCTGAAAGAGTACACCGGCCCTGCAGATCCGGGTGATCCGACCCAGCCTTCGACCTTCAAGATCGCTCGTGAAACCCTGATTACCGCCCAGCGCCTGCTGCTGGACACCGGTAACCTCAACATGTTCCACCAGTCGATCGGCAGCCTGACCCTGCTCGACGACTATCGCCGTTGGCGTGACCGCGTGTTCATTGATGAACTCGCCAAAGCCGAAGCCAATGGTGAAGCTTCCAGCACCCAGGGTGGTTACTACTTCCCCGGTGGCAAAACCAAAGCTGCCAACGGTTCGATTTCTTACACCACTGCTGAATACGCCGCTCAGGTGCAGCAGTTCCAGGTGCGTACCGACCTGCTGACCGTTGTCAAGGACCTGCGCAAGCGCAACGTCCCCACCTTCGCTGATGGTCTGTATCGTTGCATCTGCGATCCCACCTTCATGATGCACCTGCGTCGTGATCCTGACTTCCGTGAGATCGCTCGTTACAGCGGCAATCCTGGCCAAGGCATGTACATGGGCAACCCCATGATGCCTAACAACGCCAGCTTCTACATGGGTCCTCAAGCTGGTCAGGGTTACTTCCTGGCTGGTGAGCCTGTGATGCCGACTGGTGTTCAGTTCGAAGGTGTGAAGTTCTTCGAGTCGACCAACTTCCCGACCAAGAACGTGAGCGCAAGCTTCACCGATAGCCCTTCGTTCAGCAGCCAAGAAGTTGCACAAGGTTACTTCTTCGGTCCTCAGTCCATCGGTGTTGGTATCGGCGGTCCTAACGCTCAGGTGCTCATCAACAACAACGATGACTTCAGCCGCTTTATCATCCTGATCTGGCAACTGTATGCCGGTTTCGAGATCCTGAACAAGGATTTCGTTACGACCGCATTCAGCTTTGTGCAGGACGACGGCGCTATCTGATAAAGAAATAAATCCAATTTAACGGAGAAATAAATGTCCTATCTGTCTTCCAAAAAGATCTATCCAGGTAACTGGACCAACGCCCTGAACGGCTGGTACAAGAACATTGATACCAACGACAACGGTACCAATGATGCTTCTAAGGGCGGCCCCACTTCCGTGCTGGCCGTCCCTGGTTACCGTTACTTCCAGCAGCGTGGTTACGTGCCTGTGGCCTGGACCTCTGGCGATGCTGCCACCAAGGGTCAGACCATGGATGTGATCGTTCCTTCGCCTTACCGCCAGGACGACACCCGCCCCGACATCACCGGCATGGTGATCTCTGGTAGTGCCACCCAGCCTGCTTTCGTGTACCGCGCTGCGGTCTCGGTTGCTTCTGGTTGGGGCGATGGTCGCGTTGCCACCGGCATCTACGCTGCGACCGGTAACATCATCACCTTCGGTGCTGGCCCTACCGCCGTGACCGGTGTGGGTGAGCCTATTGCTCAGGCCAACCTGACTTCGACCGTTTCCGGCGACGCTTCGGCCAAGATTGTGTTTGCTGCTGGTAGCCAAGCCCTCAGCTCCACTCCTTTCCTGACCGCAACCGGTGCCACCGGCCTCGGCCCCTCTGGCGTGTACAAGTCTCTGACTTCTGCCACCACCTTCAAGGTGTTTGCCCGTGGTGCCAACACTGACACTGGCGTGTCTGGTGGTATCTACCTGGCCGACGCTGATTACAACGCTGGCCTGAAGGGTTACATTGTGGTTGAAGTGTGCTACATCCAACCAGATGACGCACCTGGCTACGAGGATATCGAAGAGTACATCATCGGCCGCACTGTTAGCTGATTAGGTTAAACTAGGACCAGAAATTAAAACATCTGGTCCTTATGCTTTACCAGCACCGCAAAACTGGCGCTCGCGTCAAAGTTGTAAGCGAATGGGATAACGGCGATTGGTTCATGGTCGAAGATCAGGACGGTCGCCTTTATACTGCTTATAAAAATGAATTGACCCCTGATGAAGCCGCAACCAAGAAAGTTGCCACTCTTCAGGTGAAGGATAAGGCAGCCCAAGAAGAGCCTCGTACTTTCCCACCCGAAACACGTTTAAACATCAATACTGCTACCGCCCAAATGATCGCTGATCATATTAAGGGTATCGGTCTTAAGACAGCTCGAGAGATCAAAGATCTTCAGATGTCCTTATCGGGTGAGAAGTTTAATAGCCTTGAGCAATTAAGACAGATTAAGCGTGTGGATTGGAACGCCGTTCTTGCCGCCGACTTAATCAGGGTTTGATCCATTTCATAAAAAAAGGCCCCCTGGGAAACCGGGGGGTTTTTTCGTTTTAAAATAAAAAGAAAAAGATAATGGCTGGAATTCAATACTTTGGTCAAGTTGGTTCGACTGGTGTATCAACCGGTCCACATAAACACGTTTATGTGAAAGAGCTTGCTACCGGGAAGTACCTTGATCCAGCGACAATTCGTACACCTTTACTTGGGTTACGTATTGGAGAGAAAAAAATTCCCGCTTTAGTTAAAACTGCGGACGGCAAGATTGAATTCAATCCAGCTGCTGGGATCACACTCACCTCAAAGTATGGTCCTCGCAATGCGCCAACCGCAGGGGCAAGCTCTTTCCACCGTGGAGAGGATTGGGCTCTTCCAGAGGGTACCCCCATCTATTACGAAGGTGGGGGCAAGTTTGTGCCCAAAGCAAATCAAGGTGGTTACGGAAATCTTGCAACGTTGGTTACAGGAGACAATAAATACGAAATCGGATTAGGTCACATGAAGACACTGGGAGAAGCTTCGGAACTCCCAGCAACTACGCTTCCTCTTGACCAAGGAACACAATCTACTGACGGGAATGACCTCTCGACTTTGATGTCACTTCTTCAGTTAACCAAACCCAGGCAAAAAACTGTTCAGGAATCCTTGCTTGAGCAATCCCTTGGCGAGTTATTTACACCTAAAGAAAGCCTGGCGCAACAATTCTTGATGGAGTATATGACCTCCCCAATCCCAGGTGTTGGCTAGGCTGACACATTTATAATTAAACTATAACGAAAGTTAGACGTGCAACTCAGTGAGTTCGATAAAAGTAGAGTTAGGTATCACCTAGGCTACTTTACCGTGTCTGTCCCAGCGGGTGATTACGCTCGTCTGGAAGAAGCAATGAATACCATTCCGGATTCATACTTCTATGACAAGGTTGTGATTCAGATTGGTCGTTGCGATACGGCTGAAAAGAAAACTGAAGTTGCCTCTACTCCTTCTACGCGAGTTGAAAGCATCCTCGGTGACGTGGATCGTACCATTCGATCCAGCAATGCCAAGGAAGCATTAAAGGTTTGGGATGAGATTTATCTCTACGAAACCAACCGTCTTGCTGGCATCCTTTACGTTCCTAACTACAAGGATCCGTTCCAGGCCAGATACCGTTATGAACGCTCTGGCGCTGAATTCATCCAGGCATTACCTGGTCCCGCCGACACTGCTGTTGGTTCTCGTCTTTATCTAAATGCTAACTGGAGGTAATTATGGCTAATAATCTTTATGATTATTTAAATCGTTTTAATTTAGGCCAGCTTGGCACCGCAGGATTAGCCGCAGCACAAGGAGCAGCAAATTTCTTAAATAAAGCGGGGATTGGCACGCGAGGACTTAATACTCCCATCCAATCGCGTCCTGTTGTAAATCCCGACTTTATGCGCCCAGATTATTCAGGTGCAGGTGAACGAGCACGACGTTTTCAAGAATATCAAACAGGCCGCGATATCCCCGGTGCTAATACAGATTATTCCGCTCGACTAAATAGTTCTTCTGCTTTACCACCTGAAGAAAGAGCCTATCGAGAAGAGGTTTCTCGTGTGGCTCAGCTGGCTGCCCAGAACCCAGAACTGCAACGTTACGAAGTTGCACGCAAGGCTGCAGCAGCACAAGGCGCAACGCCTGAACAAGTGCAGTCCGCAGAAGATCTTGGTATGCAGATCTGGGCTCAAAAGTATGGCAAAAGCTTGGCGCCTAAAGTAAAACCTGGTCAAGCAGGGTATGATGTTATTCAAAAAACTCTTTACCCAGGTGGCGCCCCGCTTCCCGCGCTTCCAGCAGAGTCCATTGCAATGTTGAACGCTATTGCCCCTGCTGATGCCACAGGCATTCGTCCAGACATCACACCAATGCCTGGCGCACTACCAGTGTTCTCGGATGCTTCCGACGACATGTATCAAGCAGTGATGGGGATTGGCGGTGCATTACCTAATCCCGCCACACAAAATCCGTCGCCTGCTGCTGCTTCTCCCCAGCAAAGCGGAATTTCCTTTGCAGATGCGTCGTTCCAGACACCTGCTTCCCAGCGACGCTCTGATTTGTTTGCGCAGCTTCTCCAGGGTATTCGTCAATACGGCGGCACTCCTTAACTACCTGGCATTGCTTTGCATGTAAGCCCAGCCGACTGGACACGAATCTTTTGATTCACGGGGGCCAGTGTTGTTGCTTTAAACCCATGATTCTCTGTCCCAAGTTTGTTAAACGAACCCTGACCCATCTCGCAACAGTACTAACGCTTCAAACAGTATTTGTTCCCGCACTCAGGGCAAGTTCAAACTGGGTAGCAAGTTAACAAGAAACCCATGTCTTACAACACTGAACAACTAAAAGAAATTGCGCGGCAGAAGGCCCGTGATTTTGGTGTCAATGAAGACATCTTCTTGAAGCTTGTACAAAAAGAATCAGGCTGGAACCCACAAGCTAAGAGCAGCGCTGGTGCCATGGGCCTCGTTCAGCTCATGCCTGGCACAGCACAAGGTCTTGGTGTTTCCAATCCCTATGACCCTGTACAGAGCTTGACGGGTGGTGCTCGTTATCTGAGCCAACAACTCAAGCGTTTTGGCTCCTATGACAAAGCACTGGCAGCCTATAACGCGGGTCCGGGTAACGTTGAACGATATGGAGGCATTCCTCCCTTCAAGGAAACACAGAACTACGTCAAGAACATTCTTGGCGGCACAGGTACGGCGCCCGCAAGACCAGTAACGCAAGCTCAAGCACAAACACAAGAAACTCCTGGATCGAGTGTCCAAGATTTCTTAAAGGGATTCTTACTTCAGAATTTCCTTCTTAATGATCGGAGCGTTGTTCCGTCTTTGGGAGAACAGTTATTTAAAACTGCTCTCCAGCGTCCAATGACGCAGATGGAAACTGATACGGCAACGGCGACTCTTTACACACCAAGGACACCGTTCTTGGAATCACTCACTCAGTTTTGATTTAGAGGGCTTCACTTGTTTGGAGCCCTTTTTATCATGACGCTCTTTGGAAAAGGCTTCTTCCAAAGGCCAGCCGTTGTTTAATCGTTTTTGCATTGATTGTGGACTGATACCAACTTCCTTGGCCCAGTCCGCAATGCACATTGTTTTCCCATTAAACGTGTAAAGCCTGGTAGCACGTTTACCGCCACGGTTTCGCGTTTGTTCTTTACGTGTTGACCATCGACAGTTTTCTTTGCAATAGTTTCCATCATTATCGATACGATCCAATTCCATTTTTGGATCAGGTTTTGGCCCCATATCTTCTAAAAATTTACTGAATTCATTCCAGGATTTTTCATAAGTTATTCCACGACCACCATATCTTTCATAGTGTGTGCAACCTTTGTTATTGCAACGTGATTTCATTGCTACCCAAGATTTGTATTCAGAATGATGTTTGCTTTGATTGGACCAGGCACCATGTTTTGTTGAATAACATGCTTTAGAGCAGTAAATTGCTCCGTTTTTCCTTAATCGCATACGAACACTTGCGGGCCATTTGCTTTCAAAAGGTTGTCCGCACTTGGAGCAAATAAAGAGTGTGTCCATTAAAATAGAACCAAGGAACCCAAGAAGCCTAGCACAAAAGCTTCATAAGCGAGAACGCACATGTCATCGACCAGCTCGAACAAGCAGCCCCTATTTATTGATCGTCCGTTATTTGATACGGTCCGGGTCACCACTCAGACTGTTGGCAGTCAAGCAAGTAATACGGTTTTCGTGCAGGGCGGCCAGGCCCCATCGATTCTGGTGGACATGGACGCAGCTCTTAGCGAGGATAACAACAATGGTGGCGTGGTTGATTCAATCACTATTGTCCGCAATGATCAATATCGTGCCCCGGACTATACCGTCAACAGCGGTACCTCAGGCACAATCATTGCTTTAGTTAGCGGCCAGATTGTATACGTCCAATCGTCTGGTGTGTTGACAGGTGGTACTGCTAGCGGTGTTGGCTACTACACTTACACCGGTTCTGGAACACTGACCGGTGTTAACACAGCTATCAACTACTCTGGCGGTACGGTAAGCGGGTTCAGTTATCGCAATGCTGGTTATGCATTACAGCCAGCAGTAACCTTCGTTTTTTACCAGACACGTAATACTACCACTCCGATTCCTGCAAGTGGTGATTATCGCGTCCTTTTCGCTAAAACAGTCCCGGCTAGCAGTGGAATCGTTGATTGCTCTGACGTAATGCCTGAGCTTTCGGTCCCTATGCCGACCGCAGGAAATACAGCAGGACTTGATCCAACAGCGCCTTTACGCAACCGTGGCATTTACCTGGAGCGCGGCGACCGAATTTACGTTGGCGTTTTTGCAGAAGGCCCCAATATTTCTGGTTACGCCCCAGGTGCACATATCTATGCGCAGGGCGGATTCTTCTAATCCATCGTGACGAGATCAAAGAATAGTTTTGGATCCTTTTCTTCCTTCATCAAGGAAAAAGACAAGGATCCTTTTCGTTTGAAACCAATCACAACAGAATTTTCAAAAGGTTCTGTACCTGACTCGTTAAACACGATTAACAGAGAATCAGCCTGGTCCAGATGGCGTCGTGGGTATGAACTAGCGACCGCAACTTTTTACGACAACGATTTTTCGTACCAGTTTCAATATCAAATCCCTGTTCCAGAGGGAACTCCTAGTTCTGTTGAAAACCCAAACCCCATTATTTCAGGTGTGTTTGTTGGTTTCCCCACGACAAACAAAGAGCTTGGAATGCATTGGGCCGGATGGCGTTATGCAGGTTCTCTGCGTACTGACAATTTAACAGATCCAATTACAAAGAATAAGCTGTATATCGAATCAATAACAGAAGATTCTTCTAATTGGTATGTAAAACTTGCAGGATCCTGGAGCGTCGCTAACCCACTGCCACCTCCTTTTTATGTTGCCGTGCCAGGGGTACCCGGTGGATTAAAACCCCTGCTTACGGAGATCCTTGAAGACCGTGTCATTACTGTTGACGGTGACATCATTGACATTGACACGATTGATCCAACGACGCAAACACGCTATGGCTACGTTCAAGCAGTATTAACTGCAGTCAACCAGAACACTGGGGTCTTAACGTTTAAAAAAGCAGGTTCTGTGCAGGTTACTCCGGACCAGGAATACATCACCCCATCAACAAAACCATTTACCGTTGGTCGATATCTGATTACGGGTGCGAGGTTCTGCTGTTCTTGTCAGGATTTTACGCATCGGGACTACTCATTCTTAATGAATCCAGCTGCAAACGATCGCAAGTTCTTTCCCCGTAACAGCATTGCATCCGTTAAGCCAGGCCGATACGAAGTTACCACGCTCAGCGGCGTTGTTGATAACAGCGCAATGACGAGTGCTTCTGTTGATAGAAAGATGGATGTTTATGCCCCTTCTGGATATTCAGTACCGTTCTCTCAGTCCACAACAACAATAATCAAAGATGGGTCTACCAGAGACAATGCGGGTGTTTATCGTGAATTTGGTGCCACTTACCTAAGGAGTACATCGGATCCCGCAATTAAAGGTGCGAGGGCAGAGGGCATGCCTCTTTATAACGATTACGATTCCGTACAGGGAGTAATAACGGCGATAACCGATAACTGGACTCCTCTTTTAGATGAGATGCGTTATTGCAAACATATCTATGCTCTTAAATTTAAAGATAATACTTTTCCTCCAGAGCCTTCTGATTTCCCAGTACAGGTTGGAAGTATGGCAGCGTGGGAACAAAGACTTGTAGAGAATACTGAAAACGAACAGAAAGAAGCTATAGGTTTTGCAATGACCTTGAAATCCTTGGGGCAGATGGACGTGCCTCCTTATAACTGTCAAAGTCCAATGATGATGCCGATGATGCAAAAATTATTTAACCTTCCAGCGGAATATATTGTTATGGATGGTTTCACAATGCTGGACAAGAATGGACAGCCTTATAAACCGTAATAATTCTCAATAAGTTATACTTATATTAAGTCTCACGAGACTTATTAGGAATTCCTTAAGAACCAGCGACCCGTCCTGTACCATTCTTAGGTTCGGGACGAGCGGACACACAAGCCATGACTCAGCCCATCCCTGTTGACCAGAGGATTGTTGACGACTTCTTCCAGCTCAGTTCCAGCCGTTCCACGAAGGGAGCAGCATGGCTGTTCGGAATGATTGCCACTTATGGCATCAAGCCAGAGGAACTAGCCTCCTTTGATTGGGGGCCAGAAGCATCCCTGGTGCTGCCCAATAAAAAACGTCCGATTCGACCACTACACCCCCAGTGGGTCTTTTTGTTTGAGCTACAGAAAAAACGGCCTTGCGATATGCAAGACCGTATTTCATCCCTTTCATCCCAGCTTTATCGACTTATGGCCCATCAGGCCATAGGCGTCAATGTCACCGACTTACTGTTGTCTCATAGGCTACGGAAGCAGCATTACAAGACCGTCAAGCAGCAACAGCTTGCTTCGCCTGCTTTTGCAGGTGTTTCCTAACAGCATTGATGTTCCAGCGATACCCATCCCTGGAACGCGTCTCTGGAAAGGCGGCGTAGTGAGGCCCGAGTTTTAAAGTACCGTTATCCCGCATCCGAAAGAGCTCCTTACGGTCGATGCCAAGGAGTTCTTCTGCGCGGGCAACCGAGACCCAGCCTGTGTTTTGAGCCATGACTTGGCGTCAGGGTGAACAACTCCTGTACAGTAACGGGTTAGAGCCCTGGGTCAAGGGCATTCATACTTTTTTAATGCCTTCATGAAGAACTGTAAAGCTTAAGGAAATTAAAATAAGGTAACGGCAACTAAAGAGCATGTATTACAGCGAGCATGAGCCCATCGCCCTTCTCGTTGAAATCACGCCAAAACTAGCAAAGAAACGGTTTAGAGATGAGATATACAAATCCTGGAACCACAAATGTGCTTATTGCGGAGAAGATGCAACAAGTCTTGATCATGTGATTCCACGTCACAAATCAGGTGAGACAACCCGCAAGAATTTAGTGCCAGCCTGTAGGCGCTGCAATGCTTCTAAGGCATCTTATAGGTTGCACGAGTGGTACTTAAATCAAGATTTCTTTTCTAAAGCTAGGCTTAATAGAATTGAAAGATGGATTGATCAGAATCCTTTCCAGGTATTGCATTGGGAAGACGAGACAGATTCATCATTAGTACGTGTTAATTATGTCGGAC
>JACCDW011221380.1_pt1 | contig 10833 bp, 7 predicted proteins | sample 7449781 | NCBI WGS metagenome assembly JACCDW01 (sample SAMN15323449, study PRJNA562643) | freshwater metagenome | isolation source: river surface water | place: USA:Blue River Watershed | collected 2017-08-18
AAATTAGGTATGAATCTCCTTCTTGCCGTAAATCAAGGTTCTAATCAAGATTGCGCTTTAGTCGTTCTTACTTACAAAAAGAATGTTAAAAAGAGTGATCAACCTATTTGTTTCATTGGAAAAGGTGTAATGTTTGATTCTGGTGGTTATGATATTAAAATTCGTAGTATGTTAGATATGAAATATGATATGAGTTCATCTGCGATTGTTTATGGTATTATTAAATCTCACGCTACTCTTCAATCAAATGGTCATTACATTGGTTTATTACCACTTGTTGAAAATATGATTGGAAAAGACGCTATTCGTCCAAGTGATGTAATTATATCTCATTCGGGTAAAAGTGTTGAAATTACAAATACAGATGCTGAAGGTCGTCTTGTGATTGCCGATTGTATGAGTTATTCTAAAAAATTTAATCCAAAACTTCTTATTGATATTGGCACTCTTGCCGGTGATACAGCACATATGTTTGCCAATAAATCTTCTGTTATTATGGGTAATCATTATAAATATAATAAAGAAATAATTGAAATTGGTAAAAAATATCACGAAAAAATATGGGAATTACCAATGTGGGAAGAGTATTTAGAAGATATAGAATCAGATGTAGCGGATGTACGAAATAGTGGAAAAAGTAATATGGCGGGATCGATTATTGTGGGTGCTTTCTTGTCACATTTTGTACCAAAAGATAAAAAGGGGGAAGAAATACCATGGGTACATTTGGATATTGCGGGAATGGAAGTAGTTAAAGGATCATCACTTTATCATAATGGAGGAAAAGTAGAAACATTAAAAACATTATGTGAATTTACAAAAGATTTATAAAGATTTATCTTTTGGAATCGATTGACAATTCCATATTTTTTTTTGACTCCAATTTTTTGATTCAGAGGTCCAAAATAGATGATCTTCATCCAATCCTAATGGAATAAAGATAAGTAAAGCAAAATAAACACTTCCTGAATTCGAATATATATCTACTATTTCGGGTTGATCTCCACTAAAACCTAATGTTAAATATTTATTTTTATCAAATATATGATTTGATAAATCTACAAACATTTTTTGAATTACACAATTTAATCCTTCTCGTACTTGACCATATGAAAGTGATTTAGGTAATTGTTCTAAATAAGATGTATAAACAAGTGCGTGAAAAATAGCAGTTCGATATACAGCGGACCTTCCAAAGAGTGGAAATGTTCCATTTTCTGAAATAAGTCGTTCTAGAAATTCAGAATGTCGTTGTATTTTTAAAAGTGTTGCTTCATAATGATTTTTATAAAATGGAATTATATTTTGTAACTCTTGATAAATAGTTACTAAAAAGGGTAAAATCACAAATGAATTATAATAATCCATATGAAAAACTTGACCATCTTTATACCAACCATCTCCAACATAATATTTTTCAAAATTTTGTAAATAAATAATTACAAAAGATATATCGCTAATCTTCTTGTGTTTATATAAAAATAATCCAATTATACATTTGAATAAAATCCAATTATTAGTATGTGTAAATATATAATGATGAGCAAATAAGAGTGCTTCTAATATTGCGTTTTTTGTAGTATCATCTATTTTTGACCATAAATAAGGTGTTCGAAAAAAAGTAATTGCTATATTTGCCATTTCTACGATTATTTGGTCACCCATATTTTTGTAATCAAAAATTGGATTGATAAAACCGGATTTAATAAAGAATAATGTTTTTTGAAATAATTCTTCATAATGATATTTTTTAATAAATTCTTCATTTTGAAATAAAATAGATATTCCGAGTAAAGTGCGACAAAATAATTCTACAAATATTTTATTTTGATTATGACCACTTTTTTGTAATAAAGGACTATATTTTTTTGGAAAAGTAGTATAAATCGTTTTATAGATAAAACCATCTAAAATGGGGTTACATATTTCAAGTAAAAGAACTTCCCATTTTTGTCGTGTGTTCATATTTTTTTAGAAATAAAAATATATACTAAAAGAAAGAGATAAAAAAGAATTTAAAAAATAACTTTGAATTTATTTTTACCGAAAAATATATTTTTTATAAATAGGCAATTTATAAAAATAAATACAATGAATCATTTAGAAGAAGTTAAAATGGGTTATTTTACTCATATGTATCATGCTTTTACTTATTCTTTCAAATCCGCGTGTGCTTCTATTATTTTTTTAATTCATGGTATATATCCTGATACATTTACTCATTTAGGTTATGTGTTAACCAAAGAGATTGTTACAATGATTGAAGATCTAAAAGAAAAAACAAAATAATTACATAAGTAATTTTTGAAGATCACCTAAAGTAGATTGAAATTCTTTCATTAATTCAGAATCATTTTGATCGATTATAATTTGTGATTTTTCTTCTTTTTGATTTTGAATAATAGGATGATTTTGATTTTGTGTATGATTATTTTTTTTAATAAGAATTTGTGTTTTTTTAGTTTGGATAGAAGGTATTTCTTTAATTTCATTTTTTTGAATATTAATTTGAATATGTTTTTCTTTTTGATCTTGTGATGATAATTTGAACATATTGTTTAAATTACTTTTTTTTAAAATTGATTTTGGTTTTATATTTTCACTTTTCATGATATTTGAAGTTTGTTTTAAATTATTATCATTTTGTTTTTGATTTTGATTTTGATTTTGATAAAATTTATTTTTATAAAGTGTATAATGATTTATTTTTAAATGATATAAATCATACAAAAATTGATTTTGTTGTATTTGAATATGTAAAGCATGATTTTGTTTTAAAATATTTTGAATTTTTAAAGAATTTTGATATGTTTTATTTCGTCCTAATAACTTTATAAAATTATTATTTTGATGAATGGAATCTTTTAACATATTTATTTTTTTAGATACTTCTATAAATTTTAAATGATCTTCTTCTGTTGGACCATTTTCTTCTACTTCTTCTACTTCTTCTTTTTCTTCTACTTCATGTATTTTTGTTTTTTTTAATTGTGGAGTCGTTCCTTTATCTTCTTTTACATGTGACACTTGTGACACGTGTGAAATAGGTAGTGTTACTTCTTTTTGAATCATATGATTTGTTTTTGATTGAAGTTGTTGAAATTGTTTTTCTAATATATTTACTTCATAATCAATTTGAAGTTTATATTTTGAAACATTTGGATTGGTACCTTGAACGATTCCATTTTGAATACCTTTTAAATAAATAATTTTTTTTTCTAAAGATTGTAAATCCATTCTTTTTTATTTTATCTAATATTTTATAAAAGATTAAAAATAAAAAAAGAACGAAGAAGAAAGAATTAAAGTATAATTTATAAAAATATTTTATTCTTTTATAATAGTGGAATTATTTTTTTTATAAAATGGGTAATGTTATATCTTTAGGTATTACCGAAAAAATTAATGATAATTGGGATCAACTTGAATGTTCTTATTTAGGTGGTCCTTTACAATCTATGGGATTAGCACCAGGTGATCCTCAAACTACTGCTAAAAAATGCCAATCTCAACAATTTAGTTCAATGTTCGGTAAAAGTATGGGTGGAACATTTAATATGATGAATATTATAAATGATAGTATGGGTATGGTAAAAAAAGATTTATTTAAATTTAAAGATATTATTAATTCAATCAAAAAACAAGTAGGAAAAGATGTTGGAGCAATTGTTTCTAAATTCTTCGATTTATATAAACGAATTGTTCGTATTGTTTTCGTTTTTGTTAAACATTTAAATAATATTATGCGTATTTTCCGCGATTCATTTAATGTATTATTCGGATTTTATTGGTTATTTGCTTCACTTATTAATTTATTAATCGCACCTGTTAACGCAATTGCTGCTTTAGTTGAACTCTTTTCAAGAAATCCGTCACCTTTCGCAAAAACTGCTGATGGTATAGGCACTATTTTAGGTTCAGGTATTGGAAAACTTCCTAAAGCAATTGGTGATCAAATTAATAAAAAGTTTATTAAACCTATTGCGGCACCTTTCAGTAAAATTAAACGTGGTTTACGCAAAATTGGTATCCGCGTTTAATTTTTTCCTTTATATCAAATTATTTGTTAACAAATAATTTATTTATTAACAAATTGAATCAAAATAATATATTTAATTTTTCTTATTTACATTTTTATTTTTGGCAATTTGGGTACCAGCAACTACACCAGCAGCAAATAATACAATAAATATCATTATAATAATTGGTAAAATTACAAGTATCCAAGATAAAACTTCATAACCCGCTTTACAGATTAAATCAAGAATCCATGTCCAGAGTGACATAAAAAGTACTTTAAAGATTAAAAGCCAACCAATATTACCTGAAATAAGCATTGAAACAACAGAAACAACTGCTAAAATAAGGTAAATGAGAGAAGGAGTACAAAGTTTAAAAATAGGTTCAAACATTTTTATTTAATTTTTTGTTTTTCTATATTTTATTTCTATATTTATTTCTATATTTTTTTATAAATTTATTTTTTTAGATAAATTTTTTTTATTTAAAAAATCAAAAAAATGATTTTTAGATTTGTTATAAAGAGTTTTTTATAAAAGTAAATATATTTGATTCTTATTTTTGAAATGCCTCCTAAATCTACTGCTACTAAAAAGAGTATTGAAGAGACTTACAAGTCTATGACTCAATACGAACATATTCTTCACGCACCTGATACTTATATCGGGTCTGTGGAAAATACGGAATTAGAAACGTGGGTTTATAATGAGGTTGACGAAAAGATGGAATTTAGAAATATTCACTATGTTCCTGGTCTTCACAAAATTTTTGATGAAATTCTTGTAAATGCCATTGATCAACACGTGCGTATTGAAGATAATCCTGAATTTGAAAACAAAGTAACTCAAATTAAAGTAAATATTGATGCTGAAAAAAATGTGATTAGTATTACAAATAGTGGTGAAGGTATACCCGTTGTTATTCATAAAGATCATAATATGTATGTTCCTGAACTTGTTTTTGGAACCATTTTATCGGGTTCTAATTATGATAAAGAGGAGAAGAAGGTAACTGGTGGAAAGAATGGTATGGGTTCAAATTTGGCAAATATTTACTCTACACGTTTCGTAGTCGAAACTGTTGATTCAATTCGAAAACTTAAATATGTTCAAGTTTTTGAAAAGAATATGAGTGTTAAAAATCCTCCCGTTATTACTAAATGTAGTACAAAACCATACACTAAAATCGAATTTTCTCCGGATCTTTCTCGTTTTGGTCTTAGTAAACTTGATGAAGATGATACAATTCACTATATGAAGAAGCGTGTCATTGATGCGACTGCTTGTACGAAAAAGAGTGTTTCCGTCTTTCTCAATGAAAAAAAGATTGATTGTAAAGGTCTCGACAAGTACGTCAGTTTCTATCTTGGTGACAAAATTGAAAAGTTTTACGAAGAAGTAAGTGATCGTTGGGAAGTTGTTGTTGCGGTAAGTCCAGAAGGTAAATTTGATCAAATGTCTTTTGTAAATGGTGTAGCAACCATTAAAGGTGGTAAACACGTTGATAATGTTGTAACAACGATTACAAATAAGTTGATTAAACATGTGGAGAGTAAACGTGGTAAAGTAGTACTTAAACCATCACACGTCAAAGAGAATATGTTTATCTTTATCAAGTCTGTGATTGAAAATCCTGCGTTTGATAGTCAAACAAAAGAGTATCTTACAACACCTGCTACAAAGTTTGGTAGTAAATGTGAAGTAAGTGATAAGTTTATTGAAAAGTTGGGAAAGAGTTCGATTGTAGAGCGAGCGCAAAAACTGTCGGAGTTTAAGCAAAACATGGATCTACAAAAGGCAACAAACCTTACCAAACGTGAATCGAAGAAGTTGAACATTCCTAAACTGGATGAAGCAAATAATGCTGGAAGTGCTGAATCACTTAAATGTACGATTATTCTTACAGAAGGAGACTCAGCAAAAGCACTTGCTGTAAGTGGTCTTGCTGTTGTAGGTCGTGATTATTTTGGTGCTTTCCCACTTAAAGGTAAACCACTGAATGTACGAGATGTAAAACCTGAAAAGATTCGTGATAATCAAGAAATTGTGAATATTGCGAAAATTCTTGGTCTTCCACTTGATTTAAGTAATAAGAAACGAACCATTGAAGAAACAAAGGCAAAATTACGATATGGTCATGTGATGATCTTTGCGGATCAAGATTTAGATGGTTTCCATATTAAAGGTTTACTGATTAACTTGTTTGATGTCTTTTGGCCTGAACTGCTTGATATTCCTGATTTTATTACGGTGCTTTCTACACCTATTGTAAAAGCATTTAAAGGTTCAATGAATAAACCAAGTGAAGTAATTGATTTCTATACTCTTCCTGAATATGAAGAGTGGCTTAAAAACAATCAAAATGGTAAAGGATATGTACCCAAGTATTATAAGGGTTTAGGTACCTCTACTGCGAAAGATGCGAAAGAGTATTTTGAAGATTTTGAAACAAAGAAGATTACTTACAGTACGGGTGCTCACGAAAGTGAAGAAGCAGAAAAAGCATCTCGAGATGCGATTGATCTAGCATTTAATTCAAAACGTGCGGAAGATCGTAAAGAGTGGCTTGGAAAGTTTGATAAAAATGATGTAATCAAACAATCACAAAAACAAGTGAAATTTAATGAGTTCATTCATAAAGAACTTATTCAATTCAGTAATTATGATAATGATCGTTCCATTCCAAGTGTATGTGATGGTCTTAAACCATCTCAACGAAAGATTCTATATGCTGCGTTTAAAAAGAATCTTGTGAATCAAATGAAAGTCGCACAATTTTCCGGTTATGTAAGTGCTGAAGCAAACTATCATCACGGTGAAGCATCACTCAATGGTGCGATTGTAAAGATGGCACAAGATTACGTTGGAAGTAACAATATTAACCTTCTCATTCCTGAAGGTCAGTTCGGTACTCGAGCAATGGGTGGTAAAGATAGTGCTTCTGAGAGATATATCTTTACTCGTCTTAACGAGGTAACAAAGATGATCTTTAATAAAAATGATACACCACTACTGAAACAAATTATGGATGATGGAGATCTTGTCGAACCTGAGTTTTATCTTCCGATTCTTCCAATGATTCTTGTGAATGGTACAACGGGTATTGGTACTGGTTATAGTACAGATGTTCCTATGCATAACCCACTCGATGTGATTGAGAATCTTGTTGCGTTAATGGATGGAAAAGAGACAAGTAAAATGAAACCATGGTATCGAGGATTTACGGGTGTGATTGAAGAGAAGAGTGAAAAACAGTATATTAATCGCGGTGTTGTGAAGATTGTGGATGATACTACAGTTGAGATTACTGAACTTCCGATTGAAACTTGGACAAGTGATTATAAAATTTATTTGGAAGCACTCATTGTGGGAAGTACATCGAACCCGAGTCCAAAGGCGGCAAAGGCAGAGGCATCAGGAAAGGGTGAATCAAAAGCGAAGAGTACAAAGAGTGTGAAACAAGTGATTCAAAGTTTCAAGGAGTATCATACAGATAGTACAGTACGTTTTGAATTAAAGATGAAGAAGGAAGATGTAATTTATTATAAGGATCATATGGATGAATTGGAAGAGTATCTGAAACTAAGTGGTAAGATCAATTATAGTAATATGACACTTTATGATCCACAAGGTCATCTGAAAAAGTACGAAAGTACGGATGATATACTCAAAGAGTTTTATATGGTGCGACTTGGGTATTATGGAAAGCGAAAGAGTTATATGCTCAAGTATCTGAAACGTCTTCTTGATATTTGTGCTTCAAAGGTGCGATTTATTGAAGAGATTATGAATAAGAGTCTTGATATTATGTATAAAGAGGATGAAGTTGTAGAGAAACTTCTTGAAGATAAAGGGTATCCACGATTTGGAAATGAGAAGGATGATCTCGAGTATGGTGAAAATAATCCTGATAAGAGTTATGATTATCTCCTTCACATGCAAATAAGGACGTTTACAAAGAGTAAACTGGATGCTCTTCGTAAGGATCATCAAGAAAAAGAGGGAGAGTACAAAGATCTTGAAGCAAAGAGTGAGATTGATCTTTGGAAGTATGATCTGAATGAATTTAAAGTAGAATATCATAAGATGATGAAAGAGTATGAGGAGCGTTATGAAGAGGAGCGAAATAAGAAGGTAGTAGGAACAGGTTCAAAGGTAGTTCGCAAACGCGTTGTTAAAAAAGCATAAGAAAGGAACCTAAAGTTCCCCATTTCAAAGTCAACCTTCCTTTTAATTAAATATATTTTTATATTATTTTTTTAATAATGATTATAATTTATAATTATTATTGATAAATATCTTTAGTATTTTATGAATTATTTTTAAAAAGGGGCATATTAACATTTGGATTAGGATGAGGAAAATTTATTTTTGGAATATGAATTGTAGGGGGGCGTGTAGGAAAAGATTTATTTGATTGAAATTTATTTGATTGATTTACATTCGATTGATTTCTATTTAATTGAGGTTTATTGGGTCGAGATCTATTTGATCGAGATCTATTTGATTTAGATTCAATTTCAGATTCAGATTCAGATTCCATATTTTCTTGAATATATAAATTCATGGAACGATAAGAAATAAAAAGAATAATGAATACAAGAAGAATATATTTATAATTCCATAAAAATGTTTGAATCTTTTTAAGTGAAAGTTGTTTTAATGAAAATGTCATTTTATAATTTAGTTTCTATATTATAAAATAAGATTATTTTCTATATATATTTTATATTTTTATTTTTTAATTACTTCTTATCTTTATGTATAAGATATTTTTCAATATCTTCTTCATACATATCTTCTTTTTCGATAAGTTCTTTCACAATTGTATGAATCGTTTCATTATGATCTTGAAGTAATTGTTTTGTAAATTCATATACATAACTTACAAAAGATCGCTTCTTTGCTTCCAACTCTTCTAAATACTTCTCTGATGTTTTTACCTTTCCATGACGATAATCATTATCATCCGTAAGATAAATATCCTCAATACCACTATTAAAATAATCATCTACTAAAGCATTGAATTTATTTAAATCATCCTTTGCTCCACCTGATACATTTCCAATAAATATCTCCTCTGCCATTCGTCCACCAAGTAACATTGCCAAACGCGCAATATAATCATCACGTGTTCGCGAATATTTATGTTCATTAATCGGTGTTAATGTCACACCTAATGATCCTTTATTGTGAGGTACAATGGAGATTTGAGTAGGATTTTCAAGTTCTTTGGCAACAATCGCAACAATGGCATGACCCGTTTCATGATATGCTGTACGACGCTTCTCTTCATCTGTTAGATGCGCTTTGATATGTTCTTCTGTTTTACCAAGGTGAATGTAATCAAGTGCTTCATGTACGTGTTTTTCAATAACTTCTTCACCACTCTCTTTACCAGCAAGAATACATGCTTCATTACACATATTAAAGATTTGCGCACCACTGAATCCATAACTCTTCTTTGCTAACAGTTTCTTATATTCAGGACTATTTAATTCACTCTTTACTTTCATTTTATTAAAATAAGATTCAATAATTTCATAACGTTCATCTACATTCGGAAGTTTAAAGTGAATAATACGATCAAAACGTTTTGGGCGAAGAAGCGCGTCATCAATGACAGAAAGACGATTAGTTGCTCCCATTACAAATACATCACCACGCTCTTTAAATCCATCAAGTTCAGCAAGAAAAGTATTTAATACAGCATCTTCTTCACTATGACTTGATCCTCCTCCACTACCTGGATCACTTCCACGTTTTTTCGCAAAACTATCAATTTCATCAATAAAGATGATACAAGGAGCATTTTTACGAGCCGTTTGAAATAGATCTTTCACACTTTGAGGACCAAGACCCACAAGCGGTTTCTTAAAATCTGAACCTTGTACATAAATGTAATTATATGATACTTCATGAGCAAGTGCTTTCGCTATCATTGTTTTACCTGTACCACTCGGTCCATACAACAGAGCACCTTTAGGAAGTTGAGCACCAAGTTTTGTATACTTTTCACGATTTTGAAGAAAGTCAATGAGTTCAAGAAGTTCCTTTTTGGCAATATGACAACCAGCAACATCATTAAATGTTACACCTGTTTTACCTTTTTCTTCTACCTTATAATCATTACCTTTTTCACCAAATAAATTCGCTAAACCACCCATTTTACCTATACCCAATGATCCACTTCCCTTTTTACTCTTTGGAAGAATTTTAGATAAAATCATTCCAATTACCATATTTAATATATAAAGAAGCATGAGTGTATAAAGCACTTTTTCAAAAATAGAAAAAATAAAAGTATCTCTTACATATTGAAAGATAGTATATACAAAATCAAGTTTCTTTTCACCTTCAACTTTATCATTATAATATTCTAAACAATACATGTTGTAGAAAAAGATGAAAATATTAAATAATGATACTCCCGCAAAAATCATAAAAATACTATCTACATTAATAAATATTTTCGATTCACCTTTGTTTTCTTTTTTATTTTCATTTTCATCTTCATCATCACTATCATTACTATCATCACTATTTTCACTATCTTTATCACTATCATCATTATTTTCTTTTTCTACAATATGAACTTTTCCTTGAAGACCTTGTTCACTCATCTTTTTCATTAACATTGCTTTAATGAACATTTTAAAACTCTCCTCCGCTTCACGTTTTTGACGCATATGTTCCAAAAATTCACGCTTCTTTACTTCCTCATTCTCCTTCGTATCTTCTTCATCATCGTCTTCTTCATCATCCCCATCACTATTTGATGACTCTTTATCTTCTTTTTCACACTCTCGATCTT
>JACCDW011718635.1_pt1 | contig 10831 bp, 11 predicted proteins | sample 7449781 | NCBI WGS metagenome assembly JACCDW01 (sample SAMN15323449, study PRJNA562643) | freshwater metagenome | isolation source: river surface water | place: USA:Blue River Watershed | collected 2017-08-18
ATCGAAACAGGTGGTCACGTTTTTCAATTACATTTGACGAACTCTCGCGGGATGACCGAGAAACATTTTATAGGCCAAACCCTAGGAACTTGGGGCGCTGGCGACATCTTTTATGGCTTTAATATGGCCCGTACTTTCAGTTTAGAACCTAAGAAAAAATGAAAAGAATATTCCTTTTAGCCCTATTATTTGTTGGATTCCAATCCAAGGCTCAGTTGTACATTACGACGAACGGTGAAGTTTCCTTTTTTTCCAAAACTCCGATGGAAGACATCGATGCCGTCAACAAATCCGTTTCAAGCATCATCAATACGGCGACGAACGAAGTAGCAGTTCAAATGCGCATCACGAATTTCGTCTTCCCTAATAAATTGATGCAGGAGCACTTTAACGAGAATTATTTGGAAAGCGAAAAATTCCCATCAGCGACCTTTAAAGGAAAAATCAAGGAATCAGTGGACCTAACTGTAGCCGGAACCTACCCGATCACGGCATCCGGATCAGCTACGATTCACGGGGTAACTCGTCCCATCGAATTAAAAGGAACGATTGTTTCAACGGGATCAACACTTGCCTTAACGTGTCAATTCGAAGTAAAATTAGTCGATTACAAAGTCGACATCCCTAAGATCGTGTTCGCTAAAATCGCAGAGATCGTTAAGGTTTCTTCAAAAATGAACTACACGAAGAAATGAGAATCTTAGGAATATTAGTTAGTCTGTTCTTTTTCGTTTCCTGTCTGAATGACAAAAACGCTCCATTGCCTAATCAACAGATAGTGGTAGATACGACAACGGCTACTAATCCAGTTCTTCCTGCGGGTCCAGCCGTGACTTCTTGTAGTCCAGACACCGTCTACTTTCAACAAACCATTCTTCCGCTAATCACTTCTAATTGTGCCATGAGTGGATGCCACGACGCCATCTCGAAAAAAGACGGCGTCATTTTGACGGATTATACAAACATTATGCGTGAGGTAAAAGTAGCTTCTCCCACTTCAAGTGATATTTACAAATGCCTTAATGAAACCGGAGAAGATCGAATGCCGCCGGCACCGGCAGCTGAATTTAGTTTGGCAAACAAAGCACTTGTCTTAAAATGGATACAACAAGGAGCAAAAAACAATTCCTGTGTAGCTTCCGCTGTCAATTGCGATACAACCGGTGTATCATTCAACGCTGCCGTTTTCTCTACGTTGAAAACCTATTGCACCGGATGCCACAGTGGCGCGACTCCGTCTGCTGGCATTGATTTAAACTCACATGCGGCTGTAAAAGTATATGCTGCAAATGGTAAACTCATGGGCTCCATAAATCACTCAGCGGGTTACAAACCTATGCCATCGAGCACATCAAAATTAGGAACTTGTGAGATTAACCAAATCAAAGCCTGGATCGCAGAAGGTACGTTGAACAATTAATTTTTCGTAAATTGACAACAAAAACCTGCTATGAAAGGCTTATTATTCACCTTCAGCATCATTGCCGCTGTCATTCTAACCCTTATTTTCCCTGAACCCTTCCTTGGTTTTGGTGAGCTGAAATTCAAAATCTTTATTATTCCACTCTTACAACTCATCATGTTTGGCATGGGTTCAACGATGAAGATGAGTGATTTTGCGGAGGTATTACGCTCACCTAAGGCCGTGGTTTTAGGGGTCTTTTTTCAATTTACCATTATGCCCTTCGTGGGCTGGGGCCTCACAAAGGTATTTCAATTCCCGTCAGAAATCGCGGCAGGTATAATTTTAGTTGGTTGCATGCCCTGTGGTTTAGCCTCTAACGTGATGTCTTATTTGGCTAAAGCCAATGTAGCTCTCTCCCTCACCTTAACATCCATTGCCACCATCTTAGCTCCATTGCTTACACCCTTGCTTATGAAAAATCTAGCAGGACAATTAATAGAAATTGATTTGTGGGCAATGGTCTGGGAAATCAGCAAACTAATCATCATCCCCATTACCGTAGGTGTCCTGTATAATCGATTACTGGGATCTCGCTTCCAATGGTTTGAAAAAGCCTTACCCACCATTTCGATGTGGAGTGTAGGAGCGATAGTAGTTATTATTACGGCAAATGGCAGAAATGCGTTAGTGACGGTGGGACCCTTATTGGTTTTGGTTTGTTTACTGCATAACCTATTCGGATTTATTTTAGGCTACTGGGGTGGACGCCTAAGTCAGTTACCAGAAAAAGATTGCCGTACCATTGCCATCGAAGTAGGACTCCAAAACGCCGGACTAGCCTCAGGACTTGCCATGGCGATGGGTAAAGTGGGAACGCTGGGATTGCCGGCGGCGATTTTTGGCCCAGTCATGAATATCAATGGTTCAGCGCTGGCGAATTATTGGAAGGGGAAATAAGCCTTGGAAACCCACTTTTAGCAGGAGATGGACTGTTACCTGACGGTGTATATTTCTATATTTTAGACTATAATGGCGTGAGACCTCGGGTTTCTACTTATATTTACATCAATCGTTTGAAGAAATAAATGAAATTACGAGTTGTGATTTTAGGGTGTTTGTTAGTTTTAGCTGGCCAAATAAAGGCCCAGACTGACCCCGTATTCTCTTTATTCCGATTATATCCGCAAGTGATTAACCCAACTTTCGTGGGCGCTAGTGATAAAAACGAGATCATTCTAGTAAATAGAAATCAATGGACAAATATGCCGGGTACTCCGGTCACAACCGCCTTGATGGGTAACTTCAATTGGGGAGAGAAGATGGGCGTGGGATTCACAGCATTTCTAGATCAATTAGGCCCAGTGAAGGCTACTTCGGTAAACAGTGATTTTGCCTATCATTCGTTAATCAATGACAAATGGGCCCTTTCTGGAGGGATTCGTGTGGGGGTGACTAATTTGGCTTTGGACTTTGCAGGTTTGAGTTTATTAGATCAAACAGATGAAATGTTTAATCAGAATTACTCCACTGGCTTGCAGATTAATTCGGGCTGGGGAATTCGCCTAGCAAAAGAAGATAAGTTCTATGTGAGTATTTCACAACCGAGGATGCTATGGAATGATTTTGGCCTCCAAAACGGAAAATACAAAGACGCCTCCTTCTATTACGGGATGATAGGTAAGAAGCAGGTTTTGAGTAAAGCCGTGAGTATCCATACGAATGCCATCGTAAGGGCTGCGGCCGATTTGCCGTTGAGTTATGATGTGAACCTCACGGGATCATTTTACGAGTTACTTGATGTGGGTTTTGGTTACCGAAACGACAACGCGATTGGCGTTAACTTAGGTGTTCAATTTAGTCCAACCGTTTATTTAGGTTACCAATACGAGATGCCTACGAATACCATCTCTAGAATTACCAATCAGACGCACGAATTCGTGTTAAAGTTCCAGTTTGAGCGCGGTAATTAACGCGCTTCTAACTCAGAGAACAAGTTCAATCCTGCACCAGCTGCTAAGTAAAGCACTTCCGCCAAGCCTACTTGCGTGTACAATCCATCTACATCCGAATTTCCGAAAAACTGAAAGTCCGCCAAGATTAATCCAAGGCAAAGTAAGAAATTACAGATCACAAAAAGTTTAATTGGACCCGTCACCTTTTCCACTTTGAAAGCTTTCAAATAACCCTCTGTTGCGTAAAAAAAGAAGGGAAACACGAGTAAAGATTTGATGTTTTTCATATTGTTATCGTTTTGTTGATACAAAGTTTGATTTATAGTCCGCCAAAAGTTGGCGTACTACTAAGAATTTACTAGATTCGAACATGAACACATCTGATCGACTCAAAGAGCTAAATAATTTATTTCTGCGGAAGACCTTCCCCATGCGATCAGCAACAGTGAGTGCCTATTTCACGGAACATTTTGACCAAATCAGCTACAGCGAACGCAGTTTCAGCCGCGACCTCAAAGCATTGAAAGAAAAACTGGCGGAACGTTACCCTAGCCTGAAAGAGACGGAAGGCGATTTAATCCGCTATTCGAAATCAGAAAACTGCTTTTATTATGTTCGAGATGATATTAGCGCCTTCCCATCCTTCTCTGAAAAGGAATTAGACCAAATTGCTTCCATCATTGATTTTAACAAACATTTATTTACGGGTGGAAATGGGAATGTTATTGTGAACAAGTTGCGGGCGATCTCTTTGGAAAATAACCTCTTAAAACACGAAGACCTAGCGAACTGGCCGGCCATCGAATTAATCAACGAGGGAGATCGTTCCGGCTCCGAACACGTTAAATTCTTAGTAGATGCCATTTCTGGAAAGAAGTGCATCGAAATTTCACACAAAGGATTAGCAGCCACATCGAAAATAAAAACCGTTACCGGACTGCCCTTGTTGATCAAGGAATACAATAATGGTTGGTATACTGGCTGGTATTTGTTATTTCAAGAGGTTTCGGACTCACAAACACGCATTTCTCTAGACAAACTTCGGCTCTTTGCATTAGATCGAATCGAAACCCTTCGACTAAGTCAGACAAACTATAAAACGCGGATTCATCCGGAATTTCAACCAAGCGATTTTTTCAAAAACTGCTTGGGTTTATTCAGGGGGGCAAGCGCCGCTGAGCGTATCCTCATTCAAGTAGGCGAAGATTCCTGGATCAAAGAATACATTACTAAATACCCTATTCATGCTTCTCAAAAATCAATTGATACACTACATTTCGAATTGTTTTTAGAGATTAACGAGGAACTTGAAAATTTTCTACTACGCTATTCCACTGAAATTCAAGTAATTGAACCTCTCATTTTGCGCGAAAAGGTTCGTAAAAAATTAGAGACTGCCCTTTCTCATTATCAATAAACTTATAATCTGAGAGGGCGGTGTTTGATAACCGAGAAAAAGACCTACCTTCACTTATTACAAAATCAATTAGTGGTTTGGTGTGCATCAAGATGAAAGAACTTTTCTTTCATCTTTTTTTTGATTTAAAAGCTTAGTAGTTTAGGCAAGTCTTTGACTTTAAAAATAAACCTATTCTAATTAACTATGAATCAACACCATAATTCGCGCCGCGACTTCCTGAAGAATGCCGGCCTACTAGGAGCTGCTGCAGCTTTCCCCAATATTTTATCGAAATTACCTGGCGAAAAAGTCAATCTAGCTTGTATCGGTATCGGTAATCAAGGTGGCTTAGATGTGATGTCTTTGTACAACACGGGCCTTGCTAATATTGTAGCTCTTTGTGATGTCGATATGGGAGCTCCGCAGACTTTAAAAGTTTTAGAGAAATTCCCAGATGTTCCTCGCTTCCAAGATTTCCGTCAAATGTTTGACAAAATGGGATCCCAAATTGAGGCCGTGTCTATCGGAGTTCCTGATCACTCTCACTTCCCTATCACGATGATGGCATTGGGTCTCGGCAAACACGTATTTGTGGAGAAACCAATGGCACGTACGTTTAATGAAATCGAGTTAATGATGGCTGCAGCGCGCAAGCACCCGAAAGTAGTGACTCAAATGGGTAACCAAGGTCACTCAGAAGGAAATTACTTCCAGTTTAAAGCTTGGAAAGAAGCTGGCATCATCAAAGACGTGACTTCAATGACTGCCCACATGAATTCGCCACGTCGTTGGCACAGCTGGGATCCTAAGATTACAAAGTTCCCGGCGGCAGAACCAATTCCATCTACCTTAGATTGGGATATTTGGCAAGGTGTGGTGCAACCACACGAGTATCAAAAAGATTTTGTGAACGGACAATGGCGTTGCTGGTTTGACTATGGCTTAGGTGCTTTAGGCGACTGGGGTGCTCATATCATGGATACGGCACATGAGTTTTTAGACTTAGGCCTGCCTACTGAGATCAATATGCTCAAGGCTGATGGACACAACAACTTCTTCTATCCAATGTCATCTACGATTCAGTTTAAATTCCCTGAGCGCAAGAATATGCCAGCAATGGATATCACTTGGTATGACGGCGTGAATAACATTCCACCGGTTCCTGCAAATTATGGAACGAACGAATTAGATCCGAACATCCCACCGGCAGGCAATGGTAAAATCCAACCAGCTAAATTAAATCCAGGCAAGATTATCTACAGCAAGGATTTAACGTTCAAAGGTGGATCGCACGGAAGTACGCTTTCGATTTTAGGTGATGCGGGTAAAGATTTGAAATTGCCAGAGGTTCAGGCAAGTCCTTCAAACCACTATGCAAACTTCTTAAAGGCCTGTATGGGCCAAGAAAAGACGCGTTCTCCGTTCGAAATAGCGGGTCCATTGAGCCAAGTATTCTCGCTGGGTGTTATGGCACAAAAACTGAACACAAAACTTCAATTCGATCGCAAGACGAAGCAAATTACGAATAATTCCCTAGCGAATTCTCTTTTAGTAGGAGCGCCGCCAAGAAAAGGTTGGGAGCAATATTATAAAATCTAACAATTTAATAAATTGACTTTTGAATTAAACCCCGAAGCTGTATTTACAAAAATGCAAAGCTTTCGGGGTTTATGATTTAATAGATTATGTTTAACTTGTAGCTGATTATTTTTAGGTTTTGGCAATACTAGCACCACTTTTCGGCATTTTTACCTCGTTTATTCTTTTGTACTATCTCAGTTCATTGAATAGATCCAACACGTTTTTAGCTTTGTTTTTCTTGTGCTGCAATGCAGTGCTGATGGTGTATTTTGGATTACACTATAGTAAAATAGAGTTTTGGGAGGGTATTTGTTTCGTTCATTTCCTACCTCTTTCATTTTTGCTAGGACCAGCGCTATTCTTTTATGTAAAACACACGGTTTCAGAAGATAAGCGACTCTATAGCTACGATTTATTGCATTTGATTCCCGCCATTTTTACGTTTTTTGCGACCTTACCTTTCACAACTTTATCCCTAGCGACTAAGACAGCGATTGCTCATGAGATTGTGAACATTACGGAAGATTATAATCTAAACTTCCAATGGGTCACTTTTGAGCAGATATTATACGGTCGTTCGATCCATTTAATTATCTATTGTGTAGCCTCTGTGATTTATTTCCTTTGGAATAAAGGGCATTTAATGAAGAAATACGGCGCATTGCCATCGAATCACCGCTTGATTCAGAAGTGGATTTTCTCCTTAGTATTTTTACAAATGGTCATTGCAGGAAACAGCCTGGGCCATATGTTAACGGTATACGCTCACAATTATGCCATTTTTGGTATACCATCTAACGTCATATTTAGTGAGGCGCGTTTTTTTGGTATTTGTGGTGGCGGATTTTTTGCCCAAAACTTTATCTTGTTTTTGTTCCCTAAAATCCTCTATGGTAACGTTTCTTACGAGGTAGAGCTCCATTCAAGCACCCTCCTCCAAGAAATCAAATCAAGTTTACCTAAGAAGCCGAATAGTTTTTACACCTTTGAAAAGGAATTAGAAAACTACCTAGCCTCTCATCCATTTGTGAAGAAAGATTTTTCTTTATCCCAAATGTCCTTTGATTTGAAAATGCCTGAGCGTTTTTTATCCAATTACTTTAACAAGGAAATGCAAAAAACGTTTGGCGAGTGGAAAAACGACTTACGCATTGAGTATGCGTGTCAATTAATTGAGGAGGGGAATGCGAAGAAGATTACAATCGAAGCGATATCAACAGATGCTGGATTTGTCTCTCGTTCGAAATTCATTGATGCCTTTAAGGCGAGAAAAGGAGTAACTCCTTCCGTATACATCAAAGAAAAGGCGGAAGCGTAGACCCCCGCCCATTCAACTTCAATTATTTAGCAGCTGGCATTAGACCTAATTGAGTCATCAATACCATATTGTCCATGAAATCTTGCTCTTCAGCAATTTTTCCGTCCTTCATTTTAACGATCGTGCAACCAATTACATCTACCGATTTTCCTGTAGCAGGTATGCCAAAGAAGTTACCCGTGTGCTTTCCCTTGAACTGCCAGTACTTCACTAATTTGTCACCATCCGCAAAGATTTCTTTCACGATGAATTGACGCTCTGTAAAACCTGTCACAAAGTTTTCGTAATAAGCTTTGCAATTCGCTTTACCTTTTACTTCTGGAACGGTGTGCAATACTGCATCCTCCACATAGGCTGAATCTAGGATATTTGTACGACCCTCATTGATAGCCACCTCCCAAACTCGCCCGTAATACGCTACGTTTGCAGCTCCTTTAATGGCGTTTTGATCCGCCTCTGACGTGCAAGAGAATAAGCCTGCCGCCACACAAAGTGATAAAATAAGTTTTTTCATTGTTATTAGTTTTTTAATGTTTACCAAACATAAGTCATCTACTATACTTATGCACTTTTAGTAAGAGTGAATATGTTCCCTTTTGCGCAATTGGGAACAAATGTGGGTTCAAATAAATTTATTATCAACCTAATTCCGCCGTACTTGCTGATCTAATCAAAAAATTAATATAAATGAAAAAATTTGTTCTAGTAGGTGCTATCGTGGCATCAGTTTTCAGTGCATCAGCACAACAAACGGCAGGTAAAATGTTTTCTGGCCCAGATGCAGGAAAAGCATTTCAATTAGGTTCTGAAAAAAGCAGTCAAGTTGTTTTAGATGCAGTGAAAGCATACAATGCAAAAGATGCTGAAAAAGAGCTAACTTATTACACTCCTGAAATGCAAAAAGATATGATTGAATTCAACAAGAAATGGCTCAACTATATCAAAAGTGTAAATAATACCATTTCAGCTGTTTTACCAATCAAAGTAGCTGGCTCAACGGATGAAATTGTGATGTTACAATCTGTAGAGACACGTGAAGCAAAAGATGGTTCAAAGCAAAAATTAAATTTATTCGAATTGTTCAAAGTGGACAAATCTGGTAAAATCTCAGATTTCAATCAGTACTCTTCCATTCCAAAATCGAACGAATTTGGAAAAACAGAAGGTGGGAAATTCATAACAGCTGATCCCAATAATGAAGTAAATGGTAGAGCATTCCAATTCTCTAATCGCGGTGAGGTTGAAGCTATGGAGAAATTCAATAAAGCATATAATGCGATGGATGTCGCTACTGTATTAACTTTCTTCGCTGAAAAGGTAAAAATCACGGACTTTGATGGCAACAAATTAGAGTTGACGAAAAAAGACCTTAGCCAAATGATGGATGGTTATACATCACTAGATTGGAAAATAAATGGTATTCTTCCTATCAAGATCGCCTATACTGATCCTGTTTCTGGAGTATTCGTAACTTCTACTGAGAAACGTGTTGCTAAAGACGGTTCAGTTTGGAATAAATCATTAGTTGAAATTTTCCAATTTGATTTGAACGGAAAAATCTCCGCTATTGATCAATATTCTCAAGGAAGAAAATAATCCTTGCTGAAAATTTCTAAAGAGGCCGAAGGACATTGTTCTTCGGCCTTTTATTTTAACCGCTGTTTCCTAAATCTAGACGGAGACTCCCCAGTCCATTTCTTGAAGATCCGGTTGAAATAGGAAAGACTTTCGAAACCCGATTCGAAGCAAGTTTCTGTCACGTTCTTGTCTTGAATCAAGAGTTTTTTCGCGTATTGAACGCGGTATTGATTAACGAAGTCGGTGTAAGTAAATTTCGTTGTTTTCTTCATATACCGACAAAAGGCAGCTAGTGACAGGTTGACCTCATCAGCCATTTGTTGTGTGTCGATGGGCTTTTGGAAATTCGCCTCTACAAATTGTTGGATGCGGTGCATCCGTTCTTGTTGTTTGAGGATGGTTTGGCTAGAGATAGGGCGAACGTGAAGGGCTACATATTCATCAGATTCTGCCAAAAACTGGAAGATACTCATCAACTCCATAAATTGATGAAAACGATCCAAATGTTGCAATTTTTTTAATCGTACTCCGGCTATCCGCTTCGTTTCACCCGTAAAGGCGAGGCCTGTTTTCGCCCGTTCCATTAGGTCTACGACCTTTTTTAATTCAGGAATTCGAATCAAGCCCCCTTCAAAATAGGTCTCCGGAAACTGAATTACGACCGTTTCTACCGTATCCTTTACCCCATAATCAAAATTCAAATGCGGTATATAGGACCCAATTAAGGCCAAATCACATCCCTCATAGGTCGAGATGTGTTCTCCAATATGGCGTATTCCCTTTTCCGCCTCCACATAGACTAATTCGATTTCTGGGTGGAAATGCCAATAGAAAACTTCATTCAATTTAGGGGTCAAAAGAAACCTAAACGAACTATCATTATCAGGCAGAATTTGCTCTAAATTCAATTTCATTTGCCTAAAATAGCTAAATACCGAATTAATTTATCAATACAGTACAAATAATTATCAATAGAGCAGAAATAATGAGGTATTGGACGCTCTATCTTTGACCTATAAATAAAAACCTATGAAAACAGACATCCCTAACAATGCCCATTACGATATTCCAGGCAATCCATCCACCGCAAAAAGTAGTGCCGTCAAATTAAATGACCGTTCAAACGGCGAGCCACTTCGCGTCTTAAGCGAGGAGGATTGGGCTTTTTGGAAATACAACGGATATGTAGTCATCAAGCAAGCAGTACCGCGCGAGCAAGCCTTAAAAACGGCGGCTTTCTTGTATGAATTTGAGGAAAAAGATCCGGATGATTCCTCCACATGGTATACCGCTCCACGTGCAGAAATGAAGATGAAAGAGCTGGCAAATACGGGGATGGTGGAATGTTATAACAGCCAATTGCAATGGGATAATCGGTCTGCACAGCGCGTATATGATGCGTTTGTAGATATTTGGGGGACAGAGAAATTATGGGTAACCATAGATCGGGCCAATTTGAATTTCCCTATTCGCCCTGGCCACGAATACAAAGCCTTTATTCACTGGGATTACGATCCAGAGACGAAACCGGTAAACGTCCAAGGAGTTTTGGCATTAGCCGATCAACTAGACGAAAACATGGGGGGCTTTCAGTGCAT
>JACCDW010448612.1_pt1 | contig 10830 bp, 7 predicted proteins | sample 7449781 | NCBI WGS metagenome assembly JACCDW01 (sample SAMN15323449, study PRJNA562643) | freshwater metagenome | isolation source: river surface water | place: USA:Blue River Watershed | collected 2017-08-18
ATCATTGCTGCCGCACTCACACCTGGCGCCAAGGTCAGTGATGCATTGGCCCGACTCAACAAGGCAATTGAAAAGAGTCTGACCGAACGCAAGGTCAAATTGATCAGTGATGCTGACTTTGCTAGATTCAAAGAAATAGAACAAGCAACCAACAAACTTGCAACTCCCTCTGGTCCATTGACCAAACCACCTCAAGCAGTTCCACCTGATTCCGAAACTACAAAAGCCAGAGAAAATGCTCTCAAGGCCCTGGATAGTGAAATTAGAAAAATGCAGATTGCGGCTGGTTATGAGCGCGATCGACTGACCATGAGTGAACATGAAGCTGGTCTAAAGAAATTGCTGGCTGAAGAAGCAGACAAAATGGCTCGTGTTGGCTTGAAACTTACTGCTGACCAGAAACGACGCTTGACTGATGCTTACAATGAACTGGGCGTAACCAAGAGTCAAGGTGAGATCTCAAGATTGTTGGCAGACAGCAGTCTAAGAATAGCACAGGCCACAGAGTTAGATCTGGCCAAGCGGCAGATCATTGCACCATTGGCACAGATCACTGCCAAGTATGGTAAACAAGCCGCAGATGCCGCATACGAAGGATTGTTTGCCAAGGCCAAGGAAGAAGTTGCAGAAACCAATCTTGCAAGACTCAAAGCCGAAGGCCTGCAAATAGCCGCACAAACACTAAGCCTGGGCACTGAGGATCTTGATCAAAGAGCCATTGTGTTGGCCATTGAAAGAGAGCGTGCCAGAGTTGGTGAAGCTTTCAACCAAGCACAAGAAGATCGTATTCGCAACAATATCAAAGAACAACAAGAAATTGCAAAAACAGTTGAATTAGAAAAATTAAGAAATCAACTTACTGGCAGGGCTGCCCCAACCACACAAGTGCAGAGATTGCAAACAGCACAAGGCGTGATTGGACAATTGGATCCAAGAATTGCTCTTGATCAAGATTATGCCACCAAGAAAGCCGCACTTGAGGAAGCCATGACACAGGCTACTCTCAGCCAAGATGAAAAGCTGTTGGCAGCTAGAGGCAGCATCATGCAAGCTCAACAGGCCTTGGATCTACAGTATATTAGAAACAAAGAACTGCTAGAAGAACAGTATAGAAACAATGCATTGGTCAAGGAACAGGCACACCAAGAAGCCATGTATCAGGCCAGATTGAAAAATGCTCAGGCCGAACAACTGTTGCGTGTGCAACAGCAGACTGGCACACAGTTTGGTTATGAAACACAAAAACAAATGGCCGACGAAGCAGCCAAGTTCCAGATGAAGAGCGACAAAGAAAAGTATGCTTTTGGTCTAGATCAAGCCGCACAGATGTTTACCAGTCTAGGCACCTACAACAAGCAGGCATTTGAAGCAGCCAAGGCATTCAACATTGCCAATGCTGTGATGAACACTTACATGGCAGCAACCAAGGCCTTGGCCACATATCCGCCACCATTTGGATTTATTGCTGCCGCTGCCGCTGTGGCCATGGGTCTAGCACAGGTCAATGCCATCCGCAGTCAACAATATTCAGGTCGTGCCTTGGGTGGTCCTGTTATGGGCGGACAAAGTTACATTGTGGGTGAGAATGGTCCTGAATTGTTCACACCTGCCACTTCAGGACAGATCACAAGAAATGATCAATTGGGCGGTGGTGGAACTACTAATGTGAATTTCACAATCATTGCCAATGACACTGCCGGCTTTGATCAATTGCTAACCAGTCGTCGTGGCCTGATCACACAGATCATTTCAGATGCACAATTAGAAAGAGGACGCAGATCATAATGGCTGATATATCACCGGGACAGTTCCCCACAACACCAAGTTTTCAGGCAGTTAATTTCAAAATTAACACACCTACCATTACCACAGAAACCAATTCTGGCAAAATACGCAGAGTTGGTTATGGTCACAGTTATTACACTATGGAAGTGAAATATCCCAATCTCACTGCCAGTCAATTGGGTGAAGTCACTGGATTCATTGCCACTGCCATGGGGCCATTGTTTTCATTTGAGATAGTGATTCCTGAATTGAGTTACAGCAAGGCACCAAATGTGGCCTATGCCAATTCACGAGCAATCAGTTCAACTGTGGCTGTTGGTCAACGCTACTGCAACTTTACAGGACTGGCAGCAGATACTGTCATGCTCAAAGCAGGTGACTTCTTTCGTTTTGACAACCACTCAAAGGTCTACATGGTCACACAGGATTGCACAGTAGGCGCAGGAGGTGCAGCCAATCTGCAGTTTTCAGGTTCAGCTGTGACTTCAGTCACATCAGGCACAAAAATTTGGACCAATGGTGTGCCATTTACCATGATTCTTGAAAGTCCAGAACAACAGTTTGAATCAAGTTATGGTGGTATCAGCACACTGTCACTTGCCATGAGAGAGGTGTGGTAAATGAAGACTTTTGCAACGGAAGTTCGCACAGAATTCTATAGAGAAAACTTTGTTGCAGTTGATCTTGTGGAACTGCACTTGGCCACTCCATTGTATTTTGCATCAGGAGGCATCAACATTGCCTTCAACTCAGACACAGCACCCACAGCCGGCACCAATACCTACACAGCACAAGGTGATTTCATGGGATTCTCAAGTCTCAGTGAAGATTTTGATGTGCGTGTGGGAAAATTTACCATTTACCTTTCAGCAGTAGGCAACAGTCTGGTAGATAGTTTTGTGGATCAAGACTATGAAGGTCGGCGTGTGGTTGTATACAAGGCATTTTTGAACTATTACAATCTCTCCATTGTGGGCACACCAATCATGATGTTTGATGGCCAAATATACAACACTGCCATCACAGAAAAAAGCAACAGTTGCCAGATCAATGTGGATTGTGCCAGTTTGTTTGCTGACTTTGAACGCACCGCAGGTCGCAGAACCAATGACAACAGCAATTGGTTCTATCAAGGTGTGCAGTATGATACCTCCATGACCAAGGCAGGCTATGTGGGACAAAGTGAATACAAGTGGGGCAAACTATGATTGTTAGACGCATGAGACCAGAAGAATTTGATGCAACCATGACCGCAGTTGGTTACTATGCTGATGAAGCAGGTAGATCAGTGCCTGGCTTTGCTGAAGACTATGATGAAAACTCAGCCAGAGAAACTGTGAGATTGTTTGCCAGCAATTATGAATACTGTTGGTTCAATGCCTATGACAATACCAGATGTGTGGGATTCATCGCAGGTCATTTGACGCCATGTCCTTGGAACAAGAACATTGTGAACAGTCATATCAGTTTTATCTATCTCTTGGAAAGCCACAGAACACTGGATAATTTTCGTGAACTCATGAATCAATATCTAGATTGGGCACGAACAGCAGGTGTAAAAGAAGTTACCACTGGAGATATTGGTATCAACGCAGAAAGAACACGCAAATTATATGAACATTTTGACTTTCGAGAAGACTTGTTCATGAGTCGGGAGTTGACAAATGGCTAAGGCAGTCAAAGCAGTCGGCAATGCCATTAGCGGTGTTGTCAAAGGTGTCGTTAATGTAGTTAAATCAGTCGTGAAGGCAGTTGTGAATGTGGTGGCCAGTGTGGTCAGCATGGTTGTGCAACCTTTCATGGGCTTGCTGGGTGGACCACCTGAAATAGGCAGTCAACAAGAAGCAGAACGACAGCAAGGTGTGTTGATACAAACCAATGGTGGTGGTGCTGTGCCTGTTCCTGTGGTCTATGGATTACGCAAGGTAGGAGGCACAGTAACTTTTGCTGAAACTGGTTCAACCAACAACAAATATCTTTGGGTGGTATACACATTTTCAGAAGGTCCTATCAATGGACTGCGCACGGTGTATCTCAATGATGAAGAATTACCTGCCACAATTATTGCCAGTTTGAATGCAGGCACACAGGTCAACATCACAGAAGGCAGATTCAAAGGTCGTGTGAGCATGTTGTTCTCACCAGGTGTGTATTTTGCCACACCTAGTTCCAGCACTTTGGGCACCACATTGAAAAATGGCTTGTTCAAGGACGCACCAAATTTCACATCAACCATGGTTCACAATGGACTGGCCTGTTTGTTTGTGCGCTATGAATGGTTGGCCATTACCACGCAAGCCGAAGCAGATGCCAATCCTTTCTCTGGGTCAATTCCTGTCATGCAGGTGGAAATGCAAGGACGCAGAGTGGCCAGTCTTGAAACCAGCACCAGTGAAAGTTCGGAATATGGTGCCGCAGGTTATAGTGAACGCTATTCAACCAATCCTGCTGAGATATTGTTGGATTATCTACGCAATCCACGCTATGGCAAAGGCATGAAAAATAGTGAGATTGATTGGGACAGTTTTAGAATAGCCGCGGCCAAGTGCAACACTGAAGTAACTTACACTTCAACCAACATCCGCGGTCCAATCATGACTTGCAACTATGTGTTGGATACCAGTCTTACCTTGTTTCAGAATGTCAAACTCCTGCTACAAGGATTCCGTGCCTACTTGCCTTATGTGCAGGGCAAATACAAATTACGCATTGAAGATGCTGGTCACCCCACAGATATCACTAGAGGCGAAGCAACCATTGTAGCTGAGTGCATCAGCGACTATCAAATTCGCAGTAATCAGGCCAATGAAGGCCTGAACTATTATGAAATCATGGGTGATGTTACTTACACAGGCATTGAACGCAGTGCCAAATACAATGCTGTGGTTGTTACCTATGTGGAGCCCAGTGCCAAATATGCAACCAATCAAGTGGTATATCCTACCACAGAAGCAGAAAGACAAACCTACATTACCGCAGATGGCGGTAGAGAAAACAAACTGGAAGTCACATTTGGCACCATCACCAATCAGGCCATGGCCTGGGATATGGCTCGATTGTTGTTCAACAAGAGTCGCAACCAAGAAACCTGCAGTCTAAAAGTATCTAGCCAGGCATTTGAACTTGAACCTGGTGATTGCATTCGCATACAAAGTCAGATTTTGGATTTTGGCAACATACCTTGGCGAGTGATCAACATTGCCTACAATGATGATTACACATTTGATCTATCATGTGTGCGCAATGAAGACAGTTTGTATCCTTATACCCGTGTGGGTGAGCCAGATGTGGTATTACCAATCTTTGTGCCCAAAGGTGCCTCAATCTATTATCCAGTGGAACGAGATCCATTGCCAATTGGTCTAGTGCCTGCTCCCACTGTGCCATTCACAGGCTCAGGAACTACACTTAATCCTGCACCCAACAATCCTAATTCAACAACCAATGCAGGTGGTGTGGGTGGATCAGGCAGTGTGATCAACACCACTGGCAGCAACACCATTCCACCAGGTGCGCCAAAACCACAACCACTCACAGACACTTTAGATATCACCAACATACAGTATGTGACCAAAAGTAATCTTGTGTATGCTCGTATCACCACACGACAACCCAATCATGCGCAGTATGCAGGTGTAGATATCTATCTAACTTTCAATGCACGACAAGGTTATCAGTTGATTGAAGACAAAACTGTGCCTGGTGTGGGTGCTAGTTTTACCATAGACATTGGCCCATTGGCCATTGTGAGCAGTATCCAAGCCACTCAGAATTTTTATGATGCTTATTTCCGAGTGAAATACTCAACAGGTGAATCCAGCCTAAATTTCACAAGATATCAATTCAATCCTGCTACTCAAGCAGGTGCTGGCACCAACCCTAGCGAATTGGTTCAAACTGTGGCCAGCAGTTGGCCTGCAATTGCCTTGGCATCCGCACCCACAAGAGATACCAAATTGGATATCATACGCTTTGTGGTGCCTGTGCCCACCAATGGATCACAGAGCAATCCACGAACAGGCACTGTGCAATTCAGTCAAGATGTTCGCACTCAACTGATCAACTATGATGTCACAGGCATGAATATCTATGCTCGCAGTGATGCAGAAACCTATTGGACCAAGACCAGTTACACATTCTCAAATTATGCACCAGGCACAGAAAGTTCATTTGCCTACACAGGAAGTCTAGGTGTGTTGAACACCGGCATTTCTGGCAGCACCATTGTGGCCAATGGCGGTGCAATTTATACTTTTGTTTTTAGATTTACCTATCGTGATGGCACAGAAAGCACCAATCAGTTTGTGCAAACAGCCGCCGTGCAAAATCCTGGTTATGCAGCCAGTGCCACAGGTGTAGACATATTCTATGGCACAGGTTTGAGAACAGACAGTCGTGGAGGCGTGACCACAGGACACATGGCATCAGGTGTTTTTCCCACACCAGAAGCACCTGCAGGTTTCACAGCCAATGCTGCCAACACACAGACCAAGATGAATGCCACAGTGGCATCAGGCACACAAGGTATTTCGTTTGGATTGTTAGCGCCTGACTTTGCCAATCGTAGCACTTGGCAAGGCATGAGATTTAGATTCCGTGAAGTTGTTGCTGGCACAAATCCTGCATTTGCCAATGTGACTTTGTATGATACCACCATTGATGCCAACACATTTACTCCTGTGTATACCATCAGCAGTCTCAAACATGACACAAGATATGAAGTGGTAGCCACACCTGTTGTGGCATTGAACAATAGAAATTTCCAAGACAGCAATTACAGCAGTCATGGTGTGGGTCTTGTGAGTCGTAACACTGCATTGCCTAACTATCCACGAGTTGAAGTAGGCAATCTTGGAGTCAATTGGGCCGGACAATGGAACTGGACACAGCTGGACACTGGTCTGGCTTTGAATGCATTGAATCGAACATTTGACTCAAACAATCCTGTGCCCAGTATCACACGATGCACTGCACGATTGAATGACCTGCAAGGTTCCAGGACTCAACTGGATGTGTATCAATGGATTGAGATAACTTATTCCTGCACCAACATTGCAAACTTTTCAAAACTGCAAGTGTTTAGACGCAGTGTGTTCCCAGCAGTGGGGGCCACTGCCTTGCATTATGGTATAGGTAGATGGGAATTGATAGAGACTACCAACAGTTCAGGCAATCTCAGCCTGCGTTTCCCAATCAGTTACACTGAATTCAATCGCAGTTATACAGGCACAGGAAATCTCACTGCAGGATTTGGTAGTGGCGCGGCAGGATTGCCCACTGGCAACGCCACAGACAACGCAGCCAATGGTGACAGTAGATTTTTGTTACCACTAGAAACCAGTTTGGAAAATGTTCAGCTGTTGTTTAGAGTTGTAACCACTGCTGGCACCAGCAGTCGTGCCTTGTGGATAAAAGGACAAAGCAATTCCGGACAACTGTATAATTTTGATCTATTGAGCCCAACCAAACCGTTGGACATAGAATGGAACACAACAGCCACTATTCGAGACAGTGATTTCACAGCAGGTTACCGCCGCCGCTTGAGTGACGCCCGAGGTCCTGCCACATTGCCTGGCACAAGTGATTTGTATTTGTCAAGAGCATATGATGGTGAAGCCTACAACAGACAACCTCAATATTTCAAAACATTGGGTAACACATTACCAGGAACAGGAACAGTATAATGGCACTTCCAATTTCTACAGCATACATTGACCCCGAGACCAATAGTGCCTTGCCTTTGAGTCAAACCACTTGGGCAAGTTTTGCCAATGTGGTTGCCTGGTCAGGTTGGCGCACCTGGAATGCACAGCCAGCCAACAGCATGGTGGTTGTGAGCTCGGTGCAGGATCGTGGTGTCACAGGTTATTTCAATATCCGAACCACAGCAGATGTCACAGGCAACATTGCCTACTCTGTTTATACATCAAACTCAGGTGCATTTGCTGGTGAAGAAACCATCAGCAACATCACACCCAATACCAGCAACATTGGTGCTTTCTATGGTAGATATTTTGTTGTGGCAGCCACAGTGAGTGATCTCAGTGGTCAAATCCAACTGCGCAGTTTGAACATTGAAAGCACCAACAACAGATTTGACATTCAATTCAATGATGTTGACACACAGAACTTGTCAGCAGGCCCAGATAGTGGCACCAAGATACTGCCACTGTCAAGAACCATTTCAGCAGTTACCAACATGCAGGTCACTGCACACAATCCAGTGGCCAGCAGTGCAACATACATGCCCACTGGCAATGGTCCCACAGGTTACATTGTGAACTACACAGGTCCCAGCACTACACTCAGCAACATCATAACCAGTAGCAATACCACAGTGGAATATCTGGCCATGGCTGTGGAAGAAACTAGCATTGGTGTAAAAGTTTACAAAACCATTGATGGCCAGACCTACGATACTTTGGCCAATCTTGCCAATGCCAGCAACACAGGCAGCACAGTGACCTGGAACTCCACCGGCACTAGATTGGTAGCTGGATTTAGAACATCTAATGACTATAACAATTTGCGTTGGTATAGTAGATCAGGTGATACCTTTACCAAACTAAATGATCCTGATGTATGGCCTGTGAATTGGGTGCGGCAAGTGGCATTCAGCCCAGATGACAGTTATCTAGCTGTGGGGCATGATGATTCGCCTTACATCAGTATCTACAATGCATCAACAAATAACCTAAGCAAACTCAGTGATCCTGCTAGTTTGCCCACAGGTGAGGCATATGGTGTGGCCTGGGATCCCACTGGCACCTATCTAGCAGTGGCACATGGTGCGTCACCTTACTTGACCATTTACAAACGATCAGGCAATACATTTACCAAATTGGCCAATCCTAGTATTCTTCCTACCACAGGAACCACAGCAGGCACTGCTGTTGCTTGGCATCCGGATGGCACATATTTGGCCTGGGGAGGTGAATATGGTCCAGATGGCACAGGCCGTGTGAGAATTTATTTCCGCTCAGGTGATACTTTTGCCATGGTAACCACAGCCAATATTGATCTTGGCAACACCCTGAACACACCCTATGCTCTCAATTACAATGCCACAGGCACACACCTTGCCATTGGTGCCAGTGGTGATGATACTTGGTTGATATACAATCAATCAGGCAACACAGTGGCCAACACTAGCATTGCTGTAAGCAGTGGTATTGGTCCCACTTGGCAAGCTCTAGATTGGAATTCTGCAGGCAGCAAATTGTTTCGTGGACACAGCAGAAACGCTGTGAATCCCCGAGGCATGGACATATACAATGTGGCTTATTCAGGCACTGGCAATGCCAATATCACATTGACCAGCTTGTCAGGAGTATCTAGCAATGTGGGCAATGTAAAAGGTGTAAGTTCATACACAACCACCCTTGGAGCCTACATTGAGGTGGCCAATGCGGCAATATTTTCAGGTGCAGGTGGTAACATTCGAATCAACAACGAAAGTTTAAGTTATGTCACTGCCAATGTCACGCCCACACCCAATAGACTGGAAGGCATCACCCGAGGCATTACCACAGCAGAATTTGGCACAAGCACAGCCAACATTCACAGCGCAGGCAGTGAAGTATTTCCAATAGAACAATTGGATTTCACGGCCAGATACTTTGCAGAAGAAACCATAGGTATAACTCATGCATACATTGCCAACAAGGATCGCGTGAATCCAACCATTATTGTGCGAGACGCAGAAGGCACCACAGCAGACACCACTGTGGATGCAGTGATCTGGGCCTTGCCAGAACAATACATGGACACCGTCAATCTCAACACCAGATAATCAGTTGAGTTAAATATTCAGAGGACAAGATAAAATGACATTTCCCACAGCCAATGTAAGCATTGCAAACCTAGACTCAGAAACAGATGATCCCAGTTTGGCCAGAACAGATCTATTAGATGCTGTGAACAAACTGAACCTGATCATGGCCGAGGCAGGCGCAGCCACAGGAGTTGCCTTGCTAGACAACAGTGCGCAGATGCCCATGAGCACTATTCCCACTACCATCAGCACCAGCAATCTAACATTGGCACCTGGTGATGGTGTTGTGAACATTCAAAATGTGTTGAGATTGAATGCCCTGCCCACAGCAACCATTCTGAACTTTACTGGCAATGTGGCCGGTGACATTATCTTGTGTTCAAATGTGGGCAATGTGGCCAACAGCGTGGGTCTTGCTATCTACAATGGCACTGTGTGGCGTGGACTGCCACTCACTGCCAATGTGTTTGTAAACCTCTAATAAAAAAAACAATCAAGGAGGGGGATATGGATCCCTTGAAATTCGAAGCCTGGCTGACTGAAATAGCCGAATGGCACCGACCTCGCCCAGCAGATACTGGACGATGGATGCCAGTTGATACCAGTCAAATACAAACTGGTGCTGAAATAAAACAAATGCGAAGCTGTGAGGTGCCATGTGAATGGTGTGACAACACCTGTCTCAATACCTCTGTCAAACGGTGGCAACTGGAACAGACCAAAACAGGAACAAAATGGCGCGGTTACTGTGAGACCTGCAAGAAAAAATATGACCCTGTGACCCAACAATTGGGACACACACCATTTGTGAAAAAAGGTGTGCGAGAGGCCCGACCTGGCAATCGATTGGGTCGCAAACCCAAATGGTGGAATGAAGTTGTGGCCATGGGCTCAGCAGATCCAGCCGAACGGCGTGCAGAACTATTGGATAGATTGGCTGCGCTCAAACAAGGCAAATAAATATTTTGGCAAGCCCGACCGTCTACCTGACACCCTCATATGATCTCTAGGCCATTGAGATCACGGGCTTGCACCCTATCCAAAAAACGGGCTCGCTGTAGCCCGTTTTGTTTGACAAAAAATCCCAATAAATATATACTATGATTATGGTGGTATGTTCCACTGTAGTCAGGAGAAGCCCATGAGCATGACAGATCAAGCTCGAGCATACCTCGGCCTGCGTGAGCAGATAACGCAACTGCGCGAAGAGTTTGGTGATGATACTGCTTGGCACATTGTTGAAAGTGCTGTGCGGGCCAACATCAACTGTA
>JACCDW010917720.1_pt1 | contig 10828 bp, 10 predicted proteins | sample 7449781 | NCBI WGS metagenome assembly JACCDW01 (sample SAMN15323449, study PRJNA562643) | freshwater metagenome | isolation source: river surface water | place: USA:Blue River Watershed | collected 2017-08-18
AAAGGTAAAGAATGGCAGATAAAAACCTGATCGAAGACGAATCCATTAATCTAAAAGATGTGAGCAACATCAATGAGGAAGATCCTGTAGCTGCTCCCATCGTGCAGTTATTGATGGATAAGTACAATAAGGCTGAGACTACAAGACGTAATGATGAAGAGAGATGGCTAAGAGCCTATCGTAATTACCGTGGTCTTTATGGTCCTGATGTTCAGTTTACTGAGGCAGAGAAGAGCCGTGTGTTTATCAAGGTCACTAAGACTAAAACACTGGCAGCCTATGGTCAAATTGTAGATGTATTATTCTCAAACAATAATTTCCCAATTAGTGTAGATCCAACTGTACTACCAGAGGGTGTAGTAGATACAGTTAGCTTTGATCCAAGTGAAGAGAAAGTTCGTGCTGCTGTTCCTGACTTCTCTCCGTATGGATACAAGGGTGACGGTAGAGAACTGCCACCCGGTGCTACATTTAAAACACTACAAGATCAACTAGGTCCTCTAGCGGATGAACTGTCTGGCATTAACAATCTCAACGAAGGTCCCGGTCAGACTCCTACTTCTGCCACATTTAGCCCAGCCATGGTTGCAGCTAAAAAGATGGAAAAGAAAATCAAGGATCAGCTAGATGAAAGTAATGCAAGTAAGCAACTAAGATCTACTGCATTTGAGATGGCACTCTTCGGTACAGGTATTATGAAGGGTCCTTTTGCCATAGACAAAGAGTACGCAAACTGGACACCAGAAGGTGATTACTCTCCTGTTATCAAAACTGTACCATCCACATCTCATGTAAGTGTTTGGAATCTGTATCCAGATCCAGACGCATCTAACATGGACGAAGCTCAGTACATCATTGAGCGACACAAGATGAGCCGCAGTCAAATGCGTGCACTTAAGAAGCGTCCATTCTTCCGTGCTAAAGTAATTGATGATGTTATTGCTCGTGGTGAATCTTACACCAAGAAGTACTGGGAAGACGATCTTAATGACTATCAGGTAGATACAGGCATTGATCGCTTTGAAGTCTTAGAATTTTGGGGTTCCGTTGAGAAAGATATTCTCGAAGAGAACGGAGTTAAAATCCCTGCCGAATTAAATGCTGCCGATGAATTACAGGCAAACATTTGGTATTGCAATGGTCGTATCTTGCGAATGGTATTAAATCCCTTTAAGCCAGCTAGGATTCCGTATTATGCTGTCCCCTACGAGCTAAACCCCTACTCTTTCTTTGGCATCGGTGTCGCAGAAAACATGGACGACACACAAACTTTAATGAATGGGTTTATGCGTATGGCGGTAGACAATGCCGTCCTATCTGGCAATTTAGTGTTCGAGGTGGATGAAACCAATCTCGTTCCCGGTCAAGACCTATCTGTGTATCCCGGAAAAGTATTCCGCAGACAAGGTGGTGCTCCCGGTCAGGCAATCTTTGGTACGAAGTTTCCTAACGTATCCAATGAGAACCTACAGTTGTTTGACAAGGCTCGTATATTAGCTGACGAAGCTACTGGGTTACCGTCCTTCTCACATGGGCAGACAGGTGTATCTGGTGTAGGTCGTACAGCTAGTGGTATTAGCATGTTAATGAATGCTGCGTCTGGCAGTATCAAGACCGTTATTAAGAACGTAGATGATTATCTCCTACGTCCTATCGGTGAAGCATTCTTTAGCTTTAACATGCAGTTTGATTTTGACGCTGAGATTAAGGGTGACTTAGAAGTTAAAGCCCGTGGTACAGAAAGTCTCATGGCTAACGAAGTACGTAGCCAAAGACTCATGCAGTTCTTGCAGATTGCTAGTACACCAGCACTTGCACCTTATGCAAAATTCCCGTATATTATCAGGGAGATTGCTAAGGCAATGGATCTGGATCCTGAGAAGGTTACCAATAATATTGATGAGGCAATCAGACAGGCTGTGCTAATGCAACAAGGTCAACCCCCTGCCCCAGCTGCAGGTGCTCCCGGAGTTCCCGGTGTAGCAGATACAGCAGGTACTGGCGGTGGCAACATTGGTATTGGCATGGCACCTACACCACAAGAACAAGGATTCACAGGCAATGAGCAACAACCACAGCCACAGCAACAAGCCGTACCTCCCCAAGCTTAAGGGGTTTGTAAGCACAAATACTCAGTGGCAAGCGTTTACAGATATGCTTGACTATTACATTGAGTTGCATCAAAAGAAGTTAGAGCAGTCGGTAGAACCTGTTAATTTATACCAAGCTCAAGGTGCGATTACAGCACTGCGACAGCTTAAACATTTGAGAGACGAAGTCAATGCCGAAAAAACAAGCGGATAAAGAAGAACAGGAATTCCAAAAAGGTATTCGTGGTACTGCTTGGTTTAAGGAGTATGTAAAAGAATATGGGGAAGAGCCGGATCTAGATACAAAGGACTATGACTATCGTTCTGCATGGAAGTCTGGAGTAAGACCTGAACGAGATCCTTTTGATAAAAACAGATACCACTGGGCTTCTTCCAATCCAGAAACTGGTGAAATGCTTAAATCAAAAGAGCACCCAACCGCATGGAAAGAAGAGTATATGAAGAGGACTGGCAAGAACCCAGACGAGGTAGGAATAACTAAAGAGCAGGCAGGTATGGCTAAAGGCGGGCAAGTGAAAGCACAAACTAAAAAACTTCTAGAAGAAGGCGGTATGCTTCAAGAGGGTGGCACAGTAGACGAGGAGAGTGGTAATGAAGTTCCTGTCGGTGCTATGAAAGAAGAAGTTCGTGATGACATCCCAGCTAAACTAAGCGAGGGTGAGTTTGTATTCCCTGCCGATGTAGTTCGTTACATCGGTCTTGAGAGACTGATGATGATGCGTCAGGCTGCCAAAGAAGGTCTCAAGAAGATGGAAGCCATGGGGCAGATGTCTAATGCAGAAGAGGCTACCGAAGAAGATGACGGTGAGTTTGAGTCTGAGTTAGATGACATCATGTCAGAGATTGAATCTGAGGAAGGTGAAGAAGAAGAAAAAGAAATGGCTATAGGTGGTGTGGCTACCAATCAACAACCTGCCATGCCAGAGGGAATGACACAAGAAGCTGCTGCTCCCAAAACACCACAGCTTACCCCAGAGCAGATGGACTACATCAATAAGACAGCAGAGAATATGAAGGCTAAAGAATCTGAGTTAGCTGACATTGAGCAGAGTACTCCTACTGAAGGATTAAAGCCTAGCGATATTATTAAAAGCAATTTCCCTGCAGAACAACAAGATAAAGCAGATGAGTTTATTGCAAAGGTAGAAAGATTAAATCGTGCACAAAGATTGATTTCTACTCGTTACAATGATACAGTCATATTAGGATTTGTAAAGAGACCCGGTGTTGTAGATCCATACTTTTTCTCTAACGATCCACCTGAGAAATTAGACAAAGCAATACAGGCAGGAATAGAGATTGCAAAGAAAGCAGGTATTAAACGATTTGAGTCTAACCAAAAAAATAATATATCCGCATTAGAAAATCTAGGATACGATGTGCAGAAAACTGAAAATGGATGGTCCTTAGATATAGCGTAGTACTATGATAAAAATAATAAGAGCCGAACAAAAACATTTTGATACTTTGTTTGGCTTGATTGAATCGATGGTTGCTGAAGGTGCTTTTTCACACGCAAAAGCATCTAGAAAAAGAATACAAGATCTTTTTAATTACCCAAAAGGAGCAGCCTTTCTTGCGTATAAAGAAGATATATGTATTGGTTTTGTAGGAGCTATAGTTGCGCCTTTCTTTTTTTCTGATTATGAGAGAGCAACGGACTTGGGCTTTTATATATTGCCTGAGCATAGGGGAGGTAGAACTGCTTTTCTCCTTTTACGTGCAATAGAAGACTGGGCTAGATCCATGGGAGTTACTGAAATGTACATGGGTCACAGTGTAGGCGGCAAAATAGAAGAGATGAAAAAATTCTATATCCACAACGGCTATAAGATTGGTGGATTTAATAGTGTTAAAAAACTATAAGGAATAGTATATGTGTGGTGGAGGAATTCCAATCGTCAGTGATGTGGTTGATTTTGTCGGAGACACTTTAGACAAAGCAGATAACTGGACAGAAGACGTAGGTGAGGAATTAGCAAAGATTGATCCGGGTCCTGCTATTGGAGATACCCTTGCTAAATTTGATGAAGAGGTATTGCAGAAAGTAGACGTAGGTACTGTCGCAACCGTAGCTGCTATTGCTACACAACAGTACTATCTTGTCCCTTATATCTCTGCTGCCAATACTGCCATCAAAGGCGGTGACATTACTGACATTGCTACATCCTTTGGTATTTCGTATGCAGCTACTACCTTTGCACCAATGATTTCTTCTGAGATTGGTGGTGTTGCTAAAGAGTTTGTAGGACCTACAGCAGCTAAAATTATTACATCTGCAGGTACAGGTGCAATCATAGGTGCTGGTACTGGCGGTGCTAGATCTCTTGCTGCTGGTCAAGACTTCTTTGAGGGTGCTGGTAAAGGTGCTATTGTTGGTGGTGTTACTGGTGCAGTATCTAGCGGTGTAAGCGAAGCATATGGTGGCATTAAAAATGAGTTTGGAATAGGTAGCACATACAGCCCCAATGCTGTAGAAGATGCAAACTTCATTGCAGATTCTGCTGAAGGTTTACGTTCTCAAGGTATTGGTGAGGATCAAATTGCAAAGATCTTACAGCAAGAAGGGGTAGATCCTTTTGCAGCTGCGGATACTGCTAGATTAACTGTCGGAGGGGCTGGAGAGAAGGCAGTAGCACAGAATCTAGCTGCATCTTACAATGCTAATGAATTGTTTACCCCTCCTGCCCCAGTAGATACTGGGTTAGAGAAGGCAGGTAAGAAGTTTGCAAGTGATGTTATATCGAAGAGTATCCTAGGCGAGATCTTGCCCAGTGAAGGTACTATGCCTGATGGACTGCTGACACTGAGATTGAGATCTCGCTATAGCCCAACAGATGATATGACTGAGGATTTAACTGGCTTTGGCAAGGTTGCATTGACTGAAGTGGCACCATCTAAGTACGATTTAAAACGATTTGTAAATGCAGAAGGTCAGTCCACAATGATTTCATTTAAGGACGATCAGCCACAAGCACCTATCCCTGCAGGATACAAAGAGGCAGAGACAATTGGTGCAGCTGAGGGTGGACTTATGACCACAGCTATGGTAAAATACAGTAAGAAACCTTTGCTTGCTCCTCGCAAGAAAGTACAAAAACCGAATAATAAGACAGCTAAAAAGGGGTTAGCTGTTAAGAAATAAAACAATTCCCCTAAACAATGGCTACCTAATACCCCAGTTTAATCTGGCTACTGTTAGCCCCAACCAACGAGGAAAAGATGGAACTCCAAAAAGTAGAAGTACAAACTAAAACAATGACGGGCTTTGCAACACGTAATGCTAACAAGGAACGCATTGAAAAAGAAGAAGAAGAACTGAAACAGCTTGCCGAAGGGAATAAACCAGAGGAAGCTAAGGCACAAGATGCCGAGGATTTTGAAGGGGAAGAACCTTCTAGTCCAGAAGAAAAGAGTTTTAAGAAGCGGTACGGAGATTTGCGTAGGCACACTCAGAAGAAAGAACTTGAGTTGCAAAAGCAGATTGATGAACTCAAGGGACAGTTAGAGAAGTCAGCCACAAAGCAATTACGTATGCCCAAGTCGGCAGAAGAGATTGCTGAATGGTCTAAGGAATTCCCTGATGTGGCTAAGATTGTTGAGACAATTGCAATGCAAAAGGCTCAAGAACAGTCTAAGGCACTAGAAGAGCGAGTCAAGAAGTTAGACGAGCTTCAGGCAGATACCCTAAGACAGCGTGCAGAGGCAGAACTAATGCGTCTACACCCAGACTTTAATGATATTCGGGAACAAGCCGAGTTTCATGATTGGGTAGAAGCACAGCCTAAATGGGTACAGAATGCCCTATATGACAATGAGACGGACGCTATTTCGGCTGCTCGTGCCATTGATTTGTATAAGGCAGACATGGGCTTGAATACCAAAAAGACCAAGAAGTCTGAGGATAAAGAGGCTGCAAGGTCTGTAGGTAATAGCAGGAAAGCAGACTTTGATTCTGCCAATGAGCCGGGTACTATTCGTGAATCTGATGTAGAGCGTATGTCTGCAGCAGAATACGAAAAGAATCAAGAGGCTATTGTGGCTGCAATCAAGGCGGGTAAGTTTATTTATGACCGCACTGGATCTGCAAGATAATAGTTGACAAATAGGATTTTTGATTTATAACTGTAGTACAAGTCTTAGGTACGGGATATGCTGTATATATCCCTGCCTATGCCCTAAACTGCCACCCATAGCTAGGGTCAACCAGTGTATCGGGCAATTAAGTAGCATCGTAACGCAACACAGTAATTCATAGGACTACCCTAACATAGTTAGCCCTTATATCTTAAACAGTCTAGAGGTTTAAGCTATAAGCACCTAGCATCATAGGCTCCAAGAATGTATGTAAGCGTATTTATTAATATGCCTTTCATTTATTAGGAGAAATATAAAATGGCATTTCCTTCAGCAGCAGGTTACGGCAATTTACCGAATGGTAATTTTTCGCCAGTAATTTATTCCAAGCAAGTTCAACTTGCATTCCGTAAATCTTCTGTAGTAGAAGACATTACAAACAACGACTATTTTGGCGAAATCGCTAACATGGGCGACAGCGTTAAGATCATCAAAGAGCCAGAAGTTTCTGTTCAGTCGTATGCTCGTGGTACACAAATCACAGCACAAGACTTGGATGACGAGGACTTCACACTCGTAGTTGATCAAGCTAACTACTTCGCATTCAAGATTGATGACATCGAAGCAGCCCATAGCCACGTTAACTTTATGTCGATGGCTTCTGATCGTGCAGCTTATCGCTTGCGTGACCAGTATGACCAAGACGTATTAGGTTATCTCTCTGGCTACAGCCAATCAGCTAAGCATAGCTCACCTGACACAGCACGTACAACCTATCCCGGCACAAAAGCTATCTCTACTGCCGACAATGATGAGTTGTTAGCTACAATGAAGTTAAGCCGTCCAAACTTTGGTAACTTGACATCTGCTGGTTCTGCTGGTGATTCTATTCCTTTGGCTCCACGCTATCCCGGTCAAACTGGTGCATCTACAACACTCGTATCCCCACTAGCTGTTATCGCTCGTATGGGTCGTTTGTTAGATCAACAGTTAGTTGATACAAATGGTCGCTGGTTAGTTGTTGACCCTGTATTCGTTGAGATTCTTAAAGATGAAGACAGCCGTCTCTTGAACGCTGACTTTGGTGGATCTGGTTTGCAGAATGGTTTGATTCTGAATAACCTCCACGGCTTCCGTGTTTATGTTTCCAACAACCTACCTAAGATTGGTACAGGTCCCGGCACAACTGGTGCATCTGCACAATCGTCTAACTTTGGTGTAATCGTTGCTGGTCATGACGCTGCTGTAGCTTCTGCTCAGCAAATCACCAAAACCGAGAGCTATCGTGATCCTGACAGCTTTGCTGACATTGTTCGTGGTATGCATTTATATGGTCGCAAGATCCTCCGTCCAGAGGCTATTGTTACCGCCAAGTACAACGCAGCTTAATTTAAGGAGAATATAAAATGGCTTTAGTACAATCCCTCCGCAATCATGCGTTTAAAGTAGAGAAGTTCGTAGATCTACCAGCTAGTTCTGCTACCACTGTTGGCATCTCTGTGCCAGCTGGTACGTTAGTTTTGGCTGTAGGTTTCGAGCCAAGCGAAGCAGTTCCAAACGTAACTACATACACAATGGACATTACAGACGGAACAACTACTTTTGCAAATGATTTGGACTTTGACAATACTGCAGCTGGCACCATCAAAATTGGTACCACAGCAGGTGTTGTTGCAGCAGCTGACACTATTGACGTAGTTACAACTATTTCAGGCTCACCCGGAATTATTTCTGGTCGTGTGTTTGCTATCGTTGTTGACGTTAATGAGGCAGCCGTTGCTGCTGACACAGTTGATCGTGATCAGTTGGCTTAAGTAGTACAGTGATTGGCGGGGGTCACAAGCCCCTGCCTTTCTTTATTTATACATCTCAATAAGGTGCTATAGTGGCTTACGATTTCTTGGGTTTAGTCAATGACATTAATAGAAAGCTAAATGAAGTAGAGCTAACCAGTTCTAACTTCAGTACTGCAAAGGGTTTCTATTCGCATGCCAAAGACGCAGTCAATGCAGCTATTCAAGATATTAATCAGCTAGAGTTTCAATGGCACTGGAATCATGTAACACAAACTACAACACTAACTGCAGGAACAAGTAGGTATAACTATCCTGCTAATGCGAAAACAATTGACTTCGATTCTTTCCGTATTAGAAAAAATACCACATTCAACAATGAGACAGTCAAACTCAAGATTATGTCTTATGAAGAATACTTAGAGAAGTTTGTAGACCAAGAATATAATAACGACACAAGTCTAAGAGACATTCCTTCCTTTATTGTCCAAGCACCAAATAGACAATTCATTTTGGTACAGACACCAAAGGAAGCATACGAACTAACGTATGAGTATTACACAGTAACTACCGATTTATCTGCATACAATGATGTACCCACCATTCCTGAAATGTACAGGCATGTCATTGTTGAAGGTGCTACATATTATGCGTACATGTTTAGGGGCAATACCCAAGACGCAACAGTAGCCAAAGCAAAGTTTGAACAGAACCTCAAGCATATGAGAATCATGCTGGTCAATCGTACCGAGTATGTACGCTCTACTATGCTTCCACAAAATAAAAGATACACTGCTGGCTTTAGGGTTAATTAATGGCTGATAGATGGAGTACATACCCGTTTGAGTTTAAGGGTGGGTTAATTACGAATCTATCCCCTCTACAGCTTGGTATTCAATTTCCGGGCAGTGCTAGGATATTACGTAATTTTGAACCTTCTATCGAGGGTGGCTATAGACGTATCGATGGATTTGATAAGTATGATAGCTCTATCGTTCCTGCATATGGAGACGGCAGAGTACACGGAAGTGGGCAAACAGGTACTACACTTATAGTAGGCAACTTAATTGCTTCCCCATTAGAAGGCGATACATTTACTATTGCAGGGGTAGCTGGTACATATACGATTGCTACTGGTGGTGTTTCATATAGCACATCCACTAAGCGTGCAACACTTACACTAACAACAAGCTTAGCATCTAGCCCTGCGGATAAAGCTGCTCTTACATTTACATCTGGGACTGGCACCATTCAAGGTGTTGCTGCTTGGACAGGTAAAGTAATTGCTGCCCGTAATAATAGTTTATACAGAAGCATAGGTAGTGGCTGGACAAAGATTAGTGCCCCATCATATGGAACTGTATTAGTTAATGGTGCTAGTCAAACAGGCAGCAGTTTAATTGTTGATGGACTGACAGGTAAACCTAAAGCTGGTGATGTATTTAGTATTGCTGGTGTTGAATTAGTATATACGGTTACTGCTGATGCAACAGTCACTAGTGGTGGTACTACCTTAGCAATTAGTCCTGCTTTAGCATCTAGCCCAGCCGATAATGCTGCAATAACTTTTTTATCTGCAGCTAGAGATAATGCAACAAAGTATAGATTTGAGAAGTACCGTATTGGAACTACAGAAAAACTATGTGGTGTTGACAGTGTCAATGTTCCTTTCTTGTATGACGGTACATCGTTTGTAGAATTGCATGATGCTCCTTCAGATGTTGTTGGTGCTGAACATGTCGTATGGTTTAAGAATCAACTGTTTTTTGCTAAGGGTGACAAGTTAACTTTTACTTCCCCTTATACGGACAATGACTTTAATGTAGCAAATGGTTCTGGTGTTATAAGTGTTGGCAATGCTATCACAGGTTTAATAGTATTTCGTGAACAGCTTATTATATTTAGCCAGCAAAAGATTAGTAGATTAGTTGGTAACACTGTAGCTGATTTTGTATTACAACCTATTACTTTGAATGTTGGCTGCGTAGATACAGACACAATTCAAGAGGTCGGATCTGATGTTATGTTCTTGGGTCCTGACGGTTTGAGACTTTTAAGTGGTACTGATAAGTTTGGTGACTACTCTTTAGCAGTAGTGTCTAAGTTTATTCAGAGCGAGATGACTGCCTTTATTGGATCTAGTACATCTTTCTCTAGTGTTGTAATACGAGAGAAATCACAGTATCGTATCTTTGGATACAATGAAAGTGTTACTACTCAAAATGCGGTAGGTGTATTAGGTACTCAGACAATCGGTGACCAGACAGGTACAATAGCTTGGGCTGAGTTACGGGGTATCAAAGCCTATGTAGCAGATAGTGATTATTATGGCAGGGTAGAAACTGTTGTGTTTTCAAACACAGATGGCTACGTGTACGAAATGGAGCAGGGCAATAGTTTTGATGGTGCTAACATTGTTGCTACATTTTCTACCCCATTTGTACCAATGGATGACCCTCGTATTCGTAAAGCATTTTATAAGCTTTTCCTATACACAGATCCACAAGGAAGTGTAACAACCTCAGTTAATTTAAAGCTTGACTTTGACGATGAAGGTGTGATACAACCTGACACAATAACATTGTCAAATCAAACGGGTGCCGTAGGATTTTATGGTTCCTCTACGGCTACTTACGGTACTGTACGTTATGGAACTAAATTAAAGAAACTATTCCAGACACAGGTAGTAGGATCTGGATTTACAGTATCTTTGCAGTTTATATCTGAAAGTACTGATCCTGCATTTTCACTTGACGCTGCAACACTAGAATACGCTACTTACGATAGACGGTAAAAGACAAGGTAAATAGATATGGCAACTGGATATACACGTAACGATACAGTCAA
>JACCDW010232869.1_pt1 | contig 10826 bp, 11 predicted proteins | sample 7449781 | NCBI WGS metagenome assembly JACCDW01 (sample SAMN15323449, study PRJNA562643) | freshwater metagenome | isolation source: river surface water | place: USA:Blue River Watershed | collected 2017-08-18
CCTTTTTGTTCGGGGAAACAGCAAATACCTATGATATTCCTGGATTTAAGGGTAATGTAGGTATAATCGCGGCCTTCACCCGGACTTTTTGCGGAAGCTGCAATCGCATTCGACTAACGGCCAAAGGGCAAGTCAAGACTTGTCTCTACGATGATGGCGTTTTTGATATGATGCCGTATCTTCGTAGCGAAGTGAGTGATGAAGAGGTGAAAGCACAATTTTTGACCTTATTTAAATCGCGTCCGTTGGATGGATTTGAAGCAGAAAATAAACGAAAAGGAGTCATCACCGAATCGATGACGACCATAGGAGGATAAACAGTAGCATTTTTATGAATCCATTATCTACTCTGATTGAGAAATTTTCAAGCCTGCGCGTTCTGGTGATAGGTGATTTAATGGTGGATGCCTATACCTGGGGAAAGGTGAATCGCATTTCGCCGGAAGCACCCGTTCCCGTGGTGAACGTGATTAAGCGTGAATCTCGCTTAGGCGGGGCCGGAAACGTGGTATTGAACATCGCGAGCCTGGGCGCAAAACCCTACGTTTGCTCCGTTATCGGAGACGATGCCACAGGCGAAACCTTACAAGGAATTTTACAAGCCGCTGGTCTTTCCACTTCAGGTATCATCACCGAAAAAGGTCGTCCTACGACCGTCAAAGAACGTGTCATCGCCGGATCTCAACAATTGATTCGCGTCGATTCGGAAACAGAAGCGCCTATTTCTGCTGCTTCCTCCAAAGCCTTATTGGAACAAGTGAAAGCTTGGTTACCAGAGGTCGATGTGATTCTTTTTGAGGATTATGACAAAGGGGTTTTAAGTGCAGAATTGATTCAGGAAATTATCTCGTTGGCCAAAGCGAAGCAAATACCAACCGTCGTAGATCCGAAGAAAAAGAACTTTTTCGCCTATAGCGGAGCCACTTTGTTCAAACCCAATTTGAATGAATTACGGGATGGTTTAGGTTTAGATGCCTCAGCCATTGCTCCAGAAGCCATCGCGAAAACAGTGGCGGATTTCAAAGCTGCGCAAGCGTTCACGGGTCTATTCGTGACGATGTCTGAACGCGGTGTGTATATGGATTTTGCAACAGATCAAATTCAAATTCCCGCTCACATCCGCCAAATCGCTGATGTATCAGGTGCCGGTGATACCGTAATTTCCATTGCTGCTTGCGCTCTTGCCGCTGGCGGATCTGCTGCGCAAATCGCGGAGCTCGCTAACTTAGGCGGAGGCTTAGTCTGCGAATCGCTGGGAGTGGTTCCGATTGATGTGGAATTGCTGAAAAGGGAGGCAGGAAAGATTTAGGTTATTTATTTTTATCCCACCCAAGCCGTAAACTCAATCTCCACTTTATACTGCGGAGCGATCAAGGCTGAGATTTCATAAATACCCGTGGTCGGTTTGATGTCTCCAAAGAAATGGGCGTGCGCTCGAGCGATGTCTAAATTCTTGGAAATATCCGTCGTGAAAATACGGGTACGGACCACATCCTTTAAGGAAGAACCAGCCTCTTCTAAAACGACCGCAATGCGTTCGATGATGTTAAAGGTTTGCGCATATAAATCGTCAGCGGTGATCTTTTCGCCATCCACTAGGGCTACTGTGCCGGAGATTTCTAGTAAGTTTCCTGTCTTTACCGCGCGGCAGTAGCCGAAGGTATCTTCGAAGGGTGAACCGCTGGAGATGTTCATTCTATTGCTCATTTTCTTTACTGATTTTCGTGATTTGTTGCCATAATTCCGGCTTTGCGTGACGCACAACCTCGCCTATGACGATGACAGCCGGATTGCTCAAGCCTTCTTTCGAAGCCATGGAAGCTAATTCTGCAGCTGAAGATACGCCAATTCGTTGATTTTTCATCGTTCCGTTTTGGATAATGGCGGCGGAGATGTCACCTTTGCCATATTTTTGGCATAAATCTGAAATCTCTTTTAGCTTATTCATCCCCATGAGAATGACTAAAGTGGCAGAAGATTGCAAGCCTAAAGCTAGGTCTGCTGTCAAAGAACCATCCGATTTCGTCCCCGTCATCACCCAAAAGCTCTCGTTGACTCCGCGAATCGTCAAGGGTATTTCAGCTGAACCCGCAGCCGCATAAGAGGAGGAAATGCCTGGAATGTAATCCGTTAATAAACCAAAACCACGCGCATATTCGATTTCTTCTTGACCACGGCCAAAGACAAAAGGGTCGCCGCCTTTCAAGCGAACCACGTGTCCTAAAGCATAGGCTTTCTCAACAATCAACTTGTTTATAGCTTCTTGGGAATGGCTTTCGCCTGCACGCTTACCCACATAAATCTGCTCGCAGGTGGGGGAGCAATGTGCTAACAAGCTTTGGTCAACTAAAGCATCGTATAAAACGGCCTGCGCTGACGCGATAGCTTTGATGGCTTTCAAGGTGATCAACTCTGGATCGCCGGGGCCAGCACCCACCACCGATAATTTCGGGTGAGGTTCTAATGTTCTGAAATGGCTTAAGTTCTTCATAGGATTAAGAGCGGGCTATTTTGGCAGATTGTAAAAAGGCGTGGGCTTGCGCTGTATAAGAGGCCGCAAATTCCGCTGACGGTTCGTTTTGATTAATCTGTAAGACTAATTCAGCGAAGCTAGGAGCATCTACGGCAAATTCGCCAGTAGCTACAAAGTTTTCATCGAACTTGTTAATGACCGAAGTTTGAGTAGGGACGGAAATCGATTTATCTAATAAGAGCGCTTTCGCCGCCGAAATAAACACGCTATAGGCATGGTAGATCGCATCTGCATAGCGTTTGTCTTCTAGTGCCGCCGCTGTCCATTCGTATTTTTCGTCTGATTCAAACAAAAGCGTTGCGACTAAGTCAATCACGACACCCGCACATTCTCCCACCCCGATTTCGGTAGCGAAGTTTTCTGAGGCGCCCCAGTCGATGAAATCATCATCCACCAGTGTGCTTAGATCTGCGATGGGCTTTAATAAATCGTAGAAGTATTTCTCGCCTTGGCGATCGTAATAGCTGTGGAAATACTCGTCTGCCAGTGCGTTCTCTTCGAAGTTATTTAATAAGGTGCGCAAGACTTGAGGACCTCTTTTCGATGGAACTTTAATCACTTTATCCGCGATTTTTCCTTCGCCATTGCCTAGTGTCGCGCCGCCTAATAAGACCTGCAAAGCTGGTAAAACGCGTTTGTCCGCGGCCTTCAAGGAAGAACCGTGGAAACCGATGGATGCCATACTGTGTTGTCCACAGGCATTCATACAGCCGGAAATTTTGATCTTCATCGCGCTGTCATGAATCAAAGACGGGAATTCTTCCGTGATGACCGCCTCTAATTTTGAGGTGATATTCGTCGAATCCGAGATCGCTAAATTACATGTGTCCGTTCCCGGGCATGCCGTGATGTTCGCGATGGAATTAGCGCCCGGAGCGGCTAATCCGTGTGCGTCTAATACGGAGTAGACGTAGGCCAAATTCGCCGTAGGCACATATTTTAGCATCAAACCTTGGTTGATCGTGATGCGAATATCATCGCCGATATAGCCGGTTAATGCCTCGATTAAAGAACGAGAAGTAGTACTTGAAATATTACCGTTCAGTATGCGCACATAGACCGCGTGGAATCCTTTTTGCTTTTGTTCAAAGGTGTTGGTCGCTAACCAAGTGGCGTAAGCCTCTGAGTTAGGAGATTCCGTCGACGCGACTAAGGTAGGTGGTGTAACCTCCCAAGCCGTAGCTGAAGGAATCTCGAAAGAGTGATTTTTTAAGGCTTTTGATTCTGCTTTTACTAAGTCCATAAAGGCCTCGAAGCCGATCTTTTGGATCAAGAATTTCATACGCGCCTTGTGGCGGGAATTGCGTTCGCCGTGGCGATCGAATACCCGTAAAATCGCTTCGATGAAGGGGATTACGTTGTTTTCTGCTAGGAATTCGTGTGCCACGTGAGCCAGCATCGGTTGTGCGCCTAAGCCACCACCTACGACTACTTTGAAGCCGCGTTTGCCGTCCACGATTTTGGGAATAAAACCCACATCGTGTAAATAGGCTAAAGACGTATCTTCATCCGTATTCGAGAAAGACATCTTGATTTTACGACCCATTTCTTGGCAGATTGGGTTCCGCAAAAAGTAACGGAATGCCGCATCGGCGTGCGGGCTTACGTCAAAAAGTTCTTTCGGATCGATTCCAGAAGTAGGGGAGGCCGTGATGTTACGCACCGTATTTCCACAAGCTTCGCGCAAGGTGATATCGTCCTGCTCTAATTTCGCCCAAAGTTCCGGCGTTCGGTCAAGTGACACATAGTGAATTTGGATATCTTGTCGTGTTGTTAAATGCAGGTTTCCGGTCGAGTATTCGTCTGAAATGTCCGAAATGCGCTTCCATTGGTGGAATTGAATCTTTCCATAGGGCAATTTGATGCGGATCATTTGCACTCCCTGCTGGCGTTGTCCGTAGACACCACGCGCCAGGCGAAGACTTCTGAATTTTTCCTCATGGATCTCACCAGCCTTAAATTGAGCGATTTTTTTCGCTAAATCCAGGATATCTTTTTCAACTACGGGGTTTTCTATCTCAGAGCGGAAACTTTGCATAATTTATTCTTGAATTGTTTATAAAGTCTATATAATATATAGAGTAGGTGCAAATCTACGAAATAACCTTTTATTGCCAAAGAATTTTTATATTCGTTTTCATAAATCTGCAAACGATGAAAAAATTATTAACGATTCTTTTTTGTGCACTATCGCTTAGCTTGAACGCGCAAACAAATGCGCAAATCGGGAAAGACCCGGCTGGCGTACAGGTTGTGAAGACGAAGCACTCGATTACGATCGCGGGCAAGGTGATTAACTACACGGCGACCACCGGATACATGCATATGAAGGCTGATACGGGTAAGGTTTTGGCCAAAATCTTCTTCACCTACTACGCTAAAGACGACGAAGACGGCGCCAAACGTCCCGTCACTTTTACCTTCAACGGTGGCCCAGGCTCTGCCTCTTTATGGTTACACATGGGCGGCGTAGGCCCTAAACGGGTTGTCTTGAAAGATGACGGCACCGCCACGGCAGCCCCTTATTCTTACGTTCCCAACGAATTTTCGTGGTTAGACAAAACGGATTTAGTCTTCATCGACCCCGTTTCCACCGGCTATTCCCGCGCTGTGGGCGAACCTGCCAGCAAATACCACGGTTATGTCGAGGACATTAAATCCGTGGGCGACTTCGTGCGCAACTTCCTGAGCCGCTACGACCGCTGGGCCTCGCCTAAATTCCTTGCTGGCGAAAGCTACGGAACCACGCGTGCCGCAGGATTATCGAAATTCTTGCAAGACGAACACCGCATCTACATCAATGGTGTCATCTTAATCTCGGCGGTATTAAACTTTGGCACAAACGATTACAACATCGGAAACGATCTACCTCGTGCGCTATATATCCCCTCTTACACAGCCGCAGCCTGGTACCACAAAAAATTAGCGCCCGCTTTACAAGCGCGACCAATCGCAGACGTTTTAAAGGAATCCGAGCAATGGGCGATCGGACCCTACGCCACCGCATTAATCAAAGGCGGTTGGATGTCTGACGCAGAAAAAACGGCCATTGCTGAGAAGATGGCCTACTACACAGGCCTTTCCAAAGAGCTTTGCCTTCAAGCAAACCTTCGCCTCGACGAGAACCGATTCTACAAGGCTTTACGCCGCGCAGACGGGCTTTCGATCGGTCGCTTGGACGCTCGTTTCACCGGCCGTAACCTAGATGACGCAGGTGAATACGTCGATTTCGATCCATCATTCACAAACATCGATGGACCTTTCACCGCCACGATCAACGACTATTTATCTAAAGAATTGAAGTTCACGGAGGAGAAAGGCTACAACGTCTTCGGCGAAGTATACCCTTGGTCCTACAAAAACGTACAAAACAAATACCTAAACGTCGCCGAAAGTCTTCGCGATGCGATGGCCAAAAACCCAAACCTCAAAGTCTACCTCGGCTGCGGCTACTACGATTTCGCAACCCCGTACTTCACGGCGGTTTACGACATCGAGCACATGTTTTTGCGCCCGGAGCAACGCTCCCGCGTAGACATTAAATACTACGAATCAGGCCACATGTACTATATCCACAAACCATCCTTGATTCAATTCAAGAAGGATATCGATTCCTTTTTCGATTCGTCGAAATAATTTGCTATTTTTGCAACCCCACGGGCGCTTATAGAGGGGTGTCCGAGTGGTTTAAGGAGCACGCTTGGAAAGCGTGTGTAGGTCTCAAGCTTACCGAGGGTTCGAATCCCTTCCCCTCTACGAAGCCTCTCAGCGTTAGCTGAGAGGCTTTTTTTATATGGGGCCGAGTAATGTGCTTGCATAGTTAATCGGCCCCATATGAAAAAAGAACAGGATTCGCGAAGCGAATGCTGTAGGCTTTGTGCTAGATGCCCTGCGGGCTGACAGCGGAACGGAGTGAAGCTGTCACTCCCTGTTGCAAATATCAATTAACTGATATTCTCCATTGTCTCGGATCTTGTTCTAGGACTACTTATTATTAATCCATACTTTCAGGAACAAAAAAACCACTAATTGAATATAAAAAAATGAATAATAATCTAACCACTTTTCAATCTCACCTGGATGAATATTATGGCAAACGCGGTACTCCTACCCGGGAGGAGTACGAAGAAGGTTTTGAGGCCTTTAAACTAGGTGCTATACTTCGAGAACTTCGATTAGAACAAGGCTTAACACAAAAACAACTTGCTCAAAAATGTGAGACCTCGAAGTTTTCTATTTCTCGAATTGAGAATAATGCCGGCGATATTCGCCTCTCCACCTTGATGAGAATAATCAGGGTAGGACTTGGTGGACAATTGACGTTCAGTCTAGACATACCGAATGTTGTCAAAAGTTTATCTGGAGTTGTTAATCTACCAGAGGATTTTGATCCCAAAGAGGAATACAAAAAGTATATTGTGAGTAAATATTCTAAGTAATATTCTCGTCAAATTTTTGACAAAAGTACAACCATACTTGTTTTAAAAGTACTTTTATTCATTTATACTAGATATTCTTCAAACGATGAAAGATCAAATTGGGTATAATAAAAAGAGGAAAGATAAGTCTCTGCTGAAAGACAGTCACTGCGAATTAGAAATACTCGTTGCAGAGTTAGTTGATTATGGAATCGAAGTTTTCAATAAAGAAGAGGATAAATTTCATCGTTGGATGAATAAGCCTAATGATTCATTAGACAAGAATACGCCTGAAAGTCTTTTGGACTCAATTGTAGGGATTCAAGAAGTGAGAAATTGTCTTAATCGGATTGAATTTGGGAATCTGGCCTAAAGATGGAATTTCGATTTGATTGAAAAAAAGACCTTTTATTTTTTCAAATTGGAGATTTTATTCTTTTAAATCACAATATTATTTAACTTTTAAGTTTATTTTTACATAAATTTAATTAACCTAAAAGTTAAATTATGAAACATCTATCCGTACATCAATTGGATGATCAAATTCGTCAATATGTAAATGGTCAGCGATTTGATCGCATTCCTCAAGGTTGGATTCGTTCTTCTAGAACAGCCATTGGTATGACATTGAAGCAGTTAGCTAAACGCTTGGGCTTCAGTGTGCCTGCCGCGAAAAACTTTGAGATGAGAGAAGTAGATGAGGCAATTACCTTAGCAAGTTTGCGTAAAATTGCGAATGCGATGGAAATGGATTTGGTCTATTATTTTAAACCGAAACAAGACTCGCTGGATGATTTATTGCAAATCCGTGCTGAGTTGAAAGCCAAAGAATTATTGGAACGTTCTAATCAAGCTATGATATTAGAAAATCAAGAAGCTGATAATAAAAATAAGTCTCGTGAATATGATCGATTAATTACGGAAATTCGAAATCAGAAACTAAGCAGCTTGTGGGATTAGATGAATTTGATTTTGGCCAAACCCCTGTAGACCCGGAACAGATTTCAGGTTTACGAATACCTATGGTTAGTAGTTTGGCACAGATAAATTCATTAGAACAAGCAAACATTAACGAAGCTCTGCGCTGGTTGTTAACTAAACGCTCCATTTCTAATTTGCTTACAGAAACTTTTATTCGCCGTTTGCATAAAAGAATGTTTGGCCATGTCTGGAAGTGGGCTGGAGATTATAGGAAAACGGATACAAATATTGGCGTAAAATGGTACTTAATTCCAGTAGAATTGAATGCTCTATTGTCTGATGTGAATTATTGGATTCTTAATAGTACATATCCACCTGTCGAAATTGCTATTCGATTTAAATTTCGACTTGTAAGTATTCATTTTTTTCCCAACGGAAATGGAAGGCATGCGCGGCTAATGGCGGATCTTTTAATGCAGTATCAGTTTAATCTACCTAGATTCTCATGGGGACAAAGTTTAAAAGAGGATGTGAGGGACGAATATTTAAAAGCAATTGTTCTCGCATCGAAAGGGAATATCAAACCTTTGATTGAATTTGCAATAAGTTAATTTTCTCCTACATTTATGTCCTAAAACTGCATAAACATGAAAAACCTCTTCCTCCTCCTTCTTTTACTAAACTTCTCCGCCCATGCCCAATGGGTAGAACTATTCAATGGCCGCGACTTAACAGGCTGGAAAGCCAGTGAAAATCCTAGTTCATTCCAAGTAAAGGACGGCGAACTACATATCGAAGGCCCTCGCGGACACCTGTTCTATGATGGACCTGTAGGAGATCACTCCTTTAAAAACTTCGAAGTAAAAGCCCTTATTAAAACGTATCCTGGAGCAAACTCAGGCTTATATGTTTGCACAGCATTTCAACCCAGCGACTGGCCCTCTCAAGGCCACGAAATACAAGTCAACAATTCCCACACGGATTGGCGTAGAACAGCGAGCCTCTATGGCATTATCGACACCGCTGAAAAATTAGTGCATGATGAGGAGTGGTTCGAATTATATGTAAAAGTGGAGGGGAAACACATTACCACGAGGATCAATGGTAGAACCGTAGTCGAATACGATGAGCCATCAGACAAGAAAAGAATCCAACCCGGAACGATCGCCATTCAGGCTCACGATCCTAAAAGTAAGATTGTCTACAAAAGCATTCAGGTGCGTCTGAATTGATTTTTACATTTGTTAAATTTTTTTGCTGAAAAAATGCCCAACTTGGGTCATGATTACACAAAAAGAAGTAAAATCCAATTTGAATACTGATCGCATTATTCTTGTGGACGTTCGTTCAAAGGAAGAATACGATGCGAAACATATCCCGTCAGCCTTACACATTCCTCTCACGGAATTAGCCGAGCGGATGAATGAAATTCCGACCTCCCGAAAAGTGGTAACGGTCTGTGGAAAAGGAGGAGGCAGATCCGCTGATGCTGCAAAACTTATTCCAGGAGCCGATTGGCTAGAAGGAGGAACAGAGGCCTATTTTCAGTCATAAAAAAAGAGGAGCCTTTTGAGCTCCTCTTTCTATTTACATAATGCTGAAGATTACAAATCCACTGCTTCTCCATACGCCGCTTCTGTCGCGCCTTTGAAGGCCTCTGACATCGTCGGGTGAGGGTGAACTGTTTTCATAATCTCGTAAGCCGTGCTTTCTAACTTACGAACCACAACCGCCTCTGCGATCAATTCTGTTACGTTGTAACCGATCATGTGAGCGCCTAATAATTCACCGTATTTGGCATCATAAATAACTTTTACGAAACCATCACGAGCACCGGCAGCCGTTGCTTTTCCAGACGCTACGAATGGGAATTTACCCACTTTGATATCGTAACCTGCTTCTTTGGCCTTCTTCTCCGTCATACCTACCGAAGAAATTTCCGGGTTGCAATACGTACAACCTGGGATGTTTGTGTAGTCCAAAGCCTCTGTCTTGTGACCAGCCATTTTCTCTGCACAAATAATCGCTTCTGCTGAGGCAACGTGTGCCAAAGCCGGACCCGGAGTCACATCGCCAATCGCGAAATAACCAGGGATATTCGTTTCGTACCAAGCGTTTACTGGAATACGGCCTTTGTCTACGATAATACCTACCTCCTCTAAACCGATGTTTTCTAAGTTACAGATCACACCCGCTGCAGAAAGAACAATATCGCATTGGATTTCTTGGTTACCCGTTGGAGTTTTAATGCTCACTTTGCAACCTTTCCCTTTCGTATCCACTGACTCCACGCTCGAAGACGTCAAGATGTCGATACCCATTTTCTTGTATTGCTTCGCTAATTCTTTCGAAACATCTTCATCCTCTACTGGAACGATGTTTGGCATGAATTCTACGATCGTTACTTTCGTTCCCATCGCCGCGTAAACGTACGCAAATTCAACACCGATCGCACCAGAGCCGATTACGACCATCGAATCTGGACGTTTTTCTAAGCTCATCGCCTTGCGGTATTCAATCACCTTTTCGCCGTCAATAGGCACATTAGGCAAGGCACGAGCACGAGCACCCGTCGCGATCATGATATTTTTTCCTTCGTAAACGGTTTTCTTACCGTCTGCATCAGTTACTTCGACTTTCTTACCAGGTTGGATTTTTCCAAAACCCATAATCACGTCAATCTTGTTTTTCTTCATCAAAAACTGAACGCCTTTGCTCATGCTATCCGCCACGCCACGAGAACGGGAAATAACCGCAGAGAAATCAGCTTCAGCGCCTTTTACGGTAATTCCGTAATCAGCCGCGTGCTTGATGTATTCGAAAACTTGGGCAGATTTCAAAAGGGCTTTGGTAGGAATACATCCCCAGTTTAGGCAAATACCACCTAAGGATTCTTTCTCTACAATTGCACATTTTAAACCTAATTGAGAAGCTCGGATAGCTGCTACATAACC
>JACCDW011789868.1_pt1 | contig 10826 bp, 11 predicted proteins | sample 7449781 | NCBI WGS metagenome assembly JACCDW01 (sample SAMN15323449, study PRJNA562643) | freshwater metagenome | isolation source: river surface water | place: USA:Blue River Watershed | collected 2017-08-18
AAGCAGCAACGCGCAACGGAGCGCCGGAAACCCTACTCGCAAACGCACGCAATGCCGCAACCGTGCACACGATCTGTTATGCGCTGGATGCGCTGGTTGATTTTTCCCGCCACTATGAACTGCAATCAGCACGGTCTGGGTCGGGCGCATCGGGCGCGTCTGAAATTACGGACGCAGCCGCTACACAGGAGCTGGAAAGTGAATTCCTGCGACAGATCCGCAGCACCCATCATCATCACTTGCTGGCGCAGTTTCATGACAGCTTCCGGGCAAATTCCGCGGAACGCCGTGCCGCGGTGCTATCAGCGCTTGACAGCAAACTGACCGAGAAGCTGCAAGCCGCCGGCGTGATCTCGGTGGCCGGCATGGCGTCGGAAGTCCGTGCGTTGCGCGTGGACCCGACGAAGACACTGAACGAGGCTGAACTACTGGCGGTGGTCGATTACCTGAATTCAGCCACTGGCACCTTCAACGCGGTGAACGGCGCTGCGATGGCAAGCGCGTACTACGGCGAACATGCACTGCAGGCACGGATCAGCGTGTTCAGCACCGCGCTGGCCAGCGCCATCGCCAAACTCTGCGACCATCCGTATTTCGGCAGGCGCGATATTGTCGGCTACAAAGGTATACGCCTCAATGGACTGGATTCGCCGTTCCGGCTCGCGGTGCTGAACGACGCCAGTGCAAAGGGCGGACTGATCGCCTTCCCGAATGTGCTGTCAATGAGCGCCGATCCGGAACATAGCTATGCGAGAAAGAAATTCGGCGAGGGCTATACGCTGGAGTGCATGATTACCATGCGGCGTGCGTTCTACGCGGACCCCTTCCACGACGCCAGCACGATGGGCGAGCAGGAAATTCTCGGGCCGGCTCATCAGCGCTTCCGCGTGTCGGGAAAATCGTCGATCAGTGTGTTTGACTGGAGCGGACACAAGCCACAGGAAGTGGAGGTCGACCGCTACGAACTGACACCGGCTGATCGCTGACGCTCAGCGCTTCCAAGCAGGCGGGCGTTTGTCGAGGAAAGCCTGCACGCCTTCCAGCGCGGACTCGTCCATCATGTTGCAGGCCATGGTCTCGCCGGCCAGCTGGTAAGCCGCCGCGATACCCATCTCGGCCTGCCGGTAGAACAGTTGCTTGCCCATGGCGATCGCTACCGCCGGCTTGGCGACGATGGCAGCGACGAGTTGCGCAATTTCCTCATCCAGCAAGTCTGGCGAAACGACTCGGTTGATCAGTCCGCGCTCGCGCGCGGCGACGGCATCAATGAAGTCACCCGTTAGCAGCATTTCCATTGCCTGCTTGCGCGGCACGTTACGCGAAAGTGCGACCGACGGCGTGGAGCAGAACAAACCCAGATTCACGCCGGACACCGCGAAGCGCGCATCCGTCGACGCGACGGCGAGATCACACATCGCAACCAGCTGGCAGCCAGCCGCAGTCGCCATGCCCTGCACGCGCGCAATCACGGGTTGCGGCATCTGCTGTATCGCGAGCATCAGCTTGCTGCACTGGTTGAACAACTGCTTAAAGTAGGCTGCAGACGGCGATGCTCGCATCTGCTTCAGGTCGTGTCCGGCACAGAAGGCTTTGCCCTCGGCCGCCAGCACCACCACGCGCACGCTGCTGTCAGCGGCAATATCGCTGATCTGCTGCTGCAGGGCCGCCAGCATGTCCTCGGACAGCGGATTGAATCGCTCTGCCCGGTTCAGCGTCAGTGTGGCGACGCCTCCCTGATCGGCGCGCAACACATAGGGTGCTTCAGATGGCGTTGCGGTTTGATTCATCGCGTTTCCTCCGCTCATGCGTCATTCTTCGTCAGGCTCGACCGTCTGCGGCTCACCGAGTGACGGCGGCACGACATAGGTTGCCAGCAGTTCGACGCGACTCGCCGGTGTCTCCAGGCTGATGCGACCCAGTGCGCCACTGCGATAGTCCAGCAGCAAGGTGTGCGCCGCCTTCTCGACATCGACATCCCCACCCTTGAGCCGATAAGCACGCTTCGCAGCAATCGCCTCGATGACACCGACGCCGTCCATCCCGTCCGGATTCATGGCATAGCGCGCCGCGAGCAAAGGCGCATAGCGCTGCAGCAGCAGATCGGCGAGAAAGAAGGCTACTTCTTCCTCAATGATCGCATTGACACCGATCGCATGACTGGCCGCCAGCATCAGGCCGTCCGTCGGATGCTCGATCTTGGGCCACATCAGGCCCGGCGTATCCGTCAGCACGATGTTATTGCCCAGGAACAGGCGTTGCTGGGTCTTGGTCACTGCCGGCTCGTCACCCACCTTCGCCACGCGTTTTTTCAGCAGCGCATTCATCAGCGTGGATTTGCCAACGTTGGGTATGCCCATGATCATCACACGCAGTGGCTTTAATACCGTGCCGCGATGCGGCGCCAGCTTCAACGCCAGCTGCGGAATCTTCGCAACCTCGGCTGGCTTGCGGCAAGACAGCGCGACCGCCGTCACCTGGGGCTGCGCACTGTAATGGGCAAGCCATTGCTTCGTTGCTGCCGGATCAGCGAGATCGCTCTTGTTCAGGATTTTCAGGCAGGGCCGCTGGCGCGCGCGACGCAGTGACTCGATCATCGGGTTACTGGATGCCTGCGGCACGCGCGCATCCAGCACCTCGATGACGAGATCGACTTTCTCCATGGACTCCGCGGCTTTCTTGCGCGCGGCGTTCATGTGGCCGGGGAACCATTGGATGGACATAGTGAGTGGTAACAGCGGGAATGCCGCTATTGTACCTGCGCAGCCGCCGGGCTAATCGATGCGGGCCAGCGCCTTCAGGTGGGCGACGACACAGCGGCCGAGCGCGGACAATGCGTAGCCACCTTCGAGGCAGCTGACAATGCGTCCGTTCGCGTACTGTCGTGCGACCTCGACCAGTTGCTTCGTGATCCAGGCGAAATCCGCTTCGACCAGACCCATGGATGCCATTTCGTCCTCGCGATGCGCATCGAAGCCGGCCGAGATGAACAGCATCTCAGGCTGGTGTGCCTGCAGCGCCGGCAGCCAGCGCTGCCGAACGAGCTCACGCACTACGTCACCGCGCGTGTGGGCCGGTACCGGTATGTTCAGCAGATGCGATGGTGCGGTACCGGCCGGATGGATGCCGCTGTAGGGGTACAAGGGATGCTGAAAGAAGCTGACCATCAGCACCCGCGCATCCTCCGCGAACGCCGCCTCGGTGCCGTTCCCGTGGTGCACATCGAAATCGATGATGGCGATACGACGCAAACCATAGACCTGCATCGCATGTTTCGCTGCAATGGCGACATTATTGAACAGGCAAAAGCCCATCGACGAATCCGGCGTTGCATGATGGCCAGGCGGACGGATGGCGCAAAATGCATTGTTGACCTCGCCACGCATCACGGCATCCGTCGCGGCGACTGCTGCACCGGCAGCGCGCAGCGCTGCTTCCCAGCTATACGCATTGAGCAGCGTGTCGCCATCGAGCGCATAGTAGCTGCCCGTTGCAGGAAGCTGATCGCGCACCTGCGCAATGGCCGCGTCACTGTGCACACGCTGTAAGTCAGCGATACTCGCGCGCGGCGCTTCGCGCCGCTCAAGCAGGCTCGCGATGCCGCTTGCAATCAGCTGATCGTCGATCGCCTGTAGTCGGGCAGGGCACTCCGGGTGCCATTCGCCCATCTCATGTCGCTGGCAATCAGGATGAGAAAAAATCGCCGTAGTCATTCCATCTATTATGCATCAGCGGCACGTGCTCTATACTGGCGCACGTGCGCTGCTTAGCGCTGCTTTCGCGACCGATGCAATGAAACTGATGACTGCCCTGTTCTCCTGCGTGCTGGCTGCCTGCGCGCTGGCCGCCATGCCTGCCGATGCGCAGACGCCGAAGAAAAAAAAGAGTAGCGGCAGATCGCATGCACAGCTGAAATCCGGCAAGCACCCGGCACTGAAACCAGCTGCGAAAGCCGGCCTGAATTCAGGTAGCCGGCAACGCAGCGACGATGTCGAGTTCACGAATTTCAATCAGTGGCACGCTGTGACCGAGTTCGTCGATGAAATGAGCACCGAGCACGGCTTTGAGCGCGACGGCCTGCGTTCCCTGTTTGGCAAAGTGCACTATCTCGACAGTGTTGTCCGCCTGATCAATCCACCGCCTGCCGGTAAAACGAAAAACTGGAGCGCGTATCGCTCCCGCTTCGTTGAACCGCGTCGCCTGAAGGCCGGTGTCTCATTCTGGAATCGCCATGCGAATGAGCTGGATCGCGCACAGCAGGAGTTTGGCGTTCCGGCTGAGATCATTATCGGCATTCTCGGTGTAGAAACCCTGTATGGCCAGTCGACCGGCAAGTTTCGGGTGGTCGATGCGCTGACGACGCTCGCCTTCTCCTATCCGGAAACGCCGAACCGCTCGCTACGCATGGCCTACTTTCGCAATGAACTGAAACAGGTGCTGCTGTACGCGCGTGAAAGCGGTATCGAACCACTGTCACTGAGCGGCTCCTTCGCAGGTGCCATCGGATGGCCGCAATTCATGCCAGGCAGTATCCGTAAATTCGCAGTGGATTTCGATGGCGATGGCAGGATAGATTTACGCAACTCACCGGCCGATGCGATTGGCAGCGTGGCCAGCTTCCTGTCTCAGCATGGCTGGCAGCGCGAAGCACCGCTGGTGTTTCCTGTCACGGTGACACCGGATGCTGCATGGCCCTCGATGATCGGGCAGGGTCTGGAGGCGAAATTCGGTCGCGAGCAATTGGAGCAGGCAGGCGTAATCATTCCGGATCAGGTGCCGGTGTCGGTGAATTACGGGCTGGTGGATCTGGAGGATGGCGAACACCCGACTCGCTATTTGCTGGGCACCAGCAATTTCTTCGCGATCACCCAGTACAACCGGAGCTATTACTATGCGATGGCGGTGATCGAGCTGGGTAGAGCAGTGCAACAGCAGCGGATACGATGAGCGATAACCCTCCCGATCCCGATACGCTGGATGAGGCGACGATCGTCGCATGGACACGCGGCTGGGTTCAGCAAGCAGTCATCGGCCTGAACCTCTGCCCATTCGCGAACTCAGTCTTCCGCAATCACCAGATTGCGTATCGCGTCAGTCACGCTCGCGAACCCGAGTCCCTGCTGCAGGACCTGACGCAGGCGATGCACGCACTGCTCGCCACGCCGGCAGAGTCGATGGATACCTTGCTGCTGATTCATCCTTGGGCACTGACGGACTTTTTCGATTTCAATGATTTCCTTGGCGTTGCCGAAGCGCTGCTGGAAGACAGCGGCCTGTCCGGCGTTCTGCAGGTGGCCAGCTTCCACCCTCAGTACAAGTTTGCCGGCGTACCCGCCGATGATGTGACGAATGGAACCAATCGCTCGCCGTTCCCGACACTTCATCTGCTGCGCGAGGACAGCCTGGACACGGCGATCGCCTCCGTGCCGGATACCGATGAGATCATCGAGCGCAATCTGGCGACCCTGCGCCGGCTGGGCAAGACCGGCCTGCTGGAATTGCAGGAACGCATCGCGCAATCCGTTCGCACCGTGTAGCGCTGACCGCCCTACTGACCACCGACCTGCTCTGCCCCCGCCACCCAGCCTGACCAGCGTACCCGCGCCAGCGCGGAAACCTTTTCGCTCACAGGCCATCCGACATGCAAACTCCGCCCTGGAAAAAGGGAAACATAGTTCGGAAGGTATTGATTCTTATCAAAACGAAACATTACCGCCCTTACTACAATTGCAATTGTGAAACAAATTTAGACTGGCCTGAATTTAACAATTATCGAGATAAGCGATTACCCATGTGGCGGGGAAATTCGATTATCCGATACAAATCATAGAGTTATCGATGCCATCGGACATCTCGGTGCTTGCTGTCAGAGTTATTTTTTCATAAAAAAATTTACTTTCTTACTGATGGCTCATGGAATTTTGTTATTGAATGGAAAACAAGCTCTAGCATCGGCTGCGATGTTTGGATCAGCGCCCAGGCTGCCATCGGTCAGGTACTCCGGGCAACGCTCCGATCATCGTATTTGATTCATCTGGTCCACTGGAAACGAAGACCCCCATGACGACTCAATTTGAACATCAGGACAGCCATCGACTGGCTGATCAGGTGGCCTACGATCCGAACAATCTGCTCGACTCGCTGATTGAAAAGCTGCACCTGAAAAATGATGCCGCGTTGTCTCGCGCGCTGGAAGTCGCGCCACCGGTGATCAGCAAAATCCGACACCGTCGTCTGCCGGTCGGTGCATCGCTGCTCATCCGCATGCATGAGGTCAGTGATCTGTCGATACGCGAGCTCCGCATTTTGATGGGCGACCGCCGCGAAAAATTCCGCATCAGCGACAAGCAATTCAAGCCGAAATCCATCAGCCCCTGACGATCACGTCGAACCGTATAAAAAAAGCGGGAGGCCGGTTTATACCGGATTCCCGCTTTTTGATTTGGCGTCGGGGTCAGGCGGGAAACACACCCGTCGACAAATAGCGGTCGCCCCGGTCGCATACGATGAAAACGATCACCGCATTTTCAACCGTGGCAGAAATCCTGAGCGCAACTTCGCAGGCACCGGCTGCAGAGACACCCGCGAAAATACCCTCTTCGATGGCGAGACGCCGCGCCATCTGTTCAGCCGCCGACTGGCTGACATTCTCGACCTGATCGACGCGGCTGCGATCGAAGATTTTCGGCAGGTAAGCCTCTGGCCATTTGCGGATGCCCGGAATCTGGGAGCCCTCTTCCGGCTGTGCACCGATGATCTGAATGGCCGGGTTCTTTTCCTTCAAAAATTGTGACACGCCCATGATGGTGCCGGTCGTACCCATCGCGCTGACGAAGTGCGTGACCCGACCCTCGGTATCGCGCCAGATTTCCGGACCGGTCGTGTCGTAATGCGCGCGCGGATTGTCCGGATTCGCAAACTGGTCAAGAATGCGTCCCTTGCCCTCACGCTGCATCTGATCAGCGAGGTCGCGCGCGTATTCCATGCCACCGGATTTCGGAGTCAAAATGATCTCGGCGCCATAGGCGGCCATACTCTGACGACGCTCCAGGCTGAGGTTCTCGGGCATCAGCAGAATCATCCGATACCCTTTCATCGCGGCGGCCATCGCCAGTGCAATGCCGGTATTGCCGCTGGTCGCCTCGATCAGCGTGTCGCCCGGCTTGATCTCACCACGTTTCTCTGCACCCTGGATCATCGCCAGCGCCGGTCTGTCTTTCACCGATCCGGCAGGATTATTACCCTCCAGTTTGCCGAGGATGAGATTGTGGCGGCGCGCGGCGTCCTCACACGGAATGCGCTTGAGCTGCACCAGCGGCGTGTTACCGACGAGGTCCTCGATGGAATGAAATGGCATGGCGGTCAGGAGAGCAATAAGGCAGACCGCCATTGTAGTGGAATACCCGAAAACGCTGCGCCGGCACAGCACCGGCGCAGCGACCGCCTTACTGCTTGCCGGCGGACGTCTTGTCGGTGCCCTTGTCGGCCGGCTTGCTGTCGACCTTGGTCATCTTGCCGGCTGACGCTGGTGCCCCTGCTTCATACGGCTTGCCGTTCACCGTCAGACCGGCGGCCGACAGCTTCACGGCATTGCGTGCGCCCACACCTTTGACGCGATGCTCAAGATCGGCCCAGTCCTTAAAACTGCCGTTCTTGTCGCGTTCAGCGATGATGGCCTTGGAAGTCGCCGGTCCGACGCCGGCAATACCGTCGAGCGCGGCCTGATCGGCCTTGTTCACATCGACCGCAGCCAGTGCCGGCCCCGCCAGTGTCAGCCACAGCATCACCGGCAACAGGATAGTTTTCAGCATGAAGGTTCTCCGCTTGGAATGTTCAGGAAATGCGGCGCGCTTGGCTGCGCGTCGCCTCCGGATTAAACGCGAAGAACCAACGATTTATCGCAAAAGAAAGAATGATTGTTTTGCATGGTGCGATCTTTGCCCCATGAATGCATCCGTGGCGCGAAGCGCCACTCAGCCCTGACTCATCACTGACAGATCTTCACTGCGGCGCGGCGCATAGCTTTCCCACTGACTGCAACCCGGGCAATGCCAGTAAAACTGTTTGGCCTTGAAGCCGCAATGACCACACTGATAGCGGCCCAGCTTTTGCGCATAGCCGCCGACCAGACTCTTGACGAGCGAAAGCTCGGCCAGCCGCTCCGGCGGAGCGTGCATCAGCCGCGCCTCGATCAATTTATCGAGTCCGAGCAGCGTCGGCGTGCGCCGCAATTCATCGCTGACCAGCTGGTTCGCCGCATCCGCCCCATCCAGTTCCAGTACGCTGCGGAACACCACTTCGAGCAGATCAATCGATGGCATGTCCGACTGATACGCTTTCAGCAGATTCAGGCCTTCGCGCGCGCGGCCGACCGCACGGTAGCCGTCCATCAGTCGCTGCGCGACCAGACCCACATGGGCAGCGCTCTGCTGCTCGACCCGGCGCCACGAGCGCAATGCACCTTCGATATCACCGCTGGCCAGCCAGGCATCCCCCACCAGCACGGTCGCTCGCACGTTATTGCGGTCATATGCCAGCGCCTTGTCCAGCGTTGCCATCGCGGCTTGCGGGCTCACATGCACGAGTTCGTCCTGCGCTATCTCGCAATGAAACTGCGCGATTTCCTTCTGATACGCACCGGCGCCCGATGCCTGCAGCGCGAGTGCCGCGTCAATCGCGCGTCGCCACTCTTTTTCTCGCTGATAAATCTCCAGCAGTGCGCGGCTGGCCTGAGGTCCGTAGGGTGTGCCGGAGAGCTGATGGAAAGTCTCTTCGGCGCGATCGAGCAGACCGGCTTTCAGATAATCCTGCCCGAGTTCGAAGCGCGCCTGCGCGCTGATCTCCGGAGACAAATCTGCACGTGCCAGCAAATTCTGGTGTACGCGCACCGCGCGCTCAATATCGCCACGACGACGGAACAATTTACCAAGCGCAAAATGCAGCTCGGCGGTTTCGGGATCCAGACGCGAGATATCGACGAAGATGTCGATGGCCTTGTCCGGATGCTCGTCGAGCAGCGCGTTCAGGCCCTTGTAGTAACTACGTGGAAGATTGCGCGACTCAGCAACCAGATGCCGGATGTCGACGCGCGCCGCGATCCAGCCCAGCGCGAAAAAGAAAGGGATGACCAGCAACCACCAGGTTTCAAATTCCATCGTTTTTCCTGTCAGAGACCGACCTGCTACGTCCGCACATCTGCAGCCGTAGGATGGCTGTGATCCGGTGCGCTACCTGCCGGCGGCTGTTTCGCCTCGGTGCGCAGGCGGCCCAGCTCACGGCGATATCGCAGCACGGTAGCGGTCATCGCAAGCACGCCGATGATCACGCCACACACCAGAAATACCAGCAGCAGCAAGATCAGCGGCGTGCTTGCCTCGGCGTTCCAGAACAGACGCAGCACCACCTCATCGGTATTCTTCAGCGCGAAATCGAAGAACACAATGAACAGTGCAATGCCGATCAGGCGGACAAATATTTTCATCATCAGAATGCCCGGAGGGCATGGCAGCGGTCCCGCCGAAATTGTACGCGAAATGAAACGCAGCCCCGACATCCTGAGGGACTGCGCGAGCACGAAAAAAAACGGCATCCGAAGACGCCGTTTTCAAGGTAAGAGATGAACAGTTCAGTCGTCATGGATCGGTTGCCCGACCATGGCATCGACCCGCTCGCGCAATTCCTTGCCCGCCTTGAAGTGCGGCACCCGTTTACCGGGCACCACGACTGTTTCGCCGGACTTCGGATTGCGACCGATACGAGGCGGCCGGCTGTTGGTCGCGAAGCTGCCGAAACCGCGAATCTCGATACGCTGACCAGAGATCAGCGCATCCGTCATCGCGTCCAGCAGCGTCTTGACCGCGAAATCCGCATCCTTCGCCACCAGTTGCGGATAACGCTCAGCCAGACGGGCTATCAGTTCCGACTTGGTCATCGGACGGACCCGCTCAGCCCTTGTTATCGAGCTTGGCCTTCAGCAGCGCGCCGAGGCTGGTCGTACCCGATGCCGCAGCGGAATCGTTAGACATCTTCTGCATCGCATCCTGAGTATCTGCATTGTCTTTCGCCTTGATCGACAGCTGAATGCTGCGAGCCTTGCGATCAATGTTGATGACCATGAGCTCGAGCTGATCGCCAACCTTCAGGTGCGTGCCGGCGTCCTCGACGCGATCACGTGCGATTTCCGATGCACGCAGATAGCCTTCGACTTCTTCAGACAGACCGATCACGGCGCCCTTCGGCTCGACCGACTTCACGGTGCCATGCACCAGCGAGCCCTTGTCGTTCATCGCGCAGTAGTTGTTGAACGGATCGCCTTCGAGTTGCTTGACGCCCAGCGACACGCGCTCGCGCTCGACATCGATAGCCAGCACGATGGCTTCCAGCTCGTCGCCCTTCTTGAACCTGCGCACAGCCTCTTCGCCGGTTTCGGTCCACGACAGGTCGGACAGGTGAACCAGGCCGTCGATATTGCCGGCCAGGCCAATGAACACGCCAAAGTCAGTGATCGACTTGATCGCGCCACGAACCTTGTCGCCCTTCTTGTGCGAGATTGCGAAATCATCCCACGGGTTCGCCTTGCACTGCTTCATGCCGAGGCTGATACGGCGACGCTCTTCATCGATCTCGAGGACCATGACTTCCACTTCGTCACCCAGCTGCACGACTTTCGACGGCGCGACGTTCTTGTTGGTCCAGTCCATCTCGGACACGTGCACCAGGCCTTCGATACCCTGCTCGACTTCGACGAATGCGCCGTAGTCGGTCAAGTTGGTGACCTTGCCGAACAGACGGGTACCTTGCGGATAGCGACGCGACAGGCCGGTCCAAGG
>JACCDW010426407.1_pt1 | contig 10824 bp, 12 predicted proteins | sample 7449781 | NCBI WGS metagenome assembly JACCDW01 (sample SAMN15323449, study PRJNA562643) | freshwater metagenome | isolation source: river surface water | place: USA:Blue River Watershed | collected 2017-08-18
GATGGAGTAGACCGGGCGGAAGTTGGCGTCGCCCGAGGCGAGGCCGACGCGGTTGGCGTTGGCCTGGTTGATGATGGTGTCGATCGCGATGGTGGTCTTGCCGGTCGCGCGGTCACCGATGATGAGCTCGCGCTGGCCGCGGCCGATCGGGATCATGGCGTCGATGGCCATGATGCCGGTCTGCATCGGCTGGTCGACCGACTTGCGCGGGATGATGCCCGGGGCGATCTTCTCGACCGGGTAACGCTCGGAGGAGACGATCGGGCCCTTGCCGTCGAGCGGGTTGCCGAGGGCGTCGACGACGCGGCCGAGGAGGCCCTTGCCGACGGGGATGGAGAGGAGACGGCCGGTGGTCTTGGCTTCCATGCCTTCCTTGAGGCTGGAGATGTCGCCCATGACGACGCAACCGACGGTGTCTTCGGCGAGGTTGAGCGCCACGCCTTGGAGGCCGCCCGGAAGCTCGATCATTTCGTTCATCATGACGCCGGAGAGGCCGTCGATGGAGGCGACACCGTCCGCGAGGGAAACGATGGTGCCGACGTTGGACTTGCCGGCGCGGGTATCAAGGCCGGCGATGGCTTTTTGGATCTGGTCGATCGCGTTGCTCATTGTGTTTGGTAAAGCGGGTTAAGGATTAAGGAGGGAGTTCAGGAAAGGGACTTGGCGAGGTTGGCCAGGCGGAGCGAGGCCGAGAGGTCGGTGACGTCGTCGGCCACGCGCACGCGAAAGCCGGCGAGGAGCGCGTCGTTGCGGCGGGCGACCGGGCGGACCGGGCGGCCGAGGGCCTTGGCGAAATGGGCGGCGATGGCGTCGGCGTCGGCCGACGACAACGGACCAGCGTGCTCGATGCGGGCTTCGCCACGGGCGAGCTCGCGACGGACGTTCGTGAGGTAGGCGCGGAGCAGCGGGCGCAGCTGGTGCGCGGAGCGGGACTTCGTCAGCGCGGCGAGCACGGCGCCCACCAGTTCGGACGAGACCACGCCGCCCTCGAGGGAGAGGGCGAGGAGGCGCTTGGCTTCAGCTCGGACGGAGGCGGCGGACATCGGCAGGAAAAGGGCTTAGCGGGCGAGCTGCTTGACGGCGGCTTCGTTGAGGCGGCCGCGCGTGGCGTCGTCGAGGTTCTGCTCGAGGACCTTGGCGGCGGTTTCGACGACGAGGCGGGAGACTTCGCCGCGGACTTCGGCGAGCATCTTCACGCGGTCGGCCTCGATGGCGGCCTTGGCCTTGGCGATGACTTCGGTCTGCGCGGCGGCGGCTTCGGACTTGGCGGCTTCGACGGCGGCCTTGGCGGCGTTGCGGGCGTCGGCGAGGATCTTGGCGGCTTCGTCGGAAGCGGCGTTCAGCTTGGCATCGGAAGCCTTCTGGGCTTCGGCGAGGCGCTGGGTCGCGGCTTGGGCGTCGGCGAGGCCCTTTTCGATGAGGCGGTTGCGTTCTTCCATCTGGCCGAGGGCCGGCTTGATGGCGAAGCGGTAGAGGACGAAGGCCAGGATCGAGAAGTTGATCAGCTGGATGACGAGGTGCGGGCCATCGACGCCGAAGCTACCGAAGAGCTGGATGATGGTGTCGACAGGGCCGTGAGCGGTGGCGGGGGCCGCAGGGGCGGCGCCGGCAGCGGCCTTGGCGGCCGCAGAGGCGGCATCGGCGGCGAGGAGGGCGGAGAGGAAGGTCATGGTGAGGACTTTGAAAAGGAGGGGGTTGATCAACGCTGGGAAAGGGGATTGGCCGGACCCCTTGCGGGGTCCGACCACCTTGCCAATTACTTGGCGAGGAAGATCGCGTAGAACGCGACGGCTTCGGCGAGAGCCATGCCCAGAATGGACTGGACGAGGATCTTACCAGAAGCCTCTGGGTTGCGACCCACGGACTCGACGGCCTTGGCGCCAACGAGACCTACGCCGATGGCGGCAGCAAAGCAACCGACGGCGGCAGGGAGGGAACCAGTGATTTCAGCGATGATCATGTGTGTGTTTATGTTTTTGGTTTCTTCTCGGCGGGCTGCTTAGGGGTCTCCTGGCAAATCACCCGCCTCGAAAGCGAAAGGGTCAGTGCGCGTGCTCCTCGTCATCATGGCCACCTTCATGGTTGCAGATGAGGCCGATGTAGACGGCGGAGAGCAGCGTGAAGACGAAGGCCTGGATGATGCCGACGAGGACTTCGAGGAGGGCCGCAGCGGCCGGAATCACATAAGGGGCGATGGCACCCAAAGAGTGGATGAGGTTCTCGCCACCAAAGACGTTGCCGTACAATCGGAATGAGAGGGAAATCAGACGGAAGGCGATGGAGACCACTTCGATGCCGCCGACCCCGATAAAAATGAACGAAAGGAGAATCCACATGCCCCAGCCGATTTCCTTCCGGTCGGACTTGTTGCCGAAGAGGTCGAAGATGAGGACCTTCACGCCCGCGTAACGGAGCACGAAGTAAGTCCACGCAAGGAACGAGATGACCGATAGCGCGAGCGTCGTGTTGAGGTCGGAGTTGGCGGGGCGAATAGCGTCGAGCCAGTGACCGTCATGATAATACTTCAAAGTGCCGACGCCAGGCAGAAGGCCGCTCCAGTTCATCAGCAAGATGAAGACGAAGAAACCGCAGAGGAGCGGGAAGGTCTTGCCGATCATCTGCTTGCCGACGATCGGTTCGAGCGCGTCGCGCAGGCCTTGCGCCATGCCTTCAACCACGGCTTGGCCCTTGCCCGGGATGAGCTTCGGGGTGCCCACGGCGAGACGGACGCCGATGATGATGAAAGCGGCGATGATCCAGGTGGTGAGGATCGAGTTCGAGATCGGGAGGCCCGCGATGGTGAACAGGTCGGTGGCCTTGGGGCTAACCCCTTCGGCGCTCGCAAAAACGATCGCCGGGGCAAAGAAACCAATGAGAGAAAGAGAGCGCATTAGACGCAGGAAAGGGTTTGTGAATGATTCCAAGCAGGATGGTCAACCCCCTGCAGTGAACAACGCCTAGAGTAAGCCGCCAGAGGGGGCTTCATTAGCAACACTAATCCAGAGGGAACTAGGGAGCCAAGCGGGTGATCGCCCATTTCCCGTCCTTCTTAGAATAGAGGAAGCGATCATGAAGGCGGTTGAGCCGGCCTTGCCAGAACTCGAAATGGTCTGGAATCACCCGATACCCCCCCCAATTGGTAGGTTTAGGTACCTGACCTTCGGGGTATTGGGCCTTTAACTCAGCTAAACGCGTCTCAAGGTGCTGCCGGTCGGGGATAAATTGGCTCTGGTCGGAAGCTAAGGCGCCCAACTGGCTACCATACGGACGACGGGCGAAGTAAGCGACCGATTCCTCTTCGGAAGTCTTTACTACAGAGCCACTTATATGAACCTGACGTTCCAGAGAAAACCAAGGAAAAACGAGGGCAATCCGGGGCTCGCGCTCCATGTGTCCCCCCTTGCGGCTATGGTAGTTGGTAAAGAAGGAGAAGCCACGCTCGTCGGCGGCCTTGAGCAGGACGGTCCGGGAGGTCGGTGCGCCCGTGGCGTCGACCGTGGACAGGACCATGGCATTGGGCTCATTGACCCCAGCATCCTTGGCCTGCTGGAACCAGGCCTTGAACTGGGCCAAGGGGCAATCGAGCAACTCGTGCCGGTCCAGTCCGTGGGTGGCGTATTCCTTGCGTAGTTCCGAAAGGTCCATGCCCGCATCCTAAGAGGAGAGTCCCCATCCGCAAGCGTTGGCTCCCTTCCCTCTCGCCAGCCCCGTCCCGACGTTCAGGTTAGAAGCCGTGAACCTCGTCCTGATTACGGAGCCTGAAGTCAGCGCGGGCCTTCCCCTGGCCGACGCACGATCCGTGCATTTGCTGGGGACCGTCGGACTCCGCGTCGGGCAAGCCTTCCACGTCGGTCTCGCCGGCGGCCTGCGCGGCCTCGCCACGGTGACGGCGATCACGCCGGCCCTCCGTTTCACGGTCATCTGGGAAAAGTCCGTACAGGCGCGGTTGCCCCTGACCGTACTCATCGGGCTCCCCCGTCCGCAGACGGCCAAGAAGGTCCTGCATGACCTCGCCAGCCTCGGCGCCGCCCGGCTCATCTTCTTCGAAGCCGACAAGGGCGATCCGGGATATGTCGCGAGCTCTCTCTGGAAAGACGGCGAATACCTGGAGCACCTGCGGAAAGGGACGGAACAAGCCTGCTCCACGCTCGTGCCGGCCGTCGACCGCGTTGCTTCGCTCGCCGAAGCCCTCGCGCTCGCATCCGGAAACGGCTGGAGGGTCGCGCTGGATCCCTATGAAGCGACCGGCGCGCTGGGCGAGGCCGCGCCCGCGGCGGCTCAAGCGGGCATCCTTGCCGTCGGCCCGGAGCGCGGTTGGTCGGAGCAGGAACGGTCGCTGCTCCGCGCCCACGGCTTCGCCCTGCAGCACCTCGGTGACCGCATCTTGCGCGTCGAAGCTGCCTGCCTCGTCGGCGGAGCCCTCCTGCTCGCGCATCTCCGCGCGTGGCAAGCGCACCGCGCGTTGGGCTGATTACTCGCCGGCCTGACGGACCAAGATCGACGCGGCGGGCTGGCCCTTGCCTTTGCCGATGACCTTGCGGAGCTTCCAACCCGCGGGCACCGGCACCACGAATCCACCGGGCGCCTCGAGGATCACGCGGACATGCGCTCCGGTCGCCGCGGCGCCGACGGCGGTCGCCGCGATTTCCTCCGCCCGGCTCTCCCAAAGTTCCCACGGCGGGTCGGCGAAGACCAGGTCAAACGTGCCCGCTTTCGCGAGGGGCTTCGTCGCATCGCCGGTGATGGCCGTGAACGGCAGCGCCGCCACGCCCATGGATTTGGCCACCGCGGCCGCGTTGGCGTGCAGGTCGGCCCCCGCGTGCAGGTCGACGCACGTCGCCGAAGCGGCGCCGCGGCTCAAGGATTCCAAACCGTATGCACCCGTGCCGGCGAAGAGGTCGAGGACGTGCGTTCCCGGCACGAAGGCGGCCAAGGAGTTGAAGACCGCCTCGCGGATGTAGTCGGTGGCCGGGCGCACGCCGCCTTTCGCGGGGACGCGAAGCGGAATGCCGCGAGCTAGGCCACCGGTGACACGCATGCGCGCAAGGTTTCCCGCCGCCGACCGAAGGTCAACGGCGTTCCGCGCCCAAGCGCTGCCGCGCCGGCGACCAACACGTGGTCCGACCGCCGACTTCGGCCCGCTGCAACGGTGCGCGCGTGCGTGGGCATGTTCCGCCGTCCTTCCACCGGTGGTTGAAGAGCCAGCTCGCGGGCGGATCGCCCCAGTCCTTCCCGATCACGCGCATCGCATCCGCGCAGACCGCGCGCAAGGTCCGGTGAAGCTTGCGGACCGCCAACGGCCCGAAGGCGCCCGCCTTCGCTTCCGGGTGGAAGCCCGCGCGCCACAGCACCTCGTCGGCCATCCAATTGCCGATGCCGGGGAAACGCTCCTGCATGAGGAGGACGGCCTTGATGGAAGTGCGCGCGCGGCGCCGGAGGAACGCCCCCACCACGCCCACGGTGAATTCATCCGACAGAATCGCGGGCGGAATCTTCTCCCACCACGGCGGTACGCCCGCGCCTTGCCAAAACAGGATGCGGCCGAACTGCCGCGGGTCCACGAAGACGAGTTGCTTCCCGCCGGTCATGGTGAGCACGAAGTGATCGTAGTTGGTCGGCTCGCGCGTCGCGTCGCCGCATTCCAGTCGACCGGACATCCCGAGGTGCACGCCCACCCACGCGTCGCCCGCGAAACGGAAAGCCATCTGCTTGGCGGCGGCGAAGGATTCCAGCAGCTTCGCGCCGACGAGGGCTTGGGTCATCGCCGGCCGATCCACCCCGCGACCCACGCGGGCCTTCGCATTCAGGTGGACCTGCGCGACCTTACGTCCGAGGCCGGGATCCCAGCGGCGGCGGAAATAATCGACTTCGGCGAGTTCGGGCATCGTTTGCTGTTCCCAACCGAAACGGGTTATCCTAGATTCGCAAGACGATGACCGTCCTCCGTCCGTTCCTCGCCCTCGCGTGTACCTGTGCGCTGACCTACGCGGGGGAAGTCGTCCCGACGGGGGCCGGCTCCTACCTCCGTGGTCTGCCCGATGGCGCCAAGGGTCCGCCCGTGAAGCCGTTCGTCGTCGAAGGCGTGACCGGTCCCGTGCCCACCAACACCTGGTGGAGTTCGCTGGCTTGGCTGCCGCTCTCGGAGACGATGTTCCCGCACCCGTTTTCGGTCAAAGCGACGAAGGATGGCTTGGCGCTCAACTATCCGGGCGCGCATCTGGGCGCGAACAAGCAGGCCATCGTCGGGATGGGCGGCCAGGACCTCGTGCTGGGCCACGCCAACGTGGCCACTTTCGGCGAAGCCCGCGTCGCCGGATGGAGCGACTTCTTCGTGACCACCCGCATGGGGACGGCCGGTCGCGGCATGACGCTGACCTTTGGGCACGGCTCACCGTACGTCTACGCCGACTACGCCGGCGGCGACCCCGTCGTGCTGTTCAAGTCCCCCCCCACGGTCATCGCGGGAGACGAGCGATCCGCTTCGCTCGTGGTGAAGGTCGCCGACCGCGTCTACGGACTCTATGCCCCGAGCGGCTCGACTTGGACGGGCCTGGGCTCCGCCCGGCTGACGGCCCAGACGCGGGGGCAGACCTACTTCTCCGTGGCCGTGCTTCCGGATGAGAAGCCGAGCACCCTCGAGCTCTTCCAAGCCTGCGCGCACAACCACGTCACCGGCTCGCAGGCTTCTTGGTCCTATGACCCGAAGACCGCGAAGGTCGTGACGCGGTACGCCTTCCGCACGGTCGCCAAGCAAGGGTCCGATACCGGGACCCTCTTCGCGCTCTACCCGCACCATTGGCGCGACGCCCATGCCGATTTCACCGGCCACCGCTACGGCAGCGTCCGCGGGCCGATGAAGCTCGCCAAAGGTTCCTCCTTTGAAACCACCGCCCTCCTGCCGCCGCTCCTCCCGGCGCTGCCGGTGGCGGCGGCGGCGGACCGCGCCCAACTCAAGAAGCATCTCGCCGCCGACCTCACCGGCACCCCGCAACTCGCGGGCGACACCTACTGGCTGGGCAAGCAACTCGGCAAATGGGCCACCCTCCTGCCGATCGCCGAACAGCTCGGCGAACCGGACGCCGCCGCCGAATGCGAACGTCGCCTCAAGGCCGCGTTGGAGAACTTCCTGACCGTCCGCGCGTTGGATGGCCGCGAAAAGAAATCCGCCCTCTTCGCCTACGAACCCAACTGGGGCACGCTGATCGGTTACCCGGCGAGCTTTGGCAGCGACCAGGAACTCAACGACCATCATTTCCACTACGGGTATTTCCTGCACGCCGCCGCCGAGCTCGCCCGCCGCGACCCGGCCTGGACCGAGAAGTGGCTGCCGATGGTGCGTCTGCTCGCGCGAGATATCGCCAGCGCCGACCGCCGGGATCCGCTGTTCCCTTATCTGCGCTGCTTCGACATCTACGCGGGGCATTCCTGGGCGAGTGGGCATGGCCGCTTCGGCGACGGCAACAACCAGGAGTCCTCGAGCGAATCCATCAACGCTTGGTACGGCCTCCTGAAGCTGGCGGAAGTCACCGGGGACAAACAGCTCCGCGATCAAGCGGCCTGGTTGCTGGCGACCGAAGTCTCGGCGATCGAAGATTATTGGTTCGACGTCCATGGGGACCTCTTCCCGCGCAACTATCCCGCGTCCGTCGTGACGATGGTGTGGGGCGGCAAGGGCGCGAATGCGACGTGGTTCGACGCCAACCCGCAATCGATCCATGGCATCAATTTCCTGCCCGTCACCGGCGGCTCGCTCTACCTCGGTCGGTATCCGGCTTACGCCCGGGAAAACCACACCGCCCTCCTCGGTGAACTCGCCGCGTTCCGCGTCGAACGCAAGAAGGGCACCGTGCCCCCCAACGCCCCGCTCGACCATTGGGCCGACATCCTGTGGATGCAGCAGGCGACCTTCGACGCGGCCGGCGCCAAGGCGAACTGGGCCAAGCGCCCGCCCAACTTCAAACCCGAGGCCGGCAACAGCCTCACGCAGACCGAACTCTGGCTGCAGGTCTTCGCGGCCTTCGGCACGATCGATGCGAGCGTCACGGCCGATACGCCCTTCGCGGCGGTGTTCACCAAGAACGGCAAGCGCAGCTACGTGGCCTGGAATTCGGGCGACAAGCCGATCACGGTGACCTTCTCCGACCGTACGCTGCTCATCTGCCCGGCCAAGGAGCTCAGCTTTAAGTAAGCCTATTTTTGCTCAAAGCCTCGGCGGCTACGCGGCCACCGCCTGCCCGTTTTTCGCCAAGCCTTGGCGGTCCGGATCTTCGGCATGGGTTTTGCTTTGGACATGGCATGGTCCACAACCTGCCGATGATCTTCGCCACGCTGCGCATCTGGGCGCTCGTGCTGCTCTGCCTCCTGACGACGACCGCGGCCCAAGCGCATCCGGGACACGATGGCCATGAGGAGGGCGATGGCTTCACCTGGACCTACGCCCACCTGACGACTCACCCCTTGGCTACGGTGCTATGCCTCGCAGGCCTCGGCCTAACGGTTTGGCTGGTGCGACGCACCCTGCGGCTGAAGCAACGACAACCTAAGGCCGGCGCAATGAGCACCCCAGCCGCGGATACGCTTTCTTAAGGATCGTCCGCAAGGCCGCCAGCGTGTCGCGGAGCTGCACGGGTCCCGGCGCCACGATGCGCAAGCTCCACGCCGGGCCGGCGAGCGTGGTGACGCCAAGCCAAACGCCGGCTTGATGGAGTTGCTGGATCTCCGCGCGCCAGGCGGGGGTCGGTTCGGCCAACGGCAAGACCAGCACGAGGTTGGCAAAGCAGGCCGCGGCGCCCGTACCATGATATTCGGACAAGCCCCGCAAGCCCGCGCCGGTCTGATCGAAGCGTTCACGCAGGAGGAGCTCGCCGCCGACCCGCACCGACAACCCCAAGACCAGACGTTCCCACTGCCACGCCTCACCGTGCGCCAAACGGCCGGGCATGAGCTGGTCGATCAACAGCAAGCCAGCCCCCGCCTCGGCGTGGACTTCGGTTTCTTGGTGAAAACGCGAGCCGCGGTGTGGCACCAGGGGTTCGGGCATGACCTCCAGCCAACCGCCCGCCGCGATGTTCCAGCGCTGGAAGCTCGTGGCCGCTCCGCCATCATCCATCTTGAAGATGCGCGTCGCGCTCGGGGTCGAGACCAAGACCGCCGCGCCCGCGCCCACGGTGATCTCGGAACGCAGCGCGTCTCCCGCCAAGATGCCGGCGGTCGGATTCACGACCTGCACATGCAGGACTTCCGCGGCGGGGTCCCAGTGCGGCTTGCTCAGATGGAACGGCGCCTGGAACGACTGTTCGGCCAAGACGGTCCGGCCATCCGTGTGCCGGAGGGCGCGCAAACCAAGGTGACCTTCCAAGACGCTCATCGGGCCGCGGCGAAGAGCACCTGGTGCTCGATCCACGCGATGACGTGGTCCAGGTTGTGGCGCCGCTTCAGGTCGCAGAAAACGAATGGCCGTTCGCCGCGTTGGACCTTGGCGTCGCGATCCATCACGGCAAGGTCCGCTCCGACGAGCGGCGCGAGGTCGATCTTGTTGATGATGAGCAGGTCGCTGTGGCGGATGGCGGGACCCCCCTTGCGCGGGATCTTCTCCCCTTCGGCGACATCGATCACGTAGATGAACGCATCCACCAGTTCCGGCGAGAAGGTCGCCGTCAGGTTGTCGCCGCCGCTCTCGACGAGCAGGAGCTGCAGGTCCGGAATCGCCGCCTCCAAGGCCGCGCAGGCCTGCTCGTTCATCGTCGTGTCGTCGCGGATGGCGGTATGCGGGCAACCGCCGGTTTCGACGCCGCTGATCCGCCCGGGAGGGAGGGCCGATTGCTTGACGAGAAACTCGGCGTCCTCCGAGCAGTAGATGTCGTTCGTCACGACCGCCATGGAGTATTTCTCGCGGAGGGCTTGGCAGAGGCGGAGGCAGAGCATGGTCTTGCCGGAGCCGACGGGGCCACCGATGCCGATACGGGGAGAGCGTTTGGGTTGCATGGTCATGAAATGAAAAGCCGGGCCGCGGCGGTTTCGTGGCGCGCGGAAGCCACGTCGAGCCAAGGGTTGAACCAGCCGATCTCGTCGAGGGGAAGGGCCGCGGCGGCGTTGACGATCGCTGGACAGAGGGCGAGGGCTTCCGTCAGGAGCGTCTGCGCGGCGTTCTGGCCGAGACGCAGGACTTTCATCGCGGCGGCGATGACGCCGGCCACCGCGGCATAACAAGCGGCCGCGAGGACGGCCGACAACGGGGCGCCATGGACACGGGCCTCGAGCGCGGTCGAGAGGGCCGCAGCATGCGGCCACCCCGCCGCGGCGGCGCGGGCGACGTAGGCCTGCGCCAAGGGGGCGGCTTGGATGTGGGCGAGGAGTTCCGCGCGTTGCCGGCCGATCGCAATGGAGGCTTGGCGCGTCTCGCGGGGCGCCCGCAATGCGGCCGCCAACGCGCAGAGCTCGCCGACCTTCGCCCAGTCCTCGGCGCCGAAAGCGCGCCAAGCGTGGCTCGCCAACGGGAGCTCGACGTTGCGCAAGGTCGGCAGGACAGACAGCAGCACGAAGCGCCGCAAGGTCTCCCGGTCCTTGACCACGCCGGCATCGACCAACCCCTCCAAGCCAAACGAATGCGCGTAGGCACCCGTAGGATACAGGGAGTCCGAAGCCTGCAAGAGGCCCAGCAACCACTGGACATCAGTGCTGGTGGCTGGGTCCGAGTTCATGGGCGGGCAAAGTGCCGCGGGCGAAGCGCCCGGGACGGAAGACGTGAGCTCCGGCGGTGAAGGCCAGACCGAGGCGAGCAAGGAGTTGCCGGGCGGCGGGCGTGTCGGCGACCACCAGTCGGCC
>JACCDW010970420.1_pt1 | contig 10824 bp, 10 predicted proteins | sample 7449781 | NCBI WGS metagenome assembly JACCDW01 (sample SAMN15323449, study PRJNA562643) | freshwater metagenome | isolation source: river surface water | place: USA:Blue River Watershed | collected 2017-08-18
AAACCATTCAGTCCTTTACCAACATATGTGTAATTATCTCTGTCTTCAGGGGTTTCAAAGTTAACCCCATCAGTATCCATTACAAGTGGTACATAACCTTTACTCATAAAATACATAATCATTTGTCGTAGATATTGTCTACCGGTACACGTAATCTGTTCTCCCATGTCCATATCCCCCCAAGGAAAAACGTGAGGAGCTGAAAGTGACCCAAAGAATGCGTTGATGAAAATTTTAATTGGTAATTGTTTCCTGTCATATGAAACTGAAAGTTTGGGATCCGTTTTTTTATATTCACTTGCTAAGTTTTTATATTTTATACGTGTATCACGAAAATACTTTAACATACTTTTCATTGCACCTGTTACGTCACATTTAGGAAATACGTCATGTACTAACTGAATAGATGGGTATAGTGATGAGTAGTCAAGTTTTAGCACTTTTCTTGAATACCCAACTTGAAGTAGTCTTGAAAGTCCTCCCGTAAATTTTCTTTTTGGTAATTTTTTTGGTATTGCCAAATTGTGTTTATAAGACCAAGCACACATAATCATTTTCCATAATGTTGCAGTACCCATAGTAGAAAGTCTTTCATATGTTGTTGGTACTAACTTTGAAAGTAAAAAGTTAGCTTGATTAAATTGTTCATCAACAACCATTGTTTCATATAAGTCATCGTCAAGATAGTCTTCAATTATTTTTGAACCTGTAATTTGTTTATATACATCAGTTCTTCTTGAACATACCTCATCTATTTTTTCATTAATTCCTGCTTTTTTGTAAACACCGTTTTCTTTATTCATCCAATAATTTTCATTATCAAAATAAATCTTACCAATCTTATCACCCTCAACGTAAACACGGTTTTCTTTTTCTGCCTCAATAAATTTGGTTATATACTTCAAGGACCAACTCTTAATATCTGAATTAATTGCTTGTGCTCTACGAACCGCATGTGCAATATCAATAATGTTATACCCCCACATTTGTGTTTGCACGTATGGTTCCATTTCATTTGCTAACTTTAAAATACCATCCTTTTGTTTTAACGAATAATCAGGATTTAAAGTTTTTGCAATTTTTTTAATATTAAGTTTCAATATTTCGGCACGTTTTAAAATAAAAGGAAAGTCAAAGAATGCCGAGTTGTATCCACCGACAAGTGAAGGTTTTAGTTTATCAATAGTTTCAAAGAACTCAATAATCATTTGTCGTTCTTCATCTTCATTTTGTGCTGATAATAATTTTAAAAAACCACGATTGTCTTTCATCCCTATCAAGAATATTTTACTTGTTTTAGGATCTAAACCTGTGGTTTCAATATCGAATACAAACCTGTGGATTTCATCGTATTCATCAAAACCTTTAAATAACCTTTTACTTTTTTGAATTAAGTATTGTTCTACAGGAGACAATATAGTGATAGCATCTGAATTATCCCTACCCCAAGGGTCAAGTCCACCTCCTTTGAAAAAATTAACAAGGTTTGAATATGATTTTGTTGTTTTAACTAAAAACGTTAATCCGTTTTTTAATCTTTCGTCTCCGTGGTCTTCTAACTTTTCTATTATAATGCCGTTTTCAGACATCGCCTTTTTTTGTAAATCTTTGTTACCTTTATAGAAATTTTTACCACGCAAGTCACCAACCCAAGCAAATGGAATAAAAGTATCCATTCTTAAAAGTTTACCTTTAATTGGATCTTGTATTACTTTAAAAATTTTATCTGATTTATAATCGTATTCGATTGCTACGATATATTTTTCTTCGTCTTCACCGTGTAAAAAACGTTCAATTTCTTCCTGTGGAACCATAATTTTATATATTTAAGTTTGGTCTATTAGCTGTCACATAAGGGCGACATTTACCTTCATCTTAAATATAAGAGTAATAATTACCCTAGTCAAATAATATTAATATATAATTTTTCCCTAATAGGTGATATTAGTTCCCCGTTTTCCAAAATTATAGAAAACTCGCCAACATACCTACCTTTTTTTGCGGTATCACGAGAATCCCATTTATAATAGATGTAATATTCTCTATTGGAGTCAGGATTAATTCTAAGTTTTTCAGTTATGTATGCGTCTTTCATGAATATTTTTTGTATTCCATTTTCTTCATTAATCATTGAAAATCTAATAGTGGCATTATCTAATATTGAATAGAAATTTAACCATGACTTAGTTCTACCGTCACGTACAACATCCATTTTCAAGATTGGTAAAGTTGCATTTTCTTGTATAAAAAATTCCATAATCTAAATTATTAACAGTCGTATTGGCAAGTTATTATTCCATTTGTCACTTCAAAAATAGAGTAGTTACCTAAATACGATACTGCAAAATAACCATTCAAACTTGTTGCATATGAACAACCAGTCGGGCTAGTAAACACTTTATCATCTATTCTTGGTAAATCATCATCCATATAATAAGTAGTACTACCTGTAACTGAACACGTTTCATTATTTAAACATATTTTAGCATTACATGCCAAGTCAATGTCATTTTTAAATAAACCTATCCCTGTTACTGAATTTACAAAAACATGAGAAAAATCATGAGTGTCTGATGGTTCGCAAGGCTCATCATTTTCTAAACAATTAGGACACCAATAATCAAAAAGATTAAAATCATCTTTTAATATTCTAAAGTTATGTTGAACTTGGGGTGAACCAAGTGGTTCAGTGTAAAGTCTAAATTGTGACAACCCACCCATAAATGTTCCCCCAAAATTTTGCTCTAACAATATTTCAGTTGTTAATCCCGATAGTGTTGTTGCCGATAAAATTTCATCGGGAAATAATTCAGGATCTTGTCCGTAAGGTCCATAATATGGTAAGTAATCGTTTTTATAGGTTAACGTACTTGCAGTTGAGGCTGTTGTAAAATATGGTATAGTGTTATTTTTAGTATATATTGTTCCCGATTGTCCCGTCAAACCTGTTAGTGTTATAACGGTACCACTACAAGCAGTATAAACTAAATCAGTTTCTATATCAGTTACAGACCAGTCCCAAATAGAACACTCATCAAAAATAAGACTATCATGTAATCCTTGAGTTCCACCACCCCAAGACAAATTAAATGGGACTCCTATTTGTTTTTCTTTTTCAGTATTTAGTTCTCTAGGTATAATTTCTTCAAAATTATCTATTACCATAAAATAATACCCATTTATATAAATCTTTAATCTACCTAATCTATACCAAACATCATCAAACCATTCCCTATCGAAAGCAATTCTGTAAACTTTATCTTCTTTCAAAGAACCAATATGGGTTTCAGGTGGCATTATTAAATTATATGCCGTTCCATTTAATATTGACTGATAGGTTACTTCTCTAATATCTCCTAATCCACCTAAATTAAGTAAATCACATTCCTCTATTGTTGTATAACGTTCATAAACCGCAGTAACCATAACCCATCTATCGGTTGTAATTGCGCTACAAATATAATCACAAACATCATATATTGGTGGGCTACAAACTTCTGTTATTGTATACCCTGTTTGAAATGTAACACCTGTTGTCTCACAATTACCTGTAGTAACACAATCCCCTGTTATTTTTATTACTTTAACACAAAGTCTTGGGTTTGCCTGACAACCACTAAATCTTATTGCTAATGCATTTGAAAGTACGTCTAATTTAGGATCTAATGGTGGTACAGGTTCTAATTCGGTATTGTTACAACCGCAAGGACATCCTAAATTATGTATAGCAGTAGTTGCACTTTGTGGGTAAACATAAACACAGTTTGCATTAGTAACTCCAGTGTCTGAACACGCACAACTAACCAAGTCAGTTAAATTTTCAGTTACTCTTGTATATCCACTATAGGATTCAGGACTACCATTAGCATAATGATAATACTTATTCTCAGCTCTTGTACCAAAGTAAAAAAATATACCTGAATTATTTGGATAAATTTGATTTAAATATTCTTCAGTGTTTGGGTTAATACAGAATGAGTCACGTATTCTTGGTTTAATAACCGTCTCCATTGTCCAACCTTTATTTAGTCTTTCAGGAAAAATTTCATAATCATATCCAAATAACTTATAAAATCCTTGAAAAAACCCACCGTATAAGTCTTGATAATAACCAACAGTCGACGCACTTTTTGCCACAATGTTATACATAACATTTTTAGGTCTACCAGAAAAAACTTCATTAGGATATGATGTATATCCCGTAACCATATGAAATTTCATTCTTCTATCATAATAATGTGGATCGAATTTATAGTCATCCCTTATCCCCATACTGTAGTATAATGTTTCTCCTGTCAAACCTGTGTACAAACCATTGTCTGTACCAACCAAACCAACATCACAAGCACCTGTAAATCCTGTTAAACAAGATAAATCTATAGAATAAAGGTTGTAATAATTTTTAGAAACTAAGGTATTATTTGCAATATACTCGTCAAAAGTAATTATTAATTTTTGATTTGTTAACGCATTATCCATGTCGATATAAATTGGTAGTCTATTACCGTCATTTTCTGCAATAATGTATGGTGAAAAAACTACTTCTTCATCATAGTCTCTTTCATCTGAAGCTAAAGTTAAGTCAAAATAGTGACCATAGTTTAACTTCATAGAATATTTGGGATAATAATATGAATTTAAATTTTGACTAGGCATCCGTTTTTTAAAATAAATACTTTGTTGGAAGTATTTATAGGTAAAAGATTCTATGAAATCATATAAGTACTCAACAAAAGAAAGGGCAGAAAGAGTATCCAAAACCTTAGGATGTACAGGTTATCACTACCACAATGAGAATGGTGAACGAAAATACATGCCTTGTAAAGACATGAAAACTTTCAAAGAAAAAACACAAAAAAAATCAAAAGGAAAAGAAGAAGAAGTAACAGAATTAGTCGGTGATGATGGTACTTGGTTAACATCAGATATCCGTATAATGGATCCGGCAAGCACAGGAATTGGTACAAAAACAACCGATCAAATAGTTGCACAGACTAAAACACCAAGAGACGTATTCATGAGAGGAGGGGTTAGTTTTAGAGGAGAAAGTGTTATGGCTGAAGAGGACATGGAACACGCATTTGGTTTTGAAGATACCATGTTTATGGATTATGAAGATACTGTTAAACATTATCAAAAAAAACTTAAGTTAGATAAAGATGATGCAATTGGTAGAGCGATACAACAAGGAAAAAAACCAAATCTTCAAAAAAGAACACCAAAAAAAATTAAGAAAAAGAAAAATTTTATTGATAGATTAATACTAAAAGAAAAGGGTATTGACGAAAATGAAGACTTAATCGAGGATATCCTTATTAAGAAATCTAATTCTGATAAAGAAATGAGTGGTAAACCAAATAAAGTTCTTTTAAATAATATCTCATCTTTAAAAAGAATGGCTAAAAAACAAGGACTAAACTTAGACAAATTGATAGAGTTAATTAAAAATGAATAGTCAACTTTATAATAATATTGCAATATTACCACAGTCATTGATAGATCATTTAAATGATTGCTTTAATTCTGTTTCAGGTGACGTTAATACTGAAGGATGGAAAAGAAATCAAGAATTAAGAAATCAAAAAAAAATAACCTATCAACAATTAAAAAGAGTAAAAAATTGGTTTGATGGTTATAACGGTAACAAAGAAGACGCACCTTTCATATTAAATGGTGGTGACAGAATGAAAAATTGGTGTGATGAGGTACTTAAAGTTTGGAGAGAATCTACAACTTCTAACAAAAAACATAAAAGTGATGCCGGTATGCAAAATCAGTATATTGATTCACATTATAAGTTAGGAATAGGTACCCAAAATTCAACAACTGCACAACAATTAAGTGTTGATGGTTTAACGGAAGAAGTGAAAAAAATAAATAAACTAATAAAAAAAATAATTTAAAATGGGAGTACAAGTAGGAAATCCTGATTTATCTCAACCAGATAATTTAATGTCACGAATAGGAGATGAACAAAGAAAAAGACTTTTACCACAAAACGCATTTTCTGTAGAAACAAGTGTTTACTCTAGTGTTCACCCTGATGCAAACTCTACAGGAGATGGAATAGGAAGAGGAACGGGTAAAGAATTAGACGTTTATAATGAAAGTATTGGGACAAGAGCAGATTTAATAGCAAGAAAAGAAGATTTAATGATTAATAAATATTCTTCACAAAATCCATATTATACACCAACACCATGAAATTAATAAACAATCTAAAATATTTGGTTACTGAAGCAGCTAGTTTAGATAGTATTCAAAAGTCTATCGGCGCAAAAAATTTAGTAAGTATATATTATGATGGTGATGAGGACTCCACTTCAACAGGTAAAGGATATAGAATAATAGAACCAGTTTGTCTTGGTACACATAAAGATACGGGTAATTTAGTTTTATGTGCTTGGGAAACTGAAGGTAGTTCTTATTCAAGAGGTAAAAAAGGTAATCCTATACCTGGATGGAGGTTATTCAGAGTAGATAAGATATTTACTTACAATGTGCTAATGGATAAATTTACTGAGATGAGACCCTATTTTAATGCTAATGGCGATAAAAGAATGTCAAGAATCATAAAAATTGCTCAGTTTGGAAACGAATAAAAAAAAATATATATGACAACAAATGAAGATTTAATGCAAAGATTGGCGGTTTCTAAAAAAATTATGGAAAAAACCGAAAATATACAAAGAAATAATGGAGATAGAAGAATGACACCTATGGTTGAAGAATATCAACCAGTAAACGCCAAATACAATTTACCTAGTGAGTTTTTACCTCAACAGGAATATAAGACAACATCTCACGATCCGACATTACCTTTAGATGAAAATAGAATTTTAAATTCTAAACTACCTGACGAAATAAAAAGATTAATGATAGAACAACCAATAGTACAACCAAGCTCAATGGGTGGTGGTACTGTTTTATCTGATGAAATTATTGAAGGCGCATCTAGATTGATGAAAAAAGAAAAAACATTAGAAACACCACAAACACCAAAACAAAAAATTACAGAAACGCACACATCATCAAATTTAAATATGGGTGAAATTAAAAATATTATTAGAGATGTTGTTAGGGACACCGTTAGAGACGTTGTTAGAGAAGAACTTAAAGATGCTGGAATGTTAGTCGAATCAACAGAAAATTCAAATGAAGTTATACAATTTAAAGTAGGACAACATTTATTTGTTGGTAGGGTAACAAAAATTAAAAAACTACAGAAATAAAGTATTAATAACTATAGTTAATCCACTCAATAAGGGTGGATTTTTTATTTTATTTAATTTATTCTTATAAAAAAAGTTTTTATGAGAAAAATAAAAGTATTAGTGTTACCTTCAGATAAAACAGGTGTTGGTAAGTTTAGAAGTATTGATCCACACGTATGTTTACAAAACGATTATCCTGACGATTTTCACGTTGATATAGACTATGAACCAAAAGTTAACGATTTAAACTATTGGAAACAATATGATATTGTTCATTTTCACAGAACAATAAATCATGAGTATGATAATTCGGTGAACCTGATTCAAAGGTTAAATCTTTTAGGTATTGTTACAATAATGGATTTAGATGATTATTGGTTGCCGACACCAGAACATCCTGTACATATGTTAGTTGTTCAAAATAACATACACAAAAAAATTATGGCAAATTTAAAAGCTGCGTCATATGTGACAACAACAACTGAAATATTTGCAAAAGAAATATCAAGATTAAATAAAAATGTTTTTGTCTTACCTAACGCGATTAATGAACAGGAGTTACAATTTAAAGCGGTTACGGAACCATCAGACAAGTTAAGATTTGGATGGTTGGGGGGTTCATCTCACTTACACGATATAAAACTATTAGAAGGAACTATTAGTAAATTAAAACCATACAAAGATAAATTCTCGATGCACCTTTGTGGGTTTGATATTAGAGGGACAGTTACAGAGGTAAATCAACAAACCGGTGAGCAAAAACAAAGAGAAATAAGACCTGAAGAAACTGTATGGGCTAAATATGAAGAAGTATTTACCGACAAATATAGTATGGTATCTCAAGAAGAAAAAGATTTTTTACTAAAATTTAAAGAAGAAGAATTTAAAGTAGATAATCAATTTTACACAAGAATATGGACAAAACCTGTTACGAGTTATGCAACAAATTATAGATGGTTTGACGTATCATTAGCACCTATTAAAAACCACATTTTTAATAGGGTTAAATCACAATTAAAAGTAATTGAAGCTGGTTTTTATAAAAAAGCATTAATTGCCTCCGATATTGGACCTTACACCATAGATTTAAAACACGCACTAAAAAATGGTGAATTTACAGATGGGAACGCACTTTTAGTTGGTGAGAATAAAAACCACAGTGATTGGTCTAAATTTATGAAAAAATTAATAGATAACCCTAATTGGGTTAAAGATTTAGGTGAAAGACTTTATGAAACGGTTTCTAAAAAGTATGAATTACATATTGTAACAAAAGAAAGAGCAGAATTATATAAATCCTTATTAAAATGATAAACATACCTATTACTAAAATTTTATTTTTAGACATTGAAACTGTTGGTGGTTGCCCTGATTATGATTCATGTCAAAAATTTAGCCCCGATATTGCAGAACAATTTGAGAAATACTTTGATTGGTTTTTAAAAAGGTTTCCAGAAGATAAACTACCAAACGAATCCTACACAACAGAAGAACATATGGATTATGTGTTTAAAAAAAGAGCGGCACTTGTTCCTGAATTTGCAAAAATAGTTTGTGTATCTATGGCATTTGTTATGGAAAATGGGGATGTGAAAAGACAAACGTTTTCAGATAACGATGAAAAATCACTACTAGAATCAGTAAGAAACCTTTTAGATAGATGTCATAAACTTGATTTCTATCTATGTGGACACAACCTCAAAAATTTTGATATCCCTATGTTAGCCAAAAGAATGATTATCAATAATATTTTACCATCTAAAATACTTCCTTCTTATGATACAAAACCTTGGGAGGTTAAAGCTATCGATACTAAAGAAATATGGCAGTATGGGGCATATAGTTCTATTGGTTCTTTGGATTTAGTTTGCTCAACTATGGGTATACCAACACCTAAAGATGGTGAGGTAACAGGGGATAAAGTTCATGAAGCATATTGGGGGGAACAGAAATTAAAGGAAATTTCTGAATATTGCGAAAAAGATGTAGATGTATTAATTGAATTCATAAAAAAATTAAAAAATTTAAAATAATGTTTGAAAATATTAAAAACGCAAAAGAACAAATAAAAATATTAAAAGATTTAAAAGATAAACTTGAAGGTGTTGATATGAAAAATCCTCAGGATTTATTGAAAAGATTTGGTGTAGACGCAAATGAAATGAATGATTTTTTTATGAAATCACAAGAAAAAAAAGTTATTCTTTCATATAGTAATGAATCAGAAAACGAAAATCCTTCATATGCATACCAATCAGATTCAGGATTTGATTTAAGATCAACAGAAGAAATATGGATACAAGCAAATGATAGAAGACTAATACCAACAGGATTACGTTTAGATATTCCTGATGGTTATGAAATACAAGTTAGAAGTAAAAGTGGATTAGCACTAAATCAAGGATTGTTTGTTTTAAATTCACCAGGAACTGTTGATAGTGGTTATCAAGGGGAAATAAAAGTAATACTTTTTAATACTACAAATGAAAGAATCAAAATTAATAAAGGGCAAAAAATCGCACAAGCAGTATTATGTCCTGTTGTTAATGGTAAATGGGTTAATTTAGTTAAAGTTAATAATATTGATAAAAAAGATAGAAACGATAACGGTTTTGGTAGTACAGGATTGTAAAAAAACAATTATTATACAATAAATAAAAAATAAAAAACTAATGATAACTGTTGGGTTTTCTACAAGAAAAATTGATGATGAGTTTATAAATTTACTAAAAAAAACTTCTGGTATATCTAAAATACAAGTTATACCTTTTGAAAATAATGGTGAGTTTTCTTTAACTGAAGTTTACAATAAAATTTTAAACGAGGCTTCTAATGATATAGTAGTGTTATGTCATGACGACATTTATTTTGATAGTAAAAATTGGGGTCAAAAAGTATTAAACCACTTTAAACGAAATCATGATTTAGGTATATTAGGTGTTGCCGGTTCAACACAACTACCTGTCACTGGTAGATGGTGGGAAGATTTTTCTAAAGTTAAGGGAATTGTTAATCATGAACATGAAGGTAGAAAATGGGAATCTAAATATTCAATAAGTAAAGGTAATCAAATAGATGAAGTTGTCTTAGTTGACGGTTTATTTATTGCTATAAACAAAAAAAATATAATGCACAATTTTAATGAAGAAATAAAAGGATTTCATTTTTATGATGTTGATTTTTCTTTTAAAAATTTTATGTCTAATGTTGAAATTGGTGTTATGTATGATGTAAGAATAACTCATAAATCAATAGGTCAAACTAACGATCAATGGGAGAAAAATAGAGAGTCATTTGTTAATAACAATATATCACATTTACCTATAAAAATTAAAAAAAACCTAACATTATCGTCACCAATAAAAGTTCTTTTGTCTTGTCTATTTTTTAAAAACTACACTGGTTCTGAAATGTATGTTTACGAATTAGCCAAAGGTTTAAAAACTATTAATTGTGATGTTACGGTATTGTCAGACATTGATGGTCCTTTATCGGAACAAGCAAAAAAACAAGGCATTAAAGTTTTTTCATTTATGAACGCACCTGGTTACAAATTAGGTGACGGAAAATGGGGATTTAACACCCAAATAGGGTTCCAACCCTCAAAACC
>JACCDW011174007.1_pt1 | contig 10824 bp, 11 predicted proteins | sample 7449781 | NCBI WGS metagenome assembly JACCDW01 (sample SAMN15323449, study PRJNA562643) | freshwater metagenome | isolation source: river surface water | place: USA:Blue River Watershed | collected 2017-08-18
ATACAATTGATTTTAAAGTAAAAGCTAATAATGATATTCATATTAAAATAATAGATTCAGATCATATTGAATTTGAAATAGTAATAGGAGGATGGAATAATACACTCTCTGTTATTCGTAAAAATAATCAACCTCTCCTTTATGTAGAATCTCCTCAAATTCTTCGTCCTTCTGATTTTCAATCAATACGTCTACAAATTTTAAATCAAAATATTATACAAGTTTTTATAGATAATACTCTTTTTATCTCTTATGAAAATCCAACTTCCTTCATTATTCAAAGAGTCTTCTTAAAGACTGCTCATAATTCAGAAGGTATCTTCTATTATCCTACTACTAAAAATAAGGGATACTATTTAATGGATGTATCAAATAAAAGTAATTGGTGTGAATATTATCAACATTATCATCAACCTCTATATGAAAATGATGTTATTATAAAATCAGATGATGATATTGTTTTTATGGATTTACAACAACTTGATTTATATACTGAACGCATTTTACATACTGATTTTGATATCCTCTTTGCAAATATTATTAATAATGGTATAGCTTCATATTATCAACAGGTGTTAAATTTAATTCCTACTTCCATTATGGAGCTTGAATATCCAAATGAAAATTTTGGTACATTATGGAATAGTGGTAAAAAAGCTGAGGGTATTCATACTTTTTTTATAGAAAATATTAATTCTTTCTTACAATTTAATGGTTTATATAAAAATAAAGATATTATACAAATATATAATCGTTTTAGTATTAATTTTTTCATTATAAAAGGTTCAAATTGGTATAAAATAAAAGATAGTGGTACAGATGATGAATATCATATTACTGTCACTTATAACAGAAATAAGACACTAAAATTAGGTATGTATCTTCACTTTTTTGTATCTCATCTCTCTTTTTATCGTCAAATTGATACTCATATGGATGTCACTTCAATCCGTCAAAAATATCTTCAACTCTCCAATACCATCCTATCATCCTAATCTTCTCTTTCATTCTTCCTTTTATTTATATTTAAAAAAAATATAAATAAGAAAGATAATAAATGGGATATTCAAATCAGACAGATTTAGCGATTGGTATTAAAATACCTTTTAATCAATTGATTGAACAGGTAAATGAATTGAATATTAAGAACTTTTATACAATCTGTAATGAAGGTTTTTTTGAGAATGTAGATAAAGAGAAGAATTCACTCTTTCATCATCATTTTTATGAGCATTTTTATGTTTGTTATATGGAATTTTTTGGTAAAAAAACAAAGACAAAAAAGAAGAAGGAAGAAGTTAAGTTTACTGATTCATCGATAGAAGAGTGTAAAAGGTCGATAACTGAAGATATGATAGAGAAGAATATGTATGAGAATAATTTTTTGGTACCCTATCACAAATTATTATCCATAAGTAGTTGGGGTACGGATGTAGGTACTCATGGTACATGTAGAGATATATCATTTGATATGGAGAAGATATCAAATGAGATTAAAGAAAAATATGAATGGTTAAAAGATTATTCGATAGTGATGATTATGAAAGATGAGTCTAGTTAATTTTTTTATAAAGGACCTATGATAACACAATATGTATTCTTTTTTCTTTTTACTTTTTCTAATCCTTCAAAAGTAGGATAAGCATCATCTGTAAATACATCCACATTCTTTATACAACTCATATCTCCACCATATGAATCTACAACCTCTTTCATCCATCTCTTATTACCCTTAAATGCCTTCTCTCTATCTTCTTCTTTTAACTTTTCATTATAAAAACGATATACTTTATTCAATATCATCTCTATTGTCACGGGTCCTTCCTTTTCATATTCTATATAATAACCTAAATTATTATTTAATGGTAAACGAAGTATCATCTTCTCTTCAAAAACAACCTTCTTCCACTCTTCTTCTGTTAAATCACGACTTTTACAATATTCATACTCATAGATATCTCCATTGTGAGGATTATAATCTAACGCGTATTTGAGTTTTTCAATAATCTCCATCTTTTTTCTTTTCTATTCTATTTTTTTTATATTTAATTTTTTTAAATATAATTTGATTTTACAAAAATAAAAAAATTATTGAATAGCTTTTTTGTAGTAGATAAGGTTCTCGCGTTTGACTTTGGGTATAAGATCTTTATTCTTCTTAGCGAATTTACGAAGAACTTTGTCAATCGTATTAAATTTCACTTCAGTTAATCCTTTATTAAAGACTTCTTCAGAGAATCCATAATAATGTTCAAAGAGTAGACCATAAGCACCATAAGTGGCATCCGCCATATCAAAACCTAATTTTTTTGAGATATCTTTCATCTGTTTTTCACCTTTAGCTTCAATCTCCGTATAAGCAGGAAGACCAGGGATGATATCGAAGGTGACTTCAACACCTTCTTTGGTCTTCCATTTTTCACGAATTGTTTCGTGGTATGCTATCTTCTTTAAACCTGTAGATTCCATAAAAGAGATAGATTCTTCAAAAGTAGTTCCAGTACCAAGAGCTACTTCATATTCATTGGCATACTTTTGACCTTTAGGATAAGTCTTTACAGTAGCAGTGATTGTTCCATTTTCATCACGAACACGGGCATAACCTTTCATATAACTTCCACATAATTCAAACATCTGACGACGATATAAACGCATATCATGAATACGTTTAGCACCCATCTTCTTTAATTTTTTTCTTAAATCTTTCATATCAATCTCCAAAAAACGCGCCTCAATCTCTTGTACCATTTTTTTTATCTATAATTATTCTTTAGATAATTATAGTTTATAAATTAAAAAAATAAATATAAATATTTATTAACGAGTAAAATGTGAAGAATCTAAAATCGTATTTTTAATTCTCTTCGCTAGCTCATCCACCTCCTCATCTACTTCTTCCTCTTTATCACTCTTCGAGACAGGTGCTCGACACATCGGACACTTCGGATTATATTTAAGAATCGTTGTCATACAATGATCATGAAAACAGTTTTTACATGTTTTACAACCAAAGACTGGTAAATCACCAAAGATATCAAAACAGATAGAACATTCATCCTCCTTATTAAAACGATACCCCTTCATCTTATCTTTATGTTTTTCATCCTCCTCCATCTTCTTCTTATATCTATCCATAAACTTTTCGTGTGCAAATTTTATTAACATAAACTGCATCTCAGTGATTCCATTACCCGTCGCCTCTAAATCTGGTATGAGATGAAAGATTTTAATATAGACCAAATAAATATGTTTACAATATGATTTATGTCTATCATGATCAGGACATGTACAACTCATCTTCTCTTTCGAAAAGATAACATCATAAAAAGTACCCGTACTTCCCAATATCTTATACATTAACTGATTCTCAATATCCATCTGTGTAAAATCTAATACTTTCATACTCTTCTCATCAATCGCTTTCTTTAATCTCTTCATCTTATCTTCTATTGAATGTTCACCATTACAACTCTTACGATAATACGTCTTAGGAGGCATCTTTATTTATCTTTATTATCTATTCTCTTTTTTTCTTTATATATATTTTCATTTATGAAAACTCTTCTTTTCAAATTGATGAATGATTTTGATTAAATCAATAATATAGGCTTCTAAATGTATACTTAATTTATTTCCATTTTTCATTAATGTATCATAGTACACTGTTTTCTCTATAATATCCATTTTTAAACTTAAATATTTTGTATCATCATCATAATACTCTAATATCTCTTTTAATATAAATGAACATACTCGTGCCATTGGTATTAATTCAATATATAATTCTTGAACAATATCACGTATTCTTTCAAAATAGTCATTATGAAAATGTTTTGAGACAATCATTGTAAATAACTCTTTCATCTTATCCACATAAGATAATCTTAATATATCTCCTGTTGTTAAAAAACAGACTAAAATACCAAATATATGTTTCATATTATATTGATAATATCTTCCCATCTCCATTATTTTCTGATAATCTTCGTTTTTTAATTCTTTATCAAAATATTTTTTTGTAAATGAAAAGATGACACTTTTTAATTCAAGTAAAGATGGATTTTCAATTCGTATAATTAAAAAACGACTTCGTAAAGGTTCTATAATAGATGATAAATTCTTACATTCAAAGATAAATCGGCATGAATCTATATTCTGCTCCATCATCTTTCTTAATGCCATCTGTGAATTCTTCGATAAACAATCAGCATTTTTTATATATATTATCTTTGGTATATCAAATCCTACATTCTTCATCTTTACATAATCTCCCAAAAAATGTATGATAAAAATATATTCATTCGAAGCCAGGTCCAATGGTGAAAATTCTATATGATAAGGTGAATATCGATATGTTAATTCCCTTCTCTCCTCTTCAAATGTTCTCACTTTAATATTATATATATCTTTTGTCTTCATCAATGATGATAAAAAACTATAAATCTTTACTGACTTTCCTGAACCTTCTACTCCATTGATTAATAAATTAGGTAAATCATGTATAGATGATTCAGATAATGATTCTAATATGGGAATACGAAAATCTATCTCACTTAAATTTGGTTTTGTCTCCAAAAATGTTAACATTTCTTTGTCTATTCTTCTTTCTCCTTTTTTCTTTAAATAAAAAAAATATACATTTTTTTATTCTTTATTAAAAAAAAAATGAAGGATTCTATTTATAAATCAACCATCGGTATAATTTGAAGTAAAATCTTCTCTTTGTGTTTTTCATCAGAAAGACGATTGATATGGTCTTGATTATTTACAAATTGGTCAATATTTGATTGATAATTATCATACATATTAATTTTCAAATAGAGTGATTCAATATTTCTACAAATAGTATCTTTAATATAACTTCCATTTGAATCATCATCATTCATATGACCATTAAACCAATATTGGAATTTTTTACGAATATGACGAATCGGTAAATATTCTTTAGGTACACCATCAATATACATTTTTTTAAAAAGTTTAATATCTCCACCAATGGAATTCATCTCTAAACATTTTTTAACAAAATCAACAGGTATATCAAAAATTTCTAATTTTAAATCACGATAAGTATTCACACTACCACCAGTACGTCTTTTTGAAACAACTATCTGTTGTTTTTCTTCTGTGATATCAAGATTAATACTATTTGTACGTACAAGTTGTCGAGGAGTATCAATACTTAATCCAACAGACCCATCTTCCATACTCTCCATATCTTCCTCTGCTACAACATGATAATCATCATTCATTAAAACAGGGGATGATACACTTTCACCCAATATTTTTTTTCGTGTTCTTATCTGTCTATCTTCCTGAATTATACGACGATTACGTGTCGTCTTTATATCTTTCTCTAATGATATTAATTTTTCTTCAATCCTTTTTTGATTACTACAAATTTCTCTTAATAAAGTTGCATAAGTCTCCATTGTACTTTCAATATAACTGTTTAAATCATCCATTCTTTTTTCAACACATTTTACTTTAGAATTTGTATTATATTTAACATCTTTTAACTTCTTTTTTAATTCGTCTTCTGATTCCATTTTTACCCTTTTACTTATTTGTATTTTTTTTTTTAAATAGTTTATTTTTACATAAATGAATTTAAAGAAAAATATAAAGAATAGAGTATAAAAAAATAGATGTATGAAGATGTTGATTATCTAACTCAAGAAGAAAAAGAGAAGATGGATTGTTTGATTTATCAATATCAGATGGATCAATTTGATGAATTTAAAAAAAATGCATTTATATACAATAATGTTTTAAAAAATGTATATAAAACATGGAATATATATCAACAAAATATCAATAATTTTAAAGGAAGTAAAAGTAAAATTATTAATGAAGAGATGAGAAATATAAATGAGGGTTTGCGTAATTTAAATTTTAGGATGAAGGAGATGATATATCAGATAGAGGTGTATCCGAATCAGATGGAGGATAATATTTTACAGGAGATATATCGAATTAAGGAAGAGAGAAAAGAACAGAAAGAGATGTTAAAACCGTATTTACCTTTAATGATGTTAAATCGGTCTGTCTTTCGAAGAATCATATAAAAAAATATAAAATGAATAAATAAATAAAAAAAATAAAATAATAATGAAAAATGCGATATAAAGAAAAAAGAATAATAGAGATAAAAGGATAGAAATAAAATGTCAAATTCATGTAAATATTGTTTTCAGACGGACCATACGATAGAGACATGTAAGACGATCTTATGTCGAACATGTAAGGAATTAGGTCATCCACATTGGTTATGTAAGGGTAAAGATAAGAAGAAGAGTGCACCTATAGTAAAGACAGAATCATCGAATAAATTATCAGTAAGTACATCAAATACAAGTTTAAATAAGATGGCAGGTGTTAAAAAGGAGACACCTATAGTATCAACACCAGTATCGAGTTCATTAGCAACAAAGGAAGTGAAGAGGGATATGCAATTTTATTTAAAACAATCAACAAAACCCTGGTCTAGTATACTTTAATTTAGTTCATAAATGAACTAAATTAAAACGCGTCTACGACGCGTGGCTTTCCTCCTTCGTCGGAAAGGCGAACTTCGTTCGCAGTAATCAAAATATTTTTTAAGTTTTTTATATAAATGAAGATTAATATAAAAAAATAATAAAAAAATAATAAAAAACATATAAAAAATGGATGTTAATAAAAATTTTATTAAAGATAAAATAAAAAATTATTATATTGAAAAAAAATATAATAAAAAAACCCAAAATGATATAATATATAAAAAATATTTAGAAAAATCATTAAAAGAAAAAAAGATTGAATATAAAAAAAAGGAATATATAGAAATTTGTCAAAAAGATAAAATATACAAAATTATATATAATTTAAACAAAAGAACTGAAGATTTTTTTAAAAGTTCAAGATATAAAAAAGGTATAAACCATGAATCTATGTTAGGTTGTACACCAGATGAATTTAGAAAATATTTAGAATCATTATTTAAAGATGGAATGACTTTTGATAATTATCCTGAATGGGAGATAGATCATATAATACCTTTAAGTTCAAATGATTTTGATAAATATTATGAAATGAAAAAAGTACTTCATTATACAAATCTACAACCTTTATGGTTAAAAGAGAATCGAAGTAAAGGTTCAAAAACATCAGCCTAAGGGTGGTGATGCACACTTTGTGAATAAGTTTATAAAAATAGTATTGGTCAAATATGTAATAATCTTTATTTTTTTAAGTATTCATAGAAAAAAACCAAATCGGGTTTTTTTCTAAATGAAAGAATATTTATTATCAAGTTCTACCAACGCAGGGCACTTATTCGTTAGTATGTATTGGTCAATGGTGATAAACAATATTTTTTAAGTAAGAATGATAATAGAGACTATTAGGTCTCTATTATCAAATTCTGATTATTTTTTATCCTATTTAACCAACAAATGTCTCGAATGCGGCCGTTAGGGGGTGGGTCAGGAGAGGGAGGTTGTCGTTTTGGCTAGGGCCGCGTTCGGTGCAACTTTCGCATTCGAACTACTTGTTGGTAGAATAAGATAAAAGATAATTAGAATTCGCGTGTTTGGGTCCTTAATAGACCCTAACCGCATTCTTACTTTAATACTATTTTTTATCACTATTTGACCAATACATACTAACGAATAAGTGCCCTGCGTTGGTTAAACTTGATAATAAATAATTTTTGATTCGGTTTTTAACACTTTAGTGTGTTAAAAACCATCAATACTTAAAAAATATAGGATTATAACAAGTTTGACCAAAAATATTTATTTAAACTTGCGAACGAAGTTCGCCTTTCCGACGTAGGAGGAAAGCCACGCGTCGTAGACGCGTTTTTGGTTATGTCTCACTTTAGTGAGACTAACCAAAACTGAAGAGTTGGGAACTTGTCACTGTATTCTTACCACAATCACCCACCACTAAAAATCTCTTTAATCCCTTGTTTGTACATTGATCCCCAGTACAATCCGGTACTGAACTCATTAAACTATCCGTCATCGGTGTACTCACATTCATACATCTCACATTCTCCCCCTTGTTATCCGATGTATCTAATGATACAAATCGATTCGTCCTATCCCAAAACCACTTCTGTCTCATATTATTATCATCACACTGGTCCATATATATCTTGTCACTTCCCTTCGTATATGTCATACAATTATTATCATATCTATTTATTATCTGATTCTTGTCATTATAATACCACGTCTGATATGATACAAATGGTGTTATCTTATCCATAAATACATAGGATGATGAAGGATTTGTTCCACTCGCTCTCGATACTACCATATTCGGTCTCTCATATGCTGTATCCGTCGATTCAAATGAACCTAATTGGTTAAATAATCTTCCACTCGCCTGGAGTTTTGAACCTGGAGGACCTGGAGGTCCAACTGGTCCCGAGGGACCCGACATTAATGGTCTCTGTGCACTTAATACATCCATCACATTATTTCGAACCTGTTCTTTAATTAAATTTCTTACTTGACATTCCATCATCTTACTTAATGATGCCTTCTGCTTCTGTATTTCACTCTTTGATTTTCCCCATTCATCCACCTTAATATCACATTTCTCTAATTGACCACTACCACCCGCCATAATTATTCCCGCCTTCTCTACATTCTGTGCCATCACCTGTTGTGTCGCTTTTTTAGGTCCTGTATTTTTCTGTGCCTTCGGTTTACCTTTACTCTTCTTCTTCGGACCTGGATCCATCTTCTTAAATGCATTTCCTGTCTTTTTCATATTTTTATTCATAATTTTTGTATTACCTTTTACATTTTTTGTATCCTTCCCTACTTTTACTACTGCTTTTCCCCCTTTTATAGATTGTTTTTTCATAATATTTGTATTACCCTTTACATTTTTTGAATCCTTCGCTACTTTTTTTATATCCTTATTCATTTTTTTAAATCCCTTATTCATTTTCTTAACATCTTTATTACCTTTATAATATTCTTCTTCATTTTCATCATCATCATCTTCATCTTCATTCTCAAAATGCTCTTCTTCATACTCCTCATTCTCAAAATGTTCTTCTTCATCTTCCGAATCTTCATTCTCAAAATGCTCTTCTTCATACTCCTCATTCTCAAAATATTCTTCTATCCTCTTATTTCTATCATATTTCAAATATATCGCATATAAAATTATACATAAAATGATAAATAATACTATTCCTATCCATTGATTCATCTCATATTTATCCATTCCTCTATTCATATTCAATAAATTTTTCTTTTCATATTCTTACTTTATGAAAATATAACCACAAAAAAAAATATATTAATTTCTATCCCATTCTTCAAACTCCTCTTTCGATATATTTATATAAGGTGTTGTGATATAATATTCTCTACCCTTCTTCGGTTCCATCTTAAATGCCGTCCAATGCATCTTTATACCACTATTCTCTATATCTACATCACCCCTCTCCATATCTATCATATTCCTCTTATTCTTTATCTCAAACTTATTACTCATTCTACATTTTATCTTATCCTTTATCCATCGATTCTCCTTCACCATCTCCGTATACTTATCTAGCCATTCACCCTTCTCTAATCCCATTATCACTACCTCTATCCTCTCCCCATCTCTTATCCCTATCATCATATCTATATCTCTCATATATGATAATGCTATTTTATCTCCATTATCACATATATATAACGGTTTGTTTGACACTATATATGTATCATCCCTCTTTAATCCCAATAAATATACTCGATTCGTCTTTTTAAATACACTCATTCTTCTATTTTTATATCTATTTTCTTTCTTTTTTCTTTATATCCTTTTTTACCTTATTCTTCTTTTTCTTCTCTTTTTCACCACATTGTATTGTTATCTTCTTACTTATCTCTATCGCTGTATTGATGATATCTTCTTCAAATCCACTCTTCTTTAATAATTCTAATGCGATATATTGTCTCGATACACCTCTCTTTAATTGATAATGGAATTGAATCTCTCCATTCTCATCATAACTTACCTCAAATTTATAATTCTCTACTCTTCCATTCGTATCCTTCTCTAATTTTTCTAAATCACTATAATGTGTAGTTGTCATGGATAAAGCATTATCAAAACTAGATATCTTCTTTAATATCGCATATGCTCCTGAATAACCCTCTATATAATTGGTGGATGAGAAGATCTCATCTAATACTATAAATGAAAAGTCATCTTCTTCCATCTCTTTCAATCTCTCTAAATAATCACGACTTCGATACATCTCCGCCTCAAATAAACTTTGACTTCCCTTACTATCCGGGATATGAAGATATGTCTCTATCATTCTAAATGGTGTCATTCTAAACTCCTCTCCTGAATTTATACATATTGTCTGAGCCATTAATAAATTCACAATCACTGATTTAATAAAAGTCGATTTACCACCTGCATTCGGTCCCGTTACTATAATATGATTCTTCATCTGTAAATCATTCTTGACTATCTTATCTGATACACTCTTATCTAAATATGGATGCCATATCTCTTTCATATTTATCTGTGGTCTCTTCTTCATATCTATATATTCACTTAAACAATAAGGATTCTCTTTCGTTCCCTTCTCATACATCTCATAGATCGATAATATTGCATCTATCGTCGCTATATATTGGAAAGATGAATGTAAATCCCCTTTCACTTTTCTAAATTCTTGGAATGTCTTTAATATAATACCCTTATGACTCCATAATGAAGGTTCTTTCTCAAAAGTCTTATCTTGAAAATGTACTTTCGTCTCTTTTAATTCTCTTTCAAATCTCTTCTCATCCGTCAAAAAGGATTCTAATC
>JACCDW010464886.1_pt1 | contig 10821 bp, 6 predicted proteins | sample 7449781 | NCBI WGS metagenome assembly JACCDW01 (sample SAMN15323449, study PRJNA562643) | freshwater metagenome | isolation source: river surface water | place: USA:Blue River Watershed | collected 2017-08-18
CATCATTTACGAGGTAATTCGCGGTGGTGGTTATGGAGCGGCATCCGGTGTAGCTTTCATGCTCGACCAGGGTCACAATATCGAAGACAAAATTCCTGGCCAGATTCGTTCGGTGCTCAACGTTCAGGCGATGACCGCTCGTGCACTTTTGGTTGATACCGCGGCCCTAGAGAAAGCTCAGCGTGCCGGCGACGTGCTTGGCGCCAACGACATTTTCATGAACGCCTTCTACACCGATGTTCGCCCGATGCTTGAGCAGTGGCGCGAAAGCAAGGGACTCGCCGCCGACCCGGTAGCAGCCTTCAATGCCAGCGGATACCTAAAGAACATTGCCGAGAACCGCGTTGGCGGCACTCAGGCAGGTTGGGGAGCGTAATGAACAAAACTGTTGCTGAGTTACTGGCTCGCTCAAACAAACTGGGCAGCCCCCCATAGAACACCAACTACGCCGGAGGCAACACTTCGGCTAAAGGCACTGACATCGACCCAGTCACCGGCAAGCCGGTTGAGCTGCTTTGGGTTAAGGGATCCGGTGGCGACCTCGGCACTCTCAAAGAGGCCGGTCTCGCGGTGTTGAGGCTTGATCGAGTTCGTGCACTGCAAGATGTTTACCCTGGTGTGAAGCGCGAAGATGAAATGGTTGCCGCCTTCGATTTCTGTTTGCACGGACGAGGTGGCGCGGCTCCATCAATCGATACCGCGATGCACGCACTTGTCGATGCAGCTCACGTTGATCACCTGCACCCAGACAGCGGAATCGCAATCGCAACTTCTAAGGACGGCGAAAAACTCACTAAGAAGATTTTTGGCGACAAAGTAGTTTGGGTTGACTGGCGTCGTCCAGGTTTCCAGCTCGGGTTGGACATCGCTAAAGTTCAGAAGCAAAACCCGAAGGCTATCGGTTGCATTCTTGGTGGTCACGGAATCACCTCTTGGGGAAAGACATCTGCAGAGGCAGAGAAGAATTCACTAGAGATCATCAAGACGGCTGAGCAGTACATCGCAAAGAATGGAAAGAAGAATCCGTTCGGTGCCGATGTGGCAAAGTTCAAGCCACTAAAAGCAGCAGCTCGCAAGGCTCGCGCAGCCGAACTTGCCCCATTCATCCGAGGCCTCGCATCTGCTGACAAACCGCAGGTTGGTCACTTCAACGACAGCGCCGTGGTGCTCGAGTTTATGTCGAAGAGCAAGCTCAAGTCGCTAGCCGAACTCGGTACCAGCTGCCCAGATCACTTCTTGCGCACCAAAGTCAAACCACTGGTGCTCGACACCGCTCCGGATGCTCCAATCGAAAAGGTCAAGCAGCGTCTGGTCGAGCTGCACGAGGAATACCGCGCCGACTACGCCGCGTATTACAAGAAGCACGCCAAGAAGGACAGCCCGGCAATGCGCGGGGCAGACCCGGCAATCGTGCTGGTTCCAGGCGTTGGCATGTTCTCGTTTGGGGCCAACAAGCAGACCGCTCGCGTAGCTGGCGAGTTCTACATCAACGCCATCAACGTTATGCGCGGAGCCGAGGCTATCTCAAGTTACAGCCCGATCAGCGATGCCGAGAAGTTCAACATCGAATACTGGTCGCTTGAAGAGGCAAAGCTGCAGCGCATGCCAAAGCCGAAGCCGTTGGCTTCGCGGGTGGCATTCATAACCGGTGCCGGCTCTGGAATCGGTAAGGCGATCGCTGAGCGAGTTGCTGCCGAAGGTGCCTGCGTTGTAATCGCAGACCTAAACCTCGAGAACGCCAAGGCAGTGGCAGAGCAACTTGGTGGCCCTGATGTTGCCATCGCGGTAAAAATCGATGTTTCAGATGAAAACCAAATCAAGGCAGCGCTTGACGAAGCTGTTCTGGCATTTGGGGGTGTCGACTTAATCGTGAACAATGCCGGACTTTCAATATCTAAGCCGCTGTTGCAAACCACAGCACACGATTGGGATCTGCAGCACAACGTAATGGCACGCGGCTCATTCTTCGTGTCACGTGAATCCTCACGTATCTTGATGGATCAGAAGATGGGTGGAGACATCATCTACATCTCATCGAAGAATTCGGTATTTGCTGGGCCAAACAACATCGCATATTCGGCAACCAAGGCAGACCAGGCGCATCAGGTGCGCTTGCTAGCTGCTGAACTTGGCGAGTATGGCATTCGCGTAAATGGAATCAATCCCGACGGTGTAGTTCGCGGTTCGGGAATCTTTGCCAGCGGTTGGGGAGCATCTCGCGCCAAGGTATACGGCGTGAAGGAAGACGACCTTGGCAAGTACTACGCGCAGCGCACTTTGCTAAAACGCGAAGTGGTTCCTGAAAACGTAGCCAACGCGGTGTTTGCGCTTACCGCTGGTGAACTAAGCCACACCACCGGATTACACATTCCGGTTGACTCTGGCGTAGCGGCAGCATTCCTTCGGTAGTCCCATGAACACACCAGACATTTTCGGCGCAATCGACCTTGGCGCGTCCAGTGGTCGAGTTATTGCCGGAGAGTTTGGAGAACACGGATTGAGGCTGCACGAGGTAGCTCGCTTTCCGAATGGCCCGGTGCAGCAGGGAAGCGCGCTCTACTGGGACTTCGATGCCCTCTTTGCCGCTATCAAGTCCGGGCTAAAGGCCCTCGGTGATTTTGCCCTGGAAAAGGGCACGAAAGTTCAATCAATAGGAATTGACACCTGGGCCGTGGACTATGGCCTGATCGATAACGAGGGTAAGTTGCTCGCCACTCCAAGACACTACCGTGACGAACGCAATCTGCTTGGTGCGAGCGTGGTGCATGAGACGGTTGCTCAGGATGAACTTTATAAAGTAAATGGTTTGCAGTATCAACCGTTCAACACGCTGTATCAACTCACCGCCGAGCAATTGCAAAATCCTGAGCTTATGCAAAACGCGTCAAAGGTTTTATTAATTCCGGATTTGATTGCGTTTTTACTCACCGGAGCTGAGCGAGCCGAGGTGACTAACGCGTCTACCACAGGTTTGCTAGATGTACTTACTCACGAGTGGAATTTGGGGCTGGCACACAAGCTAGGCATCAGAGCCGACTTGTTACCTGAGTTGATTCATCCAGGTGAAGAGTATGGCAATCTAATCGGATTCGAGAACGCAGCACTGATTGAAACTAAAGTTGTCGCGGTTGCTTCGCACGACACCGCTTCAGCAATTCTGGCAGTTCCTAAGCTCAATGCTGAAGGCGCCTATCTTTCAAGCGGCACCTGGTCCCTTGTTGGCGCCGAACTAAAACAACCAGTATTAAGTGATTTTTCTAGGCAAGCAAACTTCACCAACGAACTTGGTGTGAACAACACTGTTCGCTATCTAAAGAATCTGAGTGGGCTTTGGTTGTTGCAACAGTGTCAAGAAACTTGGAAGCTCAATATTGACGAGCTGCTCGAAGGTGCGAAACACACTGCGACTGCGGCACGCATCGACGTCAATGATCCTGAATTTGTGGCTCCGGGCGATATGGCTTCACGCATCCAGGTGCATGTTTCTCGCCGAGGTCAAGAGCCACCTCAAACTCCAGCCGAAATCACTCGCTGCATTTTGGAATCCCTTGCCGACGCATATGCCGACGCCATCAAACAACTTGAGGAATTGACCGGCCGGAGCATCAAGCAGCTCAACATTGTTGGTGGCGGCAGTCAAAACCACCTGCTAAACCAACTAGCAGCCGACCGCTGTGGCATACCAGTGGTAGCCGGGCCAGTCGAGGCAACCGCCATCGGCAACCTAGTGGCCCAGGCCGGCAAGCAGTTCACATTGGAACAGCAGCGAGCTTTCATAGCAGAGAATTTTGCACCAATCACCTTCCAACCAACCAGAAACGGCAACTAATGAAAATCGCACTCCGCAGCCAATATCCAGCTAAGCAAATCGGGTTTCCCGGAGGCCCGCTCGAATTGAGTTGGAAGGTCACTGCTGCTGGGACTGGCGAAACTCAATTGGCTTACGAAATTCAGTCTGCATTTGACGAGACTTTTACCACAGCGCTCAAGACCGACCAGGCAAAATCTGCTGAGTCGCAATATGTTAATGCACCACATATTCCAAGCCAGTCTCGTGAAATTTCATATCATCGAGTGCGCATCGAAACTCAAGCTGGTTGGTCTGAGTGGAGCAACACTTTGGTGCACGAGGTTGGCTTGACAGACGGCAACGAACTTGTTGGAGAAGCTATTGGAGACGAAAGCAAAGCAACCGATGCGCCACCATTGCTACGCACCACATTCAAGATCACTAAGCCAGTAAAAAAAGCACGCCTTTTCGCGACCGCTCATGGAACCTATGATGTGATGATCAACGGGGCAAAGGCAGGAAATCACATTCTTGCTCCGGGTTGGACTCCATATCAATACCGAATCTTGGTTGACACTCATGATGTTACAAATTACTTAATTGAAGGTGAGAACGCATTCGGCGTATTGCTAACCGACGGCTGGTATCGCGGCAAGATGAGTTTCTTCAATTTGCTCGACAACTACGGTGAGCACACTTCGTTCCTGGGGCAAATTGAAATCGAATACGAAGATGGCACCAGCGAAATAGTCGCCTCCGGACCAAGCTGGAAGACCGCAAACGGCGGAGTGCGTTTTGCCTCCATCTACGATGGCACCACGATCGACATGACCATGGCTCAGCCAGCTTGGTGCAAGCCCGGTTTCGACGATTCAAGCTGGAAGCCAGTAACCGTTCGTGAAATAAACAAGAAACTGCTCGAGCCGCTTTCGGCACCGCCGGTGCGTGTGAAGGCCGAGTTGCCAATGACCTTGCGCCAAGAAGCAGACAGGGTAAATCTCGACGGAACTCAGAACATCTCTGGTTGGGTTCGACTAACCGTCGATGGCAAGCGCGGCGATAAGGTCGTGGTTCGTCATGCCGAGATTCTGCTACCGGACAAGAGCCTGCACACCGCGCCATTGCGCGCCGCAAAGGCAACCGACACCTACATCCTGGGCAAAGACGGCGTACAGGATCTCGAACCGAAGCACACTTTCCACGGATTTCAGTACGCCGACGTTGTGACAGAAGCGAAGGTGATTGCCGCTACCCAAATTGCTATCACTAGCGACAACCCAGATCGCGGCGAGTTTAAGTCTTCCCACACCTTGCTAAATAAATTGCACAGCAATGTGCTGTGGTCTCTTCGCGATAACTACGTTGCAATTCCAACCGACTGTCCTCAGCGCGACGAAAGGCTAGGTTGGACTGGCGATGCACAGGCGTTTATTTGGGCGGCCAACACACTGGTTGATGAAAATGCCTTTTTCCGCTCATGGATGAAAGACGTTGCGCTGGAACAACACGAGAGCGGAAAAGTTCCGCACGTGGTGCCAGACATTCTTGAATTGCAATATCCAAAGCTTCCAAATGGTAATCCATTCCCTGATAACGGTGCGGCCGGTTGGGGCGATGCCGCGGTGGTAATTCCTTGGGCCCAGTATCAAAGTTTTGGTGACCTACAAATTTTGCGTAACCAACTAGAGAGTATGCGCAAGTGGGTTGACTTTTTCTCCGCCCAATGTGTCGACAATGTTTTCCCTGAAGGTGTAATGCAACTTGGCGACTGGCTTGACCCAGATGCACCAGAAGACAAACCGTTTCTTGCCAAGGTTTCATCGCGTTATGTTGCCAGCACTTACATCGTTCACAGTGCCAGACTCTTGGCTAAGACCGAAGAACTTGTAGGTTCCAAAGAAAATGCCGAGAAATATCAGAAACTTGCTGATGAAGTAGCCGCCGCTACCTGGAAGTTACTTGGCGACGACGCACGTAAAACCACAAGCGGAAGTTCACTCGCGCTTGAATTCAATATCTGCCCAGAGGAAGAGCGAGAAGCGGTTGCTGCGGGTCTAGCCGAATTGGTGCGCAAAGACAACGGTGCGATCTCAACCGGGTTCTTAGGCACTCCGGTAATAATGGATGCCATGTCTCGAAATGGGCACATCAACGAGGCTTACAGTATGTTGCTTCGCGAAGAGATCCGCAGCTGGCTGTACCCAATCACCGTTGGTGCCACTACTATCTGGGAGCGTTGGGAAGCCATCAAGCCCGACGGCACCCCGTCAACCGGTGGCTCTGAGGGGCACGCACCAGGCTCAGAACCTTCGATGATTTCCTTCAATCACTATGCCTACGGAGCAGTTATTGACTGGGTTTACCGCAATGTTCTCGGCCTAACTTCGCTCTCGCCTGGCTACAAGCAGGTGACCATCAGCCCGAGACCAACCAAGAGCATCGACTGGGCTAAGGGTTCAATTGAGACCGGCTTCGGCAAGTTTGCAATCGACTGGAAGATAGACGGAGCTAAACTTCACGCCAAAGTGCATGTTCCATTTGGTGTCACAGCAAAGTTGAACCTTCCGGTCACAGAAGAATCAACCATCTTGGTTAATGAAGAATCTAAGTTGAACGGCGAAGTCTTGACCCACGGTGTTCACGAGATCCTAGTAAGTCACGCGACAGTGGCGAGTAAGTAGGTAGAGCATGGGAAACATAAAACGCAAATTTCCTAACCCTAAGGATCTGGCGCAGCTGATGCGCTTCAAAGCGCCTTCGCTTAACTTCAAGCAGAAGCGTCTTGACTCTGCGCTCACTATTTACGACCTACGCGAAATTGCCAAGCGTCGCACACCAACAGCACCATTTGATTACACCGATGGTTCTGCCGACCAAGAAATCTCGCTCGCTCGAGCACGTCAGGCATTCGAAGATATCGAATTCCAGCCAAGAGTACTCCGCGATGTAAGTGATGTAGATCTATCAAGTACAGTGCTCGGTAAAAAAGTTGCCATGCCATTCGGAATTGCACCAACCGGTTTTACTCGAATGATGCATACCGAAGGTGAACAAGCTGGTAGTCAGGCTGCTGAAGCCGCTGGCATTCCCTTCTCACTTTCAACCATGGGCACACGTTCAATCGAAGAAGTTGCAAGCTACGCACCAAATGGCCGCAACTGGTTCCAGCTTTACATGTGGAAAGACCGCGATCGCTCGATGGCTTTGGTCGAGCGCGCAGAGAAGGCCGGATTCGACACCTTGCTACTAACCGTTGACGTGCCAGTTGCCGGAGCACGCTTGCGCGACAAGCGCAACGGCATGACCATTCCGCCGCAGCTAACTCTCGGCACTGTCATTGATGCGTTGCCTCGCCCAGAGTGGTGGATCAACTTCCTCACCACCGATGCCCTCAAGTTTGCATCGCTAGACAGCTGGAATGGCACCGTTGCTGAACTGCTCGACAAGATGTTTGACCCAACCGTCACCTTCGAAGACCTCAAGTGGATTCGCAAGCAGTGGAAGGGAAACCTTGTAGTCAAAGGCATCCAGAACGTCGACGATGCCAAGCTTGCCGTCAAAGCCGGAGCAGACGCCATCATCCTTTCCAATCACGGCGGCCGCCAGCTCGATCGCGCACCAATTCCTTTCCACCTATTGCCTGAAACCGTCAAGGCAGTTGGCAAGAATGCCGAAGTTCACGTGGACACCGGAATCATGCACGGAGCAGACATCATTGCCAGCATTGCCAAAGGAGCCAAGTTCACGCTAATTGGCCGCGCTTACCTATACGGGCTTATGGCAGGTGGACGCGAGGGTGTCGACAAGACGATAGAAATTCTTGAAGGACAAATGATTCGCACCATGAAACTTCTCGGTGCACGTTCGCTCGACGAACTAGAACCGGGGCACGTAAAGATTCTTGAGCGCCTAGTTGAGAGACGCTAGTTCAATTTGAATTTTTGAATTCGAATTTTTGCGCAACCAATTTCGAAAAGCGGCACGAAATTCAACCTTTCGTCACCGTTCAAATTGCGCATCGGAATCCACTCGTCGTTCTCGAATCGGCCTTCCTCAACGTTGTCAATCTCAATACGATAGCCTGGCTCGCTGAAATCGAGATTTACACCTCTACCAATCAAGAAAAATTCATTTTCATTAATTTGAATCACCAAAGCTGTTGGCCTAGAGTCTGCCGGTGACTCGATTGTCACTGGAAGGTCCTCAAGTTCAGAAACCACTTCCATATCTTTGATCAAAAGGTCAACGCCGGCTACTTCGACGAATCGCTTCAGCCCTGCCAAAGTATCTTTGGGTTCCACGGCAAGTCTTTCGAATTTAATAGCACTCGAGATTGCAGGTTCACGCATCAACACCGCTCTGATTTTTCCAGAAGCCTGTGCCTCAGCAATAGTTTTCGTTGCTTGATTTAGCACCTTGAACGCTTTAGCCATTTGATTATCGATCCGTGCATCTTCAGCACCAAACATCGAGTAACCGATTGCTGAATGGTGTCCAATTGCCCAAAACAAATTGCCAAGAATGTGGCGACTCTCTGGGATGAACAGTGCGTTGTCCCGCCGGTGGTACTGGTCCATTACCTCTAGGGCTGCAAGGTCATAGATATCGGGAGAGAGGATATCGATGTCAGGGGCGTACTTCTTCCACTCGTCCAAGACCAGTGAACTTGGACCACCGCTTGGCCAGTGTCCGGCCTCGGTTTGACCAGGTTGGGGGCCAAGCCAAGCGTTTACATACATTGGGATGTTCTTTATCGCCTTGCCGGCTTTTGCAATTTCATTTGCATACTTGGCAAATGCCTCGGCCATAAATTTCTCATTATGGCTCCAGTCGTCAGGCAAGCCCGACTTCTGCCAAGCAGCCTCCGCAGCAGCACTAAAGTCGCGACTGGATCCGAGCAATCCCATTTCGTTTTCAATTTGCAACATGATGACCGTGTTCTTTTTGTCTTTTGACTTTAAGAACTGCATCAGTTTGCAGAAGGCTTGCTTGTCGGCATTCAGAAGATTTTGACTGAACACGGAGAGCGTTGGGGCGGTCGATGGTTGTCCGCCCGGTTGATTCAAGGCTCTAGGAAAACGCTCGGTATCGCCGCGCACCCAACTTGGGGCGTAGGTCGACTTTGCATTCTTGAAGGCGCCGAACCAAATAATCACAAGCTTGAGTGAATATCTTTCGGCCACTCGGATTTGATGCGAAATTAGCGAGTAATCGAAGTCGCCCTCAACCGGTTCAAATTGATTCCACGAGATAGGCGAAATCACAGTGTTGTAGTTGAGCGCTGCCGCTTTGGCAAAAGATTTCTCGATTGACTCAATGCTCGAACTAGAGGAGTTGTGAATTTGACCACCCAGCAATATCGTGGGCCGTCTATCAATTTCAAACGTGAAACCTTTTTCAGTTTTATTCAGCGCCGGCAAAGTCATATGCCTAAGTGTTTCACAATCAACGGAAAGTATCTTCGAAAGTCTGGTGCGGCTTTGGTGGCTTTGGTGAAAGCTGCTGTGCCTCATGAGTTTTGTACGGCCAGTGTTCGGTAACTACCGGCTGGTTGGGCTGAGGCATAAAGAATACTTCTCCACCCTCGCCAAAATATTTGATGTCTCGCGCAAAGGCATCTTCATTCTTTGAAGCAAATGAGACCCAGTTCTCTTCAAAAGGCGCTCGAGCAACTTCGTAGCAGCGGAAAGTGAGAATTTTCCAAGCGTCATCCTGATAGATAAAGTCCAGCGCGTACTTGCACCAAACCCAGTGAGCCCAAACTCGTTTGCCATCGACGATTTGTGGCGAGTACATGTACTCCGGAAGTTTGTCGGCATGCTCCATGTCGGTGAGTCCAGACTCCAGCCCGTTCATGATCCAAACGCCTTTTGCCGTTTTTCCATCTGCGGCTACTTCGATTGCTGGTGTGGTGGATTGGTGCAGAATCAACTTGCCCTTTGGGGTTGGACGACCGTCGTGGTATTCCATGATGCTGTCGTAGTCGGTGTATTCACCGGTGTTGGTGTAAATCGCCCGCATGCCGGGGGTGCCGCGCTTAGCCCAGAGCGCCTTGATCTGTTCGTCTTGAAAGGCATTGTGTAGGTAGTGATAGGTGCTAAAAACGTTTTCCACGTCTCCACGGGCCTTGGTCACAAATACTTCGTGCTTTAGTTTCGCCAATTCGGCTTCTAGCGCTGCAAGTCTGGCTTCGGTCATTTTTCTCCTCATTGAGTGATACAGCAGATTGTGTCGCTTTTTTGAATTTTTCGTAAGTTCAAGAGAATCAGTATTTCGAATGCTGGCTATTCGCGAAAGCATCCAGTAGCACATTGCTAGAATCCAACTAATCAAGAGTTTGATTCCCGTTTTGGTAGGGCACCGGTAAATCTAGGAGCACCCGCCATGGCCATTTTTTCTGCCAACATCGAACTGCTATACACCGATCACGACAAATTTGAAGATCGCATTGCTGCCGCGGCCGCGGATGGCTTCAAATACGTTGAAATGTGGATGACCAGTCTGCAGGATGTAAATTCACTTGCTGCCGCTGCAAAGTCAAATGGCGTTGAATTCTCATCATGCTTGGCCGAGCCTCGCTTCAGCTTCAACATGCCTGGCATTGACATGAACGTATTTTTCGATGGGCTTAAAGACTCAATCAAGGCAGCGCAGACCATTGGTTCACCGAGAATTGTGCTTGGATCCGGAATGGGTTTTCCCGGTAAAAAGCGTCCGGCGCAGTTGGACACCTTAGCCGAGGCTTTCATTGAGGCTGACAAGGTTGCTAAAGAAGAGGGTATCGAGTTGGTGCTTGAGCCAATCAACACTCGTTACGATCACCCAGGCGCACTCTTGGATCGCACATCAGAAGCGGTCTACATCGCAGACAAAGTAGCTTCTGACAACTTCAAAATTCTCTATGACATCTATCACTCAGCGATGGAGCACGAAGATGTGCTTTGGATTTTGAAGAATTACAAAAACCAGATTGGCTATGTTCAGTTGGCCGACACCAATGGACGCCACGAGCCAGGCACCGGCGACATCGA
>JACCDW011056583.1_pt1 | contig 10821 bp, 8 predicted proteins | sample 7449781 | NCBI WGS metagenome assembly JACCDW01 (sample SAMN15323449, study PRJNA562643) | freshwater metagenome | isolation source: river surface water | place: USA:Blue River Watershed | collected 2017-08-18
CACCAGCACCAGCACTTGACTATCTAGCAGCAGGGGAGAAATTAACCCTGACTTATACGGTGGCGGTTGACGATGGTGATGGTGGTACTACCTCCAAGACTTTTGAGGTAAATATCACTGGTACCAACGATGTTCCTATGCTCAGTGGGAGTGAGCAACAAGTTTTTGGATTTGAAGACCAACCCATCGTTCTAGCTATAAATAATTTTGCCGAATTAATTGATCATGATCTAGCAGATCAAATATATATAGAAATAGTGGATATTTCAGGTGGACAACTTGAACAAGCCGTTTCAGGCGGTCAACTTAAGAGCATTTCTAAAGATGATCCAACTGCTATTAAGCTTAAGCGAGATGACAATGGAAAAATTGTCTTAGATGGAAATCTTCAATTTAAACCAAATCCTAACGAAAGTGGTGAAGCGCAAATTAGATATCGACTATGGGATGGAAGAGCTTTTAGCGCGATTGGAGTGATCCCTATTATGCTGGCAGCGCATGCAGATCTAATAGTCGACAAGTCCATGAGTTTGGCATCTTCATTAGAAATCTCCAATCCCGCTTTCCTAAAAATTAAAGCAAGAAATGAAGACCTTTCTGAGCACCTCATTTTTGATCTGAGTTTTACACAAGGCGATTTAACAAAGTCGCAGACTTATGAATTTGCAAATAATAATGCTGGTATTTTCGAAATTGATATGAAAATATTGGCGAAGTTTTTAAGTGAAAACATAGGTTTTAACTATAACCAGCCAATTCATATTAGTATTGCAGCACAGTCGATCGATGGAGAGGAGCTTTCGAGTTGGACTACACCTATTACTGCCGATGTTTTAGCGATACCAGATATTAGTAGGTTGATTGGTTCAAATCAAATGTCGCCTGACCATGACTATAGAAAATTAATATTTGGTGATAATGATTTTGCAAACTCTGCAGAGTCAAGCGACTTCAATATTATTGCGCCGGATTATCTCACTGTGACATCGACCAATGCTAGTTTTGATAATTTAAGTCTAAGTAGCTTGCATAAAAATATATTTGGCACAATAGGCAATGACACAATTTATGCATCAGAATCTGCAGATGATAATGGATCAATTCTATTTGGATCACAGGGTCGGGATTATTTATACGGTAGCACGGGTAACGACATGCTGATTGCCAGCCAAGGATTCGATATGATGCGCGGCGGACAAGGGGCTGATTTATTTGTCATATCAAAAGATATACTTTACGATCAATATTCCAAAGCGGAAATGGATGATTTATTAAATACAATCGTTGGTACTAATAATGGATTAACCAACCAATTGTTTAGTCAACTTGATCTAAATGATGATAGCAAAATAAGTATGGCAGGATACGTACGAGATTTCAGCCCATCAGATACAATTAAGTTCTCTAATTTTAATTCAGATTCATTGGATCATATCCAGCTTAATGATAGTATTTCTTTTGTGTATTCGAAGGAACAATTAAATACAGAAAATAGTTCACCTGTTGGTGTTCTTGTTAACTTATCTTTTGCCCAAAATAGAGAGCTTGCATTTAATGAGACTGATTTTATTGCACACCAAATTCAGACGGGGTAATAATAAATTTAAGAAAACTATGCTAACTTTATTGTTAGCATATCCTTTTTTAATTTATGCGCAAAATGATCAAATTTTTGATGTTTACAGTAAAAATCAATTAAATGAGGCAGTAAATAGTTTAGTTACATTGGCTGAAAATCCAAATCGAGCTGCACCATTTACAACTTTACGAACAGATATTAATGTCGTATTTAATTCAGTTCCTGCCGTTTTAAAAACGATTGATTCAATTAATGCATTGCAAAGCCAAAAAACTGAGGCATTTGCTGCATTCCTACCCAAGGTATCCATATCAGTTGGAAGCGGAACAAAAAACCAGGTACTAACTTCCTATTCAAGTGCTGGTAATTCAGCGTCACAATCAATATACGCAACTCAATTACTTTATGATTTTGGAGCATCTCCATCAGCATATTCGTCCGCAGAAGCAAAGCTCAAAGCAACAGAATACTCTGCTTATGCTCAGCGGAGTGACATTTTGCTGCAAATGCTTAGTGCTACTTTGGAATATCAGAAAGCAAAGCAAAGCCTCTTATTTACCCAAGGTTTTATTAATACTCGCAAAGATTTTCTTGAAATCATGCGCCAAAAAGAAGAACTCGGAGCCGGTAGCAAACTAGATATCATTAGAGCTCGAACCAAGTTATCTGAAGCATTAGACGAACTATCTGTTGCGGAGAGAAAATTACTTGCTTCTCAGGCTGCATATAAAAATCTTTTTGGTTTTGACCCTAAATTCAAAGAAATTTCATATCAAATGCCACCAAATTTAGTGGCTGAATTAAATAAAGAACCAGATGAAATTATTAAAAATATTAATACTTTCAAAGAGGCTGAATACAATGCACAAGCACTAAAAGAGGATTATTTAGCAAGTCGCGGACGCCTGTATGGGGCCGTAACTGTTGAGGCATCAAGAACTCTCACACAAGACTATCCACTAAACCAAAATTCAGTCAATACCGCAATGGTTGTATATCGTGCCGATATTTTTGCGGGCTTTGCGCAAAGTGCTCGTGCTAAAACAATGGCATCAAAAGCCAGCGAAGCTGATTTCGAAAGAGATCGCGTCAGAAGGGAGTTAATTAAGCGTCTTGAAATAGCACAAGCAGATATTAAAACTTCTCAAGCAGCATTTCGGACACGTTTGGATTTTTTGAAAGGGTCTCAGGCAACTGATATAGCTACCCGTGAATTATTCTTACTTAACAGAGGTTCTCTTACAGATGTATTTAAAGCTCAAGAGGATGTATTTTCTGCAGCACAAAAACTTATAGCTGCTGATTTTGATAGAAAAATTGCAATATTTACCTTTTTGCACTTAACTGATCGATTAATTGAATTATTTGACTTAAAAATTTAGTTTTGTATGCGTACAATTTCAATTGAAGATCTTATTTATGAAATTTCATCGCGTTTCGATGCTTCAATTACCCCCGCTGAAGTACGCTCATTAATTGGATCAAAAGACTCATCTTCTTTTGAATTCGATGATTTATTTGAGGTTTTGTCTGAGGCTGGCATTGATCATGAATCAATTGAGTCGTTATCAGCGATAAATTTTGATCGATTCGTTGGCGTCGGTTTATTTTTTTCCGATACTCAACAATATATTTTCTCGAGAGATGCCATTCAAGAAGTTGTTGTTTTTCAAAACTTTAATGATAAAAAAAATAAGATTTTATGGAATGATTTTTTAGAATCATCTCAAGTTGATGCAAACTGTAAAATTTTTCGATTCTTTGAGCGTCAAGAAGAGGCTTATGGTGCAATTCCTGGCATCGAAACGCATTGGTTTTTCTCTCCAATTTGGAAAAATCGTCGTTTTTTATTTCAATCCGGGTTGGCTGCACTTCTCACTAATCTTTTTGCACTTGGTACTTCCATGTTTTCTATGGTTGTTTACAACAAAATTATTCCTGCTCAAGCGATGTCATCTTTAGCCGTTCTTGTTACAGGAATGGTATTTTTGTTGGTGGCAGACTATGCCGTAAAAGTTTCACGTGCAAAATTTTTAGGCGTCGCTGGTGTTGAGGCAGATATTACGATTGCGGATCGCCTTTTTACAAAGATTATCGATCTTCAATATAAATCAAAAAAAGGATCAGTAGGCTCTTTGGCGAATACGTTAAAAGAATATGAACAAATTCGCGAATTTTTTACTTCCGCCACGCTGGTCACAATTATCGATATGCCATTTGCAATTATTTTTTTGATATTTATTTTAATTGTTGGTGGTTGGATGGCAGTTCCAGTTTTTATTGGTATTGCTATATTAGTTGGCGCTACCCTCTACATTCAGCCTAGAATGAAAAAGATATCAGAATCTTCATTTGAGGATGGTCAAAATAAACACTCTGTTTTGGTTGAAACTCTTTCCGGACTTGAGACAGTAAAAATGCTGGGTGCTGGTGGACTTTTGAGAAGAAAATTTAAAGTAGTTTTAAATAGGCAAGCAGTTATATCTGAGCAAACAAAAAAACATACCTATTTTGCAACCAATCTAACTGCTGAAGTCCAACAAGGTGTTCAAATTGCTGTAGTTGCAGTTGGCGCTTTGGTTGTAAGTGAAGCTTCTGCTGGTTATGGCGCAATTATTGCTTGCACAATATTATCTGGTAAAGCTTTAATGCCTTTTGCACAGGTTGCGCAGCTACTGCTTCGGTTAAATCAGGTATTAACTGGATATAAAGCATTAGATGAATTAATGAAGCAACCATCAGAGCACGATGACGGAATTTCCTATCTCCCCAGAACTAACCTCTTAGGTTCGGTTGAATTTCGCTCAGTTGAATTTGCCTACCCTGGACAGGATGGCAAGGCACTTGATAACGTTTCTTTTGAAATTAAATCTGGTGAACGTGTGGCCATTGTTGGTAGAGTTGGATCTGGTAAAACAACGATTGGAAAACTGACAGCCAAATTATTTGAACCGGATAAAGGATCAATATATATAGGTGGGGTAGATATACTTCAGCTTGACCCAGCAGAGATACGGGAGAACATTGGTTATGTTTCTCAGGAGCCTTGGCTAATTGCAGGAACCATTGAGCAGAATATTACACTTGGAGCTTCAGAGGTATCAACTGAAGATGTTATTTGGGCATCAAGTCTTTCCGGAGCTTCCGATTTCATTGATCAGCATCCAAAGGGCTATAAGCTTCACGTCCGGGAACGTGGAGAGGGTATATCGGGTGGCCAAAAACAATGTATCACTATTGCCCGAGCATTAGTTAGGCGACCCAAAATTCTAATTTTTGATGAGCCTACAAGTAGTATGGATGCAAGAACAGAAAAGACATTTATTGATTCATTCCGTCAACAAAAGTTAGAATCCACACTAATTTTAATTACTCATAGAACTTCATTGTTATCATTGGTCGATAAAGTTATCGTAATTGATAATGGAAAGATTGTCGGCGCAGGCCCAACAGCAGCCTTTCTCGGCGCAAAATTAAAGTCTGGCGAGTCTCAGAAAGCTGACATTTCTGCTGTTGACAAATGATTTATATTTCGCCTATTTTGGATGGAAAAAGGACATAATTGTTTAATAGAATCAAAGCCATCTTAAAAAGATTAATTGCACACGTAAAAACGGCAATATCAGATTTTGTGATATTTCAAAAGGAAATTCGCACTGAGGAAGGTAAGGCCCGCTTAAGAAAAAAAATAAATAAGCTAATTTATTATTCTAAATTTGTTTTACGTGAAACTTTTTCATACGATATTGAGAATAGAGAGCGGATGACGTCTCAATTTCTCTTTATTATTTTTGGTATTTTTGTAATTGGGATATTATGGTCTGTACTCGCTGAGCTGGATCAGGTGGTATCTGCACAAGGTAAGGTTATATCCTCTGGAAGGCTACAAGTTGTTGAACATTTTGAAGGTGGCAGGGTACAAAAAATACATGTCAAAGCAGGAGAAGAAGTTAACAGCGGTGATCTATTAATTTCTTTGGTACCTATTCAAGCCGAGGGTGAGTTTAATGTAGCAAGAGAGAATAATGCTGCTTTGGCTGTCCGTCTAGCACGACTAAACGCTGAACTAAACCAAACAAATAAACTTGATTTGCCGGATGAAATCATAAAGGATTTTCCAGATATTGTTCGCACAGAGCTAGCTTTATTAAAAGAAAAGCAATCGTATTTTCAATCGCAACAACTTCAAAAGCGAAATGATATTTCGTCTGCTAAAGCACGATTAAATTCAGCAGAATCTGGTTTATCTGCAGCAAGAGAGGAGGCAAGGGTTGTTAAGCAACTTGTAGAACGAGGATTGGAGGCAAAACTATCACTTGTAAGATCAGAAAAATCAATGGCAGAGGCGACATCAGCAATGCTAGTAGCAAAAGAGGAAGTTTTAAAAGCTGAGCAAGCATTATCTTCATTTATTAAAGAGTATCAGACAAATATTCTTAACGAGATTACAAAAAGTAGATCAGAATTTAGTTCTTCTCGAGAAAATGTGCGAATTAGTGCTGATAAAAGTGACCGAACTGCATTACGATCGCCTGTTTCAGGAACCGTAAACCGTATTCTTGTAACAACGGAGGGTCAAACTGTAAAAGCAGGCGAACCCGTTGCTGAAATTGTTCCCAGCGGTTCTTCAGTCATTATTGAAGCAAAAGTAACTCCTGCAGACATTGGTTTTGTAAGACTTAAGCAGCGTGCATTAATAAAGCTTACAACTTATGATTATTCAATCTTTGGAGCGCTTGATGGTTTTGTTAGTGTAATCGGATCAGATAGCATCACAGAGGAAAAGGGTGAGCAATATTACGTTGTTAAAATTGAACTAGCTAGTAATTATGTTGATTCTGGAAAGGTAAATATGAAAATCTTGCCAGGTATGATCGCTCAAATTGATATTATTACTGGAAAAAGAACATTATTTAATTATATCTTCTCACCACTGACAAAAGTAATGCAAGAATCTTTCAGAGAAAAATAATTTATGAGAGTTCTTTTTTCTTATCTAGTATTTTTATTAATATGTTGCACTAATAATTTAAGTAATGCGCAAGAAGTACCTAAGCCAACATTTACTACCGGAACCGCATTTTCAGTTACAAATAATGGATTTCTCATAACGTCTGCCCATGTTTTAAATGAAAAGGATAAAATTGAAGTTTCTATTCCAGGAAAAAAATTATTAGTTCCTGCAAGATTAATAGCTCTTGATCGAACTGCAGATCTAGCACTACTTAAAATAAACCATTCGACTAATCAGTTGCCAATCATTGACTGGACAAATGTTAGCAGTGGTTTAGATATTGTTACTCTTGGTTTTCCAAATCCACAAGCGCTCGGAGACAGTCTAAAAATTACGGCTGGAATTATTAATTCCATAGAATCAAATAAGTCAACTCCTTTTCTATTTCAATTTAGCGCTCAAATACACCCCGGCAACTCTGGAGGACCCGTCTTATCAATGGGCGGTGATGTGGTTGGCATCGTTCATGGATACCTTTCTGATACACGAGCAACTCGACTAACTCAGAATGTCAATTATGCAGTTAATTCTTCTCGAATCATTAATTTTCTAACAAAAGAGAAAATCGATTATTTAAAAGGCGATTCTTCATCGATTCTTCGCCCTCAAGAAATTTTTTCAAGATTTGAGGGCAGTATTTTTTTGGTAAAAGCGAGTAGCAGTAAGGATTTAACGCAAAAAAATTCTTCAGAATTAATTTCAGTTGACAATGATAATAAGTCAATTAAAAGTGATGAGATACCAGAAAAGTTACGTTCTCTTTTAAAGTCATTACCTGAACGTGAAAAGCCAAAAATTTATGGTGCCTTTAAGGCGGGCTATGACTTAATTTTAGAAAGCCCTGATTCATTTATATTAATTAAGTCAGATAGTGTAAAGATAAATCCTTCTTTTGACATTCTTGTAATGGAATTTAATTCAATTATTTCTTTCAAAAGTGAGAGATTCATTTCCAACGATGGTATTTACAATTCAATTTTAATGAATGCCTTTTTAAAGTGCGACACCGGTGAGATTAATATCAGAAGGCAAGAATTTAAATCTGATGTCTTCGGGATTGGGAAAACATTGACTGCCAAGCGGATAAATAGTGACTCTACCTTAAAATGGTCACAAATTAAATCTTCTACCGCGCAAAATTTTCTATTAAAAAATTTATGCACTAAAAAATAAAATGTGAGATTTTTTATTTATATTTTCATTATTATTTAATTTTCAGCAACATTTTAGACTCTTCAAATTTTAGGATTCCTCTTTTTTCTAGCGAACGAATAATTCTTCCACACATTTCGCGGGTTGCGCCAACTGATTTTGCAATTTCTTTTGTGCCAACAATTGGCCCGATTAAATATTTGCCTTGATTTTCAATTGTTATTGATTTGAAGAATTCAACAATCCTTTGTTCCACATTTAAAAATACAAGACGTTCAATTTGATGATCGGCATTTCTTAATCTGTTAATTATAATTTTTGTTAAGTTAAGTGCGAAGCTTGGATTTTTCATAAAAAAGTTAACGAACTTTTCTTTCTCTATGAAATCAATTTCACAATCTGTGATTGCTTTTACGTTGGCTGAGCTGGGTTTACTATCCAAGCAACTCATTTCACCAATCACTTCCCCGCTTTGGAGTTGACTGAATATAAATTCTTTACCGTCTTGTTCTAGACTATAGACTTGGCAAAACCCATTTTTTATTATGTAAACACCATTTATCTTACTATTATCTTTTATAATCAATGTTTTAGCACTAAACCTCTTAATTGTGCAAAGTGAGTTGAATTCCTCAATTTGATTATTATTTAACCCATTAAAGAGGTTTGTAGAATTCATTTTTTATTTCCCTTTTTTTAAATAATGTAGTGTGATTAATCTTTAAATCCAACTTCTAACAATAGCGTAAAGTTTTAAGGTTATATTAGCATTCAATGCTTTTAGATCGCCAAGAATGGCATCTCGATCGTCTGGGGTCGATTAAAAAGAATTTTTTCTTTTTTTCTGACGTTGCCATTAGAAATTTATTAATTTGTTGGACTAGTTTTGTCTGACAGTTAGATACTCTTTCAATATTTCGCAGCGATTTTGCTCTTCGTGGATCTTCTTATCCTGTAAGGGGTTCATCATAGGCATCTCTTTGTTTTGTAAAAAATCAGATGGTTTACATTCTGGCACAGCAATCCCAAAGGCCAAACGAGCACATTGTTGCATTGCCCGGTGGCGCAGCATCCTTCTGGGCATCTGTTGCCATGCGGCGTGCTCAGTCTTCATTTCCGTGAAGTACTCTTTTACTGCAATGGGTTTAATCCGATCGGTGCGGTAAATCGTGCAACCCATCCATACAGGTATTCCATTTTCAAATTCACCCGCCTCACTAAATTCAATTCCGCAAAAAGCGGGGTGGGCATTAATGAGTTTCGTCCAGCCATTAATGGTAATAAAGACCTGCCAACAATCTTTCTCAAACTGCACGAGATCAATTTCATCAGAGTAGGGGTTTAAGCGGTATTCCGCAATCAATCGCAAACAATTCTCTTGGCTTGATTCACTTAAGTGTGGATATTGGCTCAACCAGGTAGTGAGGTCTTTCGGGGTCATGGCAAGTCGAGTAGCAGCTCTTTTGAGTACCTTTGCTAGGGGGTTCACGTTCTTGACCCCTGCATTTTTAAAGATTGGGGTCGTCGCTTTGCCTATGTTTTTAGTTGTAGTCATGGTTATTCCTTAAATGGTCATAGCCCGGACTGGTGAGGTATCTTTTACAACAAAGCGCCGACTTGTTTCACTCGCTACTTTGTATTTTTCATAAATGGCACGCTCTTCAACCTCTAGGCGCTTTATATCAAGCCGATAACTGGGTTTAGGAGCTTTCCAGGTAGCCAATATGGATCCCTCGTGGGTGAGTATTTCTGCCTCTTGCATTTGCGCCATGATCTGGGTTTTGAGTGCCGCAATTTCTTCTTCACAGGTATGTTCTTGGCGCTGGAGGGTTTGCAGTCGCTCTAGTAATGCGAGGGTTTCGGGATTGGCTTCTAAAGTCTTACTAGGGTCGCCTCGTTGAAAGAGTAATTGGCAATCCTCTGGTGTTTGCACAGGCGGTGGAATGTCTTTTAAGACATGCTCCTGCCAAAAGTGATGCGCTTTCTCTAGAACAAGGCTCTCAAGTTCAAGGTCGCGTTCAATGTGATAAATCCGAAAGTCAGTATTGCCAAAAAGAACCGCGAGATCGGTTTGATGAATACCAGTAATGGCCATGTACCAAACGCATTGGGCCAAATATTGCATCGGTACTTGATCGCTACCGGCCTCACCCCACTGACCGCGCGAGAAGGGATTGGCGGTTTTGCATTCGAGGATTTTGGTGGGCGCTTGCTTAAGACCATCGGCATGAATGAAGCGATCAATGTGCGCTCCCATGAATGAGTAGGTCGGATGGATATGGATAGACTCATCGTGACGTAAACAAAAACCCGTAGCCTTTATATATTCATTAGCGACAAACTCTTCCACAAAGGAGCCAAAGCGCAATGGCAGACTATCGACTGGCTTTACCTCTTTGCCGGTCTTTTCAAACCAAACGTCAACGGGGCTTCGAAAACTCGATAAGCCTAAGATTGCGCCGATATCCGAGCCGCCTATATAAAACTGTCGTTTTTTCAATTGGTTAGCGTCAGATGCTATATTTCTCATAGTAATTCTCCTCTCATAAAACGGTCTAATTTAGACCATTATAGGACCATTTTAGATTGTTTACAAGTTATCAATTAAGAGCAGCCAGAGCCATTCTTCGATGGTCTATAGAGGATTTGGCAAAAAAAACAGGCATTGGAACAACCACCCTAAAAAGATTTGAGTCTGGAGATGGTGTGCCAAATGGCCATTTAAGAAATTTTGAGACCATCAAGGGCGCACTTGAAAAAGCCGGCATCGAATTTCTTGGCAGCCCAGAAGAGGGCGCTGGCGTTCGTTGGAGAACCAAAAAGTAATTTTTGTAGCACAATCTTACTCATACTACAAATCGAAACGATTTAGCGTGCCCCAGGAGTTGTGGGATATTTCCCACCACACCAATTCCTACTAATAAATATTTTGTAACACCAATTTCTGGCGTATCGCTAATGAGTTTTTTAGGCGACCGAAAATTATTTTAAAAATTTGTGCAAATCACCTTACCAAATTTTTTATTTATGCCTATACTATATTCATGATGTCGTTTTTTAATTAACACGACATCTA
>JACCDW011696779.1_pt1 | contig 10821 bp, 7 predicted proteins | sample 7449781 | NCBI WGS metagenome assembly JACCDW01 (sample SAMN15323449, study PRJNA562643) | freshwater metagenome | isolation source: river surface water | place: USA:Blue River Watershed | collected 2017-08-18
AAAGGTGCTTTAAAGCGAATTGATAAAGGGGTACCTACTTTTTTAAATGTAAGTCCTTTCTTGGTAAAGGCTCTCCAAAAACCATTAATTACCACCGGCACGACCACTGGGTGGTTGTTCTTAATGATATGTGCAGTTCCTTTTCGACCCGGTGCAAATGGCTTTGTAGTTCCTTGCGGAAAAGTAATCACCCAACTTTTAGACAAGGCTTGATCAATTTTTTGCGTATCTACTTCATCCCTATCTCTTTTCACATCCATACCCTCTGCTCTCCAAGTTCTTTTCACAGTTAATGCTCCGCCCAATTTAAACAATCGGGTCAACCAACTACTATTTATCGTTTCTTCGGCTGCCACAAAATAAACATTGGTAAATGGATTTAACAAGTAATAAGGAATTCCCAGCTTGTTAAACTTACGCCATTTTACAGCACAAAAAATATGAACAAAAGCAATTACATCTCCAAAATAGGTTTGATGATTACTTACGAATAATACATTTTTTTTAGGCAAATTCTCAAGATGCTCCGACCCCTCAATCACCACTTTATTAAACAAAGCAAGGCCTGGGTAGGTAAACAATCCTACTATTCCGTAAATGAGGGAACGGAAAATACGAATATGTTTTAAGCGATCCAATAATGACATCCTCTTGCAAATTGTTAGGTGTGCAAGATAGTACAAAAATTGTATCTTTAGGCAATGAAAAAGTCTGCTGTAATCTTTGATATTGATGGTTTATTGATAAATAGTGAGCCCTTGTGGAACAAGGCTGCTACGGAAATTTTTCGTCAATATGGCATTACACTCACAGCACAACAATATGCCACCACTACCGGACTTAGATCCAAAGAATTTGTAGCGCACTGGCTACAGCAATTTAAAGTTCCTGCAAGTCAAAATGAAATTGCCGAACGCAAGGTTATTGACCTCGCCTTACAGTTAATTGATCAGGATGCTACCCTCATGCCGGGTGTTGAACATGTATTTGAATTTTTCTTGCAAAAAGATTTTAAAATGGGGTTGGCCACTTCCTCCCCAATAGAACTTATTGAATGGGTGAAAGACAAACTAGGCATTCGAAGTTATATTCATGCCAGTTGCTCTGCGCAACAATTGCCATTTGCAAAACCACATCCGCAAGTTTATATAGATTGTGCTGCTGCTTTGCATACCAATCCATTGGCTTGTATTTGTTTCGAGGACTCTTTTTATGGAATGATTGCCGCTAAGGCCGCTAGAATGACTTGTGTAGTGGTTCCTTCGGCAGAAGACAGCAAGCTTGAACATTGGGGAGCTGCAGATCTTAAACTTTCTTCTTTACAAAACTTTGGGGCCCTGCATTTCAATATGCTCAATAATTAAAATTAACTTGCAGGTCAATGAAACTCGCTAAAGAAGTAATCGGAAAAGAACTGGACTTATTTGAAGCCCATTTCAAGGAAGCTGTTAAAAGCAGGGTTTCTTTACTTGACCGCATTATGCAATATATTGTCAAACGCAAGGGAAAGCAAATGCGCCCTATGTTTGTATTGTTATCTGCAAAATTACATGGCGAAATTAATGACGCCTCCTACCGAGCGGCAAGTTTGGTAGAATTATTGCACACCGCCACTCTTGTGCACGACGATGTTGTTGATGACGCGCTGGAGAGAAGAGGCTTTTTTTCTATTAATGCGCTTTGGAAAAATAAAATCGCCGTACTAGTTGGCGATTACCTTTTATCTAAAGGCTTATTATTGTCTTTAGATAATAAAGATTTTGAAATACTGACCATCCTGTCGAACGCCGTTAAAAAAATGAGTGAGGGAGAATTGTTGCAGATAGAAAAAACTAGAAATTTGAATTTTGACGAATCGGTCTACTACGAAATTATCAACGGCAAAACAGCCAGCCTATTGTCTTCTAGCTGTGGCGCAGGTGCTGCCTCTGTAACCAAGGATGAAGCAACCATTCAAAAAATGCGTGAATTTGGAGAGATGGTAGGCATGGCCTTTCAAATCAAAGATGATCTTTTTGATTATGGTGATGCTGTTATTGGCAAGCCAACCGGCAATGACATTAAAGAAAAAAAATTAACACTTCCTCTTATCCATATTTTACAGAAAGTAGATATTGGCTTGAAAAAACAAATTATCAACATCGTAAAAAACAACAATAACGACAAGCAGAAAGTAAAATTTGTGATTGACAATGTCATTCAATATGGCGGCATTGAATATGCAACAGAAAAAATGTTTGAATACCGAGATAAATCTCTAGCCATATTAAATAATTTTCCTGCTAGTCCTGCAAGGGCTGCATTGGAAGAGTTAGTACGTTACACAACAGACCGCGCCTACTAATGGAAAAAAGATGGAACCTACTCCAGGCCAATCCGAGCGATGTGCGCGATTTGAAAGAGGCGCTTAAAATTCATCCTATACTTTGCGAATTATTGGTACAAAGAGGCATTACCGACTTTGATGCGGCAAAACAATTTTTTCGTCCAAGCCTTGATCATTTACATGACCCATGGTTAATGAAAGACATGCGCAAAGCCGTGGATCGAATCAATACCGCATTCAAGCATAATGAAAAGATATTGGTTTTTGGAGACTATGATGTGGATGGAACCACTTCCGTTGCCACTTTATATCAATTCCTGAAACAATTGGCACCTAATATTGATTATTATATTCCCCATAGATATAAAGAAGGATATGGCATTTCTAAGATCGGAATAGATTTTGCAAAAGAGCATGGATTTAGTTTAATTATTTCTGTAGACTGCGGCATCAAATCAACCGACCTGATTACTTATGCAGCCTCCATGGGTATTGATTTTGTTATTTGTGATCACCATTTACCGGATGATGTTTTACCGCCTGCCGTTGCTATTTTAAATGCAAAGCAAGTTGACTGCACCTACCCTTATAAAGAATTATGTGGATGCGGTGTAGTATTTAAATTAATTACCGCACTTGCACAAGAACATCATTTACCTGCTGAATCCTATTTACAGTATTTGGATTTAGTAGCTACTGCTATTGCTGCAGACATTGTACCCATCACTGACGAGAACAGAACCCTTGCATTTTTTGGAGTTCAAAAAGTAAATGAAAACCCATCACCAGGTTTAAAAGCACTCATGGAATTGGCTAAGCAAACTGGCCCCATGCGCATTACCAATTTGGTTTTTGCTGTAGCCCCCAGGATCAATGCTGCTGGCAGAATGGATGACGCTAAAAAAGCAGTTCAGTTATTCGTAGAACAAGATTATGAAAAAGCATTGGCATTAGGTTCCATTTTGCAACAGGATAATTTAGATCGCCGAGAAGCCGACACCACTATTACAGAAGAGGCATTAGAACAAATAGAACAGGACCCTTCCCACACTACGCGCAAATCCTCTGTAGTCTTTCAGGCGCACTGGCATAAAGGCGTAGTAGGTATTGTAGCGAGCAGACTTATTGAAAAGCATTACAAACCCACCATTGTGCTTACCCAAAGTGGCGACGTAATCACCGGAAGTGCTAGAAGTGTAAATGGATTTAACTTATACGAAGCCTTGCACGCTTGTCGTGAACACTTGTTGGGATACGGAGGTCACTTTGCCGCAGCAGGCATGACCATGGCGGTGGATGCTTTAGAAGGATTTAAAATCGCTTTTGAAAAGGCGGTGGCAGAAAGAATCACAGAAGAACAACTTACTCCTGAAATTACCATCAATGCGGCCTTGCCCTTAGATGATATTAGTATACAATTTTATCAGATCATTGCACAAATGGAACCCTTTGGACCCGAAAACATGCGTCCTGTATTTATTGCAAAAGGAGTTTACGATTCGGGATATACCAAATTAGTAAAAGACCTACACATAAGCTTTAATGTCACCCAAGGCAAAACCAATGTAAGAGGCATTGGATACAATATGCCAGAACATATAAAACTCATTAAATCCGGAAAACCATTTGATTTAGTATTTCAATTACAACTTAACGAATGGCAGGGCAATCAATCTGTGCAAATGCAGGTGATAGATGTAAAACCTTCTGAATAAATAACGAAATAAAAAAAGTGACTTTTAGGAGTCACTTTTTTTATTTCAGGCCTCAATTCCTTAATCAATGCGAACCTAATTGATGTCTTATAGGCAAGCTGATTAAGGCGATGCTATTTTATTTTAACAGGTCAACACTTCTATTAATAAAGTTGGTCAGCTCGGCACCCGTTAATAAGCCTTGAGACAATAAAGCAAGGTCTGCTAAATTTCTTGCTTGTTTTTGTTGCTTATCTGCATCGGTTTCTTTCAACAAGGACTGATAAATGGGATGATTACCATTAATGGTCAACTGCACTTCGTCTGGCATTTGCGCATAAAAGGCAGTCATACCGCCACCACCCATACTGGCCATGTCTTTCATACGACGCATGAATTCAGGGCGGGTAGCAACTACAGGTGCAGCATCTGCACTTAATCCTTTTACTTCAACAGTTAATGTAATTTCTGGCACCTGGAATTCAAATAGTTTTTTCGCTTGCTCTACTTCTTCGGTGCTTAAAACAGAATCTGCATTTTCTTGCTTGTCAATTAAATTGTCAACTACGTCCGCGTCCACGCGAACAAATTGCACCCCCTCCCACTTCATTTCTACATTATTGATAAATGCCGCATCTACCATGGTTTCTAATTTCACTACCTTATAACCCTTGCCTACAGCAGCTTGTATAAATGCGTCTTGTTGTACTGGATTGGTGGTATACAATAACACTTGCTTACCCTCTTTATTTTTTTGAGAAGCTTCGGTTGCCGTTTTGTATTCATCAATTGTATAAAACTTTCCTTTTTCTGCGGCGTCTTCTAAAATCAGGAACTTATTCCCTTTTTCCAAGAACTTATCATCGGTAATCATTCCATACTTCACAAACAATCCCAAACTCTCCCACTTGTCTTCAAATGATTGGCGATCTGTATTGAAAATTTCTTCTAATTTATCCGCTACTTTCTTAGTGATATGTGCATTGATTTTTTTCACATTCGGGTCACCTTGCAAATAACTTCTACTTACATTCAATGGAATATCTGGGCTATCAATTACCCCATGTAATAACATTAAAAATTCTGGAACAATATCCTTTACCTCGTCGGTTACAAACACTTGATTGCAATACAATTGAATTTTGTCTTTTTGTATTTCAAAGCTTTGTTTGATTTTAGGGAAGTACAAAATACCTGTTAAATTAAATGGATAGTCAACATTTAAGTGAATCCAGAACAAAGGCTTTTCTCCAAAGGGATATAACTCTTTATAAAAGTTTTCGTAATCCTCTTTTGTCAACTCCGATGGCTTACGAACCCATAATGGATTGGTATTGTTAATGGGCTTTGGTAATTCAATGGCTTCTTCCGCACCAGCCTCATCCGCTTTTTTCTCAGGCTTTGTAGCATTGGCGTCGGTAAAGTAAATGGCTACTGGCAAGAATTTACAAAAACGCTCTAAGATTCCTTTTACACGATGCGGTTCTAAAAATTCTGCACTTTCCTCGTTTACATGCAACACAATTTTAGTACCTCTATTGCTATAATCAACTTCATACAATTCATATTCAGTACTTCCATCGCAGCTCCAAAATACGCCCGGTGCACCCGTATGACTTTTGGAATAAATATCAACTTTACTACTCACCATGAACGAACTATAAAAACCTAATCCAAAGTGACCAATAATGCTAGCATCTTTGTACTTATTGACAAACTCTTCTGCTCCACTAAATGCGACTTGGTTGATGTACTTATCTACTTCCTCGCCAGACATTCCCACCCCATTGTCAATAATGGAAATGGTTTTTTCTTTGGCATCTAAAACAACTTCTACTTTTAATTCCCCTAACTCTCCTTTTGCCTCTCCTTTTCCATGTAAGGTTTTTAACTTTTGAGCCGCATCTACTGCATTACTCACCAATTCACGTAAAAAAATCTCGTGATCACTGTAAAGGAACTTCTTAATAATCGGAAAAATATTCTCCGTTTGAACGCGTATTTGACCTTTTTGCATAATAATTCAATTTGAATCAAGTATAGCAATAAGGGTACCAAAGCCCAATTTCTGACAAGCTGACAACTAATTGCGAATCACAACCCCTTTTTGAGGCAAATTTTGCAGCCAAGCAGCTCCGGTACAGCGTTTTCCGGTTAACAAAATGTCATTGGTGTCTCTTAATAACAATTGCTTTTCGGCATTGTATACCGAATAGATGCCTATCACCACTCCATTCCCCTTGGGTGTTTTTGCGGCAGCAAAATCGGCATACCCACTGGTTCTTATATATACCGTCCCCCCAGTGCAGAATTTTAAACTTTTACTAGCCCCTATTTTATTTCTACTATCAGCATAGGATTGTCCGGTATCCTGTGCACTAAGTTCTACTCCCGTTAACTGTATCAATCTGCCTTGCAAACTATCCCCTAAATTTTTAAAACTCACTATTAAGGGAGTAATGGGCATTTCTTCTTTTACCAATTGTATATGCTTTGAAAACATAGGTTTCGGAATACCTGTTGTCGTTAAACTGCCACTGCTCGTGTCCACCGCCGCAACCAACTGCAGCATCCGACGATAATCTGACAACCATAAATTTTGCACACTTAATCTGAGCAGTGAACCAATGGGATATTGCTGATAAAGTGCGAGGCCATCCATTTGAACAACGATCCCTCCTGTTTTATCTTGGATACAAATAGACTTATACCAATTATCGTGTTCATCATTTGCCACGACTGTTCCTTCAATAACAAATGACTGTCCAATAAACTCTACCATACCCATGGTATGTAATTTCCTGAGTGATTGAATTGAAATTAAGGAATCAGTTGTGGATGTCCTATTCCCCTCTGGCGGCACTTGTTTGTAGCATGCGGAAATAATAAGTAGGTAAGTCACCAACAAACATCCCGATAAACCAAGATTTACTTTCTGTTTCATAAAATTTTATTGAATTTGTAATTGAATGCGCATGGTATAGGATGGACCCTTATCCATAAAATATTTCAAAGCATACTTTTGGTTGTTAAAATGCAAATAGTCAAACCTAGATTGTTCATAAGCAAATATGGGAATCCAAGTATGGAGTATATTTCTGGCACTCAAACTCATATACCATTTTAAAATGCCCTTTTTGGTTATTTTTTGAAAAGACTTAGAAACAAAACAATTCAAAACGCCTTCACTTGGCAATAAGGGCAGCTCTAAAAGCTGCTTCCAGCTTTCTGGATCCAATTTATTTTTCACCCAATCACTTCTTCTAAAAATATCCATCGAAACCGGTCTTTGGAATGCATAGATATAGTTCCATCCCAGCCTCCAAGTAAATACCGGTTGGTAGTTAAATGAAAATGCTTGGCTCCAACTTGGAATATTGCTGGATGGTAATTTTTTAAGGAATAAAGTTCCAGAGGTAAGTACATGCAGGTCATTTAAATACAATAATTGATAGGGTACATTTTCAGCAAATAAGTTCTGTTGTAAATTTCCTACCCAACTCATTTGCACTTTAGGCAACCAGGTTGTTTCTATACTAGCTTCTAACCCTTTAAACGTTGTTTGAATATCTCCAGCAACCCCATAAACAAAGCTGGCAAATGCGTCATGATAAAACATTTTTTGAAGAGAAGCTTGTTCGTTTTTTTTCCAATACACAGAGGTGGTCCATTTCACTAAAGGTGAATGGTAAATGATACTGAGATCTATTCCTTGTTCCTGGTTAGCGTTTGCATAAGGATTGCTTATTGCACTCATGTCTGGTTGAAGATAATAACTGTCACTTGTAGGTGCCAATTCCCTATAATAAGCAATTGACCTGCCATACCAACGGCCAGTATATTTATAAATACTTTGGAGTTTAATATCCCAACTTGGAAAGCTTTGAAACGAGGCAGCTCCTTTTGAATGACTCCCCTGCAAGCCATTTACATTATACCCTGTGCGTTGAAATCCCTGTGCCCCCAAACCCAATCCGACTGCGGTTTCAAAATGAGGGCTTTCATGAAATAATTGGACCCAAGGCCTGATATTTAAATAAGAAATAGCGTAGTCTGGCCCCCACTTTTCCCCTTTTTTGATTTTACGATCAGGATGAAGAATATCATTTTGAATACTAAGTGAATTGCCATCATCATTCATCCAATTATTATAATTTAAATAATAATTGCCCCCCAATAAACCCTTTACAAGTTGAAAACTACGAACCCGCTCCAATGCATAATCAATCCCAAATTGATAATTCCAGTTTGAAAAATAATTCGTCATTTGAAAATTCCCATGCCATAGAAACAACTTATTCATTTGCTGGTTGATCATATAAAAAGAGCGACCACTTGACTTGTTGATTTTTTCCATTGCATCAAATTGCATTTGTAATTGTTCAGGATGTTGACCAAGCCAAAGCGTTAATGCATTGCGTAACAAAGAGTCCGACAAAAAACTGGGAAGGTGCCTATAGTAATCTGGCCTTGGATCCGAACTGTTATTCCACTCCAGGCTTGATTGGCCTTGATACCCAACAGCAATTCCATTACTAAATTGAGAGAAACGATATTCTGTATGTTGTTTTTTTAATTGTAAGGAAATGACTGCTGTATTATGTTGAGAGGTACTTGGGAAAAACATTTGTTGGTTACGCCAACCCCAATTAGACTGGTAGTTACTTTGTCCAGCAAGTGAAAACATTTCTTTAAGGGTCGTGTTTTCCCTTGACTGGTTGTTGTAATTCCAAATAAGACTCATATTTACCTGTTTTTGATTTTTTAATTTTCGTTCTGCACTAAACAAAAAACCAGCACTCTCTTTGAATCCAATTGCAGCTGCCCCTGCAGGCATCCATTGAGCAAAGCCTCCTATGCGATATCTCCAATTGCTTACTAAGCTTCCGCTATTGAAATACAAACTCAATGCGTTTCCGTGCAGTCGATTAGATAGCGCAGTTTGCAAGGTCCAAGATTTTTTCACCTCGATGGGTCTTGAAGATTTATAAAAAGCAATTGGAGCCTGATTGAAATTTTTTTCCGTAAACACATCATTGAATACAACGGACTCTGTAAAAATTGCATTTTGAAATCCGACAAACAAACCACCAGGTTTCCAATTCCGCATGCCTGCACTCCAATCTAACCCATCCACATACAAGACACTTGTTTGACCTCCTCTTAATCGCCATGAAAAAATACCGCCGTGAAAAGAAACCGCATTCATCAGCGCGCTGCTATTGGCAGTTAATAACGTGGGTATCCAGTCCATTCTATCCTGTAAAGGATCTAGACCCGAAGTAGGCAAATGCTCCTCTTGCTCCTGTCCAAATAACAAGGAAGTTGACATCATTAGCCCACACAAAATCAACCAACACCAATTGTTCATTGCATTCATTTAAGAAGCAAATGTGGGGTTGTTCGGAATGCAATTTTTTTCGGAAAATACGTAAGAAAGCAGCCTATTAAAACTCCATATTGAATGTTCAAACCAAGCCATGTATAAAAATTATATTCCTTTTTTTTGCTTTTGTTTTTTATTGGGGAAATTGAATCCCGCTCAAGCACAAGTAGCCATCGTTGGGTTTTACAATTGTGAAAATTATTACGACACTATCAATCAGGTGAAAGTAATTGATGAAGAATATTTGCCCAATAGTGACAAGCATTATTCACAATCTGTTTTTCAATTAAAATCAAAACGTTTGGCAAGTGTTCTTTATGCATTGGGAAAAGCCAATCAAGCTGATGGCCTAGCTATGATGGGTTTGGTGGAAATTGAAAACAAAATGGTACTGACACAACTAATCAATCAGCCCCTCCTCAAAAAATACCATTATCAATTTATTCATTTTGATTCTAAAGATGCAAGAGGAGTAGATGTCGCCCTACTCTATCATCCAGCTAAATTTATACCCTATCAATACAAGGTTTATAGCTTAACGGATGCAACGCATTTTACGACCTATGCAACTAGAGACATTTTATATGTCAAAGGAAAACTAGCCAACCAAAAAGTACATGTACTAGTGAATCATTGGCCAAGTAGAAGAGGTGGAGAGCGCCAGTCTGCAGGCAATCGGCTGTGGGCAAGCCAGCTTTGTAAAAAAATCATGGATAGTATCCAAAGTGCAGATCCATTGGCTAAGTTTATTGTAATGGGAGATTTTAACGACAATCCTAGCGACAAAAGCTTGCTTCAGCTACAAATGACCAACCCCTTCTTAAAAATGTACCAGCACGGACAAGGGAGTATGGCTTATCAAGATAGTTGGCATTTATTTGACCAAATCCTACTTAGCCCCAATTGGGAAGCCCAAGAAGGGGCAAAAGCAAGGGATAGTAGCCTATCTAATTATAAATCAATTATTTATAAAAATAGTGATATGATGGAAATGTATGGTAAATATCGGGGGTACCCCAAAAGAACCTATAATGGCAACCAGTTTAGAGGGGGATATAGTGATCATTTCCCGGTAGCGCTCATTTTTAGCTTAAAAAAGGCCGAAAATCCACAATAATTGCCTACCTTCGCCGTCCCAAATCAGTTTTGGCTGATTCGCTCTGGTAAAGAGTGTCCACTGGGAAAAACCAATTATTTAACCAAAAAATTCAAGTAATGAACAATTACGAATTAATGGTGATTTTCACACCGGTATTATCTGAAGATGATTTTAAATCAGCTCAGAAAAAATACCAAGACATCATCAAAGAAAATGGTGGTGACACTGTAGCCTCAAATCCTTGGGGTTTAAAATCACTTGCTTATCCTATCGATAAGAAAACAACTGGTATCTACTGGGTACTAGAATTCACTGG
>JACCDW010363675.1_pt1 | contig 10819 bp, 3 predicted proteins | sample 7449781 | NCBI WGS metagenome assembly JACCDW01 (sample SAMN15323449, study PRJNA562643) | freshwater metagenome | isolation source: river surface water | place: USA:Blue River Watershed | collected 2017-08-18
CCGGCACCTGGACGGTGATTTGGGTGTCAGGAGTACTCGGATCGTTGCTGAAAGTCGAGGCGTTAGTGAAGACGTTAAAGATAACTTTCGTGGCGCCAGTGAAGTTGATTCCAGTAAGGACCAACATATCCCCCACATAACCCGTGTATGCAGAGATTGAGTCAATTCTTGGTGTGCAGTTTGATGTACAAGAAACCGCTCCGAGCGTGAGAGGAACACTTGACGAGATTGTTACACCTGTTGTGAAGTTAGGTGGCGTTGGTTGAACGAACTTGATGAATTCAAGAACAGTTACAGTTGCTGTTTCAGAGATAACGGATCGGAAATTTCGATTCTGCACCTTTGTCGCTCGCACAGAACACGAGCCAGCTGAGTCAGCTTGTAAGGTCCAGATACTTTCTCCGCCAGCAACTATGGGACCATAGACCACTCGACAATTTGTCGCTGTCGAGGTTGTCACTTCATAACTCACGGCAGGTGTCGCCGTGGATCCACCGGTTGTAATTAGTTTGATTGGGAATGATAGTTCACCGGTTAGATTCACAATTACAAGTTCCGGTTGATCAATCTGTTCGACTTCAATATCTGAACTTATGTACGTTGGTGTTCGATAATTATTGAGTGAGCCTGTAGAGAGAACAAGCGCTGAAGGAGTTACCGTGTAAATGCCGCCTTCGGTGGGTGGGCTGGTGCTGGAGTATGAGAAAGAACCGGCAGGGCTTGAGAGAAATGCATAGGTGAACGTTGCAGAACCTGCCGCGTCACTGAGCTTCAAACCTGTGGCGGTAAAAGTCGGCGTTATTGTGATTGCGCTTCCATTGTTGTACGAGACCGGGTCTAGGTTATTTGTAGTGACCACAGGTGCATCTGCGAGATCTGTTGCAACGGTGAGAGTATTCGAGCTCGCAGCCAGATAATTAGTGCCCTCATCTAGAGTTGCAGACAGTACGCAATTTCCAGTGCCGAGAATTGCCAATAATTCTCCGGCGGCAACGTCATACTGGCAGATACTTGTTGTGTTTGATATGTAAACCAAATTGCCATCTGTAGCACCAGCTGAAATAACAGAAGTAACTGTCGCCGTATCGCCATACTTAATTGTTGAAGCTGCGGAGCTTAAAGAAATAGTTCGAGCTGCCTTATTAATAACGACATTTCTAACTACTGAAGTGGCCAGGTAGTTGTACCCCTCTGTTACATCCATAGTGACCGAACAGGTTCCGGCTTCGAGAATTGATAAGGCTCCAGTGCTGGAGTTGATCAAACATTTCTCTGGATTTGCTCCAGTAAATACAGGTGTTGCTTCACCAAAAGCTGTGACAGTGGGGGTATCTATTCCCGTAGGTGAATAGGTGAGTTGGTTCGAACTTAAGTAGTTGAAAGTTCCGTTATTTGTCGCTCGCGCGATTGTCAGTACTCCTGGTACATATTCAATATTTAGATAATTTGATGCCGCACCTGTCGCAAAAACAAGTCCTGATGGAGTAATTGCATAATTATCTCCAGCCTTGGTTGGCGCTGTAGTTGAATTTACGGTGGAAGAATCGTTCGCTGTTCCTGAGTAAGTAGTCGTAATTGATCCTGCAGAAACGGTCACAGAGTCAATCTCTGCGAGTCCACTCAGCGTGAATCGCTCTGTGACGGCAGCTGCGGAGTTTGTAAATGTGAAATTCTCTGAAAGCGACGTTACTGTCAAAGTATCAGCTTTAGATACGACAACTGACATAGTTGTTGTAATACCTGAGTTGTAGTTAGCTGTATCGGTCGGAGTAAATTCTGCTGAAATGGTTCGAGTAGCCACAACATTTGGCACCCAGCGACAGGTAGCTACAAATGAAGTTGTTGACTTAGAGCCACACCCAGATATCTCGGTGCCGTTATCTTTAAATTGCACCGTACCTGCGGTGCTAGCTTGTGCTGAGAGTTGAACGCCGAAACCATATTGCGTTGTTGTCACTGCTCCAGGTAGAGACAATGTGACTCTTGGGTTTGCTTTATTTACAGTGATATTAATTGTGACCGGAGAGCTTACGGAGCCGGTGCTATCTGTCACCTTCACTGTGTGCGAATAAGCGCCTGCACCAACTGATTCAGGGATTGATAATGTAAGTAAGCCGGCTGTAGACGATGAACCTGCGGACGTCGCAAGGTAAGAAATCTTGCTGTTATCCGCTTCGACTGTCGGAGTCACATATCGAAGAACCACAACACCCGATGCACCATTTCCACCAACTAAGTCACTTGATGCAGACCATCCGGAACCGCCACCGCCAGCACCTGTATTTGCTACCGGATTTGCTGGCGTTGTTGAACCTACAGTTCCTGCTCCACCATTTGGAGAGGCGGCACCACCACAATCGCCAGCTTGACCCGCGATGTAGCCAACCTGTGTGCCTGCTCCACCACCGGTTGCGTAACAAAGCGATGTTCCGGTTATTGAATTCGAGGTTCCTGCGCCACCTTTGCCGGCAGGACTGGTGTTTGAAAGCGCAGTTGCTCCAGCGCCACTGGATCCTCCGCCGCCGCCGCCCGGCCACGCATAATCTGGCATCGCCCTTCCGCCATCGTTGCCTTGACCTACAGTTCCTTTTCCAGTTGTTGCGCTCTCATTTACGCGGTAGCCGGCTGCGCCGCCGCCAGAGCCACCATCCTTTCCGCTTCGTGCAACAGTTCCGGAAGTGATTGCACCTCCGCCACCACCACCGCCTTTAATCAGCGTTAGGGATCCGAATCGACTATCACCACCATTGTTTGCAGAATCAAGTAGAACTCCGGTTCCGCCAGCGCCAACAAGAACTGCGTAAGTTGTATTTGGCGTAATTGATTGCGATGCAACATATTGGTATCCACCCGCTCCACCGCCACCGCCCGCACGAGTTCCTCCTGCTCCACCACCCGCAACTACCAAGACGCTTGCAGAGTCGACTCCGAGTGGCGAAATCCAATTACAAGAACCTGTGCCGAGAATTTGATCAACCGTGTAAGAAACTCCATTTGCGGTCCCATTGCTTCCATCGCCGATGAATGTTGACCTTGAAATTGCACAGATACTTGAAGCGCTAAATGTGAAAGGTCCGGTACCGCCGCTGCTGTTAAATCCGGATGTAAATGCTTCACCATAAGTTGCAGATATGGTTTGGGTTCCTGTTAAAGCAACTGGTGCATTCACACGAATGGTAAAGGTCATAAACCCTGTGGCGCCTAAGCCGTCAGTAACAGTAAGAGTCTCGTTGTAAGTCCCCGAGGTCACTGTGGAAGCGACCGAGATACGCGCATATCCAGCTGTTGGTGATGAAACGGTTATTCCAGCTGCTGTTGGATTAGAGACCAACGAGAAGGTGTAGGTTCCGTTGCCTCCAAAGGCTTGAAAGAGTGGAGAATTGAAGGCCACACCTTGGGTTGTGTACAGATTTGTAGTGCCTGAAACTGTCGGTGGACCGTTTACAGTAATTGTGATCAAAATGGTTGTTGATGCATTGAGCGTATCTGTTGCAGTGATTGTTTCGTAGTAAGTACCTGGGCTCGTCAACGCTCCGATGGTCAAAACTGCTTGGTTTGCTATCAAAGTTGTCATGGTTATTGCGCTTGAAGCAACGGCGCTGGTTCGCGTGAAAGTCTTGTTGCCTGTTCCTTGCGTCGCATAAACTGTGACAGTCCTGGAAACTCCTGATGTTGTAGTTATTGAGGTTGCTGTCGCTGTTTCAATTACCGCAGGATTTACTGTAATTCTTAAAGATGCACGTGCAACGGCACCAGATTGATCGGTCGCCGTTACTGTCTCGTAAATAGTTCTAGCTGTTGTTGTATTTGTTGATGTCAGTGAGGAACTCAGATTTACGATTGCCGAATTTGTTGTGCTGGTATCGATAGTGACCCCAGGGTTCAAACCTGAGAGCGTGAGCGTCTTGATGCCGGTTCCACTTGTTGCAGAGAAAGTAGTTGTGGTTGCTGACTTACCTGCAGTCATGGTGATTGCAGTAGGGCCTGTGATGCTTGGTGCGGCGTTCACAATTACCGTAACGAGCAAGCGCGCTGTTCCGCCTTGTGAATCGGTGACAGTAATCGTTTCAAGATAAGTATTTGCTGGCACAGTCGCAGCAACCTTGACCAATGCGAATCCTGAAGCTGCGCCAGTTGTATCTAGAGTAATCCCGGCGTTGGTAGCAACAGATGCTGCCTGCATTGTGAATGTCTTGCCTGAAGCTCCATTGGATGCAATGACCTTTAGCTGGGCAGCTGCTCCGTTTGACGTCGTAAGAGTTGTAATTCCACCTTCACCGGCAAGAGTTATTCCTGGATTAACTGTGAGGGTAATAGGAATCGAAGTAGTTGCACCTAATGAATCTGTTGCAGTGACTGTTTCATAATACGTGCCTGTGGGAACTGTTCTAGCAACAGTTAAGACTGTATTCCTCGATGTACCTGGAACCAAAGTAATTCCTGAACTGACAGGGTTACTGACGAGCGAGAATGTAATCGCCCCTGTTCCAGTACCAGATGTAGCTGTAATGGTGTCATAACCCATCAAGCCCGCGGTTGTGGAGAAGGAAGTCGTTGTTGCCGTGAGGGCAATTGGTGGATTCACTGTGATTGCGACGTTAAATGATGTCGCAGATCCAAGGGAGTCGGTGGCTGTCACAGTCTCGTTTATTACTCGAGCGGTTGTTGAACTTGTCGCTGTAACAGTATCTGCGATAACAATGGTTGCATTGTTCGCTAGAGATGTATCAAGAGTAATTCCAGCGACAACTGGCGAAAGCGTGAAGGTCTTAGTTCCAGTTCCTGCACTTGCAACGAATGCTGAAGATCTTTTGGTAATTCCTTGAGTAGTTGTTATTGCGATATTTGCAGAGCCACCTGAAGGGTGAGAACTGTTACCGGTTGGGCTATTCACATATGAAACAGTTCTAGAAAAACTCGATGAATCTGTGAACTTTGCTTCCGAATTTACTGCACCCAGCGCCAAGAGAGTGTTTGCATCAACAGTAGAGAAGAAGCCCGGGGTGAAGCTTGCTGCAGAAAGAGATGTGCCTGAGTATCTGGCAGTATTTGAGATTGTGAAGTTAGCGATTCGTCCGCCGAACATGCTGTAGTAAGTCGTATTACATTCAGAGCCGATACATAGATTTCCAGTCGACGGAAGGTTGGATGAAGTAACTGCCACTAATGTTGCTGCAGCTCTTTGTGCGACCCCATTTTTGTAGAGGATTACGCTGTTATTTCTGCTGACGATTGCAAAATGTGTCCAAGCATTTTTCACACTAACGCCTGTCGCTAAGACATAGATTCTTCCATTTAACCAGTAATAGAAGGTTCCCCCTTCGATACTTACCTCAAGCCCGTTGCCCCCGAAAGAGAAGATACGTGGATAAGAGTTGCTATCGGTTTGGTACTGCCACCACTCAATTGTGTAATTCGATCCCATTACTAAGTTGGCGTTGGACGGAACAGTTGCATATTGATTCGTACCGTTGAAAGCAAGACTTGAGAAGTTGCTTCCTGCGGTTGCAGTTTCATAAGTTAAAACTGGCGGAGGATTCACATTGACTGTGACTGTCCAAGTTGCACGTGAATTTGAAGAATCAACAACTGTGATGCTCTCGATATAACTACCTGCCAAAGCGGCACTGCTGACATTGAGAGTTACATAGCCATCAGCCGCAGTGCTGGTGTCAAGCGTTATTGCAGCAGAACTCGGGCTCGAGACCGAAGTTTTTGTGAAAACTTTTCCAGTATTGCCACTTAGAGTCGCTATTCGCGCAGAAGCTGATCTACCAACGCTTGTGTTAATTACTGTTGCGTTTCCGGAATCAAACCGAATCGGTCCTGAGACAGTAAGAGTTACGGTGTGTGTTGCTCTTGCACCAACAGCGTCTGTCACGGTTATGGTTTCCAAATAGGTAGCCGCTGGCACTGTAGATGAAACATTCATAACCACTTGTGTTGAAGTTGGTGCACTTACCGTAATTCCAGAATTTGAAGGAGATCCAACAATTGTGACGGTTCTTGGAGCTGTTCCACCTGTAACTGTGAGAGTGTCAAAGCCCGCCGTTCCCGCTGCGACCCCAAAAGTCGACGTAGCACCGAGCGCAAAAGTAAGAGCCGGATTCACGGTTATGGTCTTTGAAAGTACTGCAGCCGAACCTCGCGTATCTGTCGCAGTGATAGATGCAGTGTAAGTACCGGCTGCAACAGAGGAGCTGACGTTAAGACGCGAATAACCAAGCGCGGCCGTGGATGTATCAAGTGTTATGCCTGCGTTAGTTGGTGAAACAGAAGTTAAGACAAAGCTTTTTGCACCGGTTCCATTAGCAGCAGTAATTGTTTCGAGTCGCGCGGTTCCAGAAGTGGTTAGCAGAGCTGTTGTCGTTTCACCTCGGATAGTGGTAGCCGGGTTTATCGTGACAGTTATTACTGAGACCACTCTTGCGCCAACCGCATCAGTTGCAGTTATAGTCTCAATATAGGTGCCAGCTGCAACATTTGTGGCAGCGATATTCAAGACCGCAACACCAGCCGAAGGATTGGTGAGGGTTTTGCCAGATTGTGTTACTGAACTGGTTAATGCAAAAGTTTTTGTACCCGTTCCATTTGAAACCGTCATGGTTTCGCTGGCCGTTCGACCTACCGAAGTGGTTATTGAGGAATTAGAAAGCACGGCAGATGGAGGATCGTTAATCTGGATAGTAACAGTTAGGGTAGCTGATACATTATTCGAATCTGTAGCGGTAAAAGTTTGCGTCACTGTTCCTGCCGTATTTCTCAAAACCGTCATTACTCCAGTTGCCGCATTAAATGTCACTCCGGTATTTGCGGTATTCATCGAGATAGTTGTCGTGCCAGTACCGCCAGAACTCGTGATTGTGTCGGTAATTGTCATGCCGATATTAGTTGCGACGGAACCGGATCTAGCGGAAGCCAAAACAGGACCTGCGCTAATCATGTAAAAGGCAGGTTTTGCTACTAATCCCAGGTTTGCGTCAGGAAAAGAGGCAATGTTTGTACTTCCATTGGTTAGTCCTTGTACACCCCCGCTTCGGGACGCGCCTAAAGCGATGTAAACCTTTGAGGAATCCTTAAAATAAATTAACTCGTAGACAATATTTGGGGATCCCAAAGATCCTCCCGTGGACTGCGTACCTTCATATCTGATGCGCATTCTGTTTCCACTATTTTCACTTTGGTACATCACAAGTTGATAAGAATTATCAGCTGAGCCAAGGTGAAATCCTGGAATATTTGGGTTGGAATAACTCAGCCCCGAATAATTGTTCGAACCGGCTCCATAAGTAACATATGTATTTGATCCGATGTAAACCGATGAGTAAGTATTTCCATTAAAAATCGTGTTAAAACCTAGAGGAATGTTCAGATTGGAATCATCTGCCGAACTTGCAAAGGACACCGTCCAGCCAGTACGCGATGCATTCAAGCTACTTGAAGTGAATGAGCCTTGGCCCGAATTCGCGTTCCACTCTGCCTGCGTGATTGCGGAAACTCTTGGGGTGTTTGCCACTGCTGCAGGGAGAAATGTTTGAGATGCCACTGGGGCGAAAGAGAAAATACCTAGAGCCAACACCACTGCCATCCACCTCTGAAGGCGAATTGATATCGGGTGCTTAAAGTTAAACATGGCTCCGGCTCAACTAAGGGGAATGTGTACCGTTAGTTTAACTTCGAAGAGGTTGGAATCAAAGAATGAAGAAAGTGGGCCCAGACAGGCTCGAACTGTCGACCCACGGATTAAAAGTCCGTTGCTCTACCGGCTGAGCTATAGGCCCCACTAAAGAACTAACGCGATTTCTGCGTTAGAACGCGAACTTTATCACCTCAGCGACCGCGGCTGGCACGCAGCAATCGGTCACGGATAGCGACAGAGATGTCACCGCCCGCTGGTTGTGCGACCACAACCCTGGCAAGGGATTGTTGATCAGCGCTTCGAAGAGCACTGTAGAGAACTCGAGCGAACTCTTCATGGTTCTGTGGTGACGCAAGACGTGTTACCCCTGCAGGAGTTTCGATACTTGAAAGCGCAATAAATCCATCGCCACTTTCGGGCGCAATATCTAAAACAACTTTTGCTGCAGGTGAGTAATGGTTTTCTAAAGAACCGCTTACTCGAATTTCTGAATCTGAATCGGCAAGTGAAAGTCCCGTAGCATCTTGAATCATCTCTTCAGTAATTGCACCAGGGCGCAGAATCTTTGGAAGCTCTCCTGTGCAATCAATAATTGTTGACTCAAGACCTACTACTGATGGGCCTCCATCAAGAACCAAATCTTCTTCATTGAGATACTGGCCAAGTTCTGCTTGAACTGCACTTGCAGTAGTTGGTGAAACATGACCGAAGCGATTTGCACTTGGGGCAGCCAATCCCTTTCCACCTAGTTTCTTAAATTCTCCAAGGAGCGCAAGTGCAATCACATGATCTGGAACGCGAACTCCGACAGTCTCTTGTCCCCCGGTGATGAAATCTTTGGCAAGAGGACTTCTCTTTAGAATCAGTGTCATAGGTCCTGGCCAAAAGCTACGAGCAAGAGCGATTGCATGATCAGGAATCTCATCTGACCATTCGGCAATATCTTGCATATCGCCAAGATGCACAATCAGCGGGTGATCTGCTGGGCGACCTTTCGCCTTATAAATTCTGGCAACGGCATCAGGGTTGGTGGCATCGGCACCAAGTCCGTAGACAGTTTCCGTAGGGAAAGCCACAAGTGAACCGGCCTTTAACTGTTCTGCGGCGCGGGCCATCGCATCTGCAGTGCAGTTAGATACGAATTGCCCGTTACTCATAAGTGCAATTATCCCGCCTTTTTGCGAGAAGATAACCACATGGCACAGCGCATCAAGGTTATGCAGATCATCGCCCGCATGAATGTGGGTGGTCCTGCTGTCATTGTGGCGGAATTGATGCGCGGTCTTGATTCCAGCAAATTTGAGCAGGTATTGATAACCGGATATTGCGATGAGACCGAAGCGGATTATCTTGATGAAGTCGCAACCGATATCAAGGCAACTCGTATCGCCGGTCTTGGTCGTTCGGTCTCACCCATCTCAGATCTAAAAGCATTTATCGGATTAGTTGCAACGATTCGTAAATTCAATCCCGATGTTATTCATACTCATACAGCTAAGGCTGGAGTCTTGGGTCGCTTCGCTTCAATCATTGCGGGACGCAGCGCTACAAGAATTCATACTTTTCACGGCCACTTGCTGCACGGGTATTTCTCTGGCTGGAAGGTAAAGCTTGTCATCGCAATTGAGAAGTTTCTGGCGGGAAAGACTGATCATCTGATTGCAATTGGCAATGAAGTTAAGAACGATTTGCTTGCAGCGGGCGTTGGTAAAGCATCGCAATACAGCGTCTTCTTTCCCGGACTGCCAGAGCCAAAGACTCCAGATAAGGCTTCTCTTCGCAGAGAACTTGAACTCGACCCAGCTGCGATTTACTGCACCTTTGTCGGGCGCTTAACTCAAATCAAGCGACCAGATCGATTGTTAGATATTGCGGCTCAAATGGTTGAGCGAAAAGTGGCAGTCAACTTCTTGGTTGCTGGTGAAGGCGAGCTATTTAACGAGTGCAAAGAACGTGCCCGCAAAGAGAACCTTCCGGTCACTTTCCTTGGATGGCGTAAAGATATTGATAACTTATTTGCAGCAAGTGATATCGCAATCCTAACTAGCGATAATGAAGGTATTCCACTTACCTTGATTCAAGCAGCTCAGGCTGGTCTTCCAATCATTGCTCCTGCAGTTGGTTCAATCTCAGATATCGTCGAAAACAATGCATCAGGCTTTCTTATTGCGCCTGATGCGGCAGCGATGGCAAGTGCTTTATCGACTCTAGTAACAGATCCAGCTTTAAGAAATAAGTTGGGAGCTGCTGGAAAGAAGCGCGCTCACGAGTATTTCTCACTCGAGCGAATGCTCCGAGATCACACAGGAATCTATATCTCTTAACACAGCAAATAAGGGATAATAGGTACATGACTACTCGTACACGAATCTCAGCAATTGCAGCACTAACAATCGCTATGGCGGCAGTAATTGCCCCTTCAGCACAGGCTGCGCCATCTCGACACATGACTGTCTCTTCACAGGGCACAGTAAAGGTGGTTCCTGATGCAGTACGAATTAGCGCGACTTCAACCAATGTGGGCGCCACAAGCAAAGAGGCGCTAGCTGCAACAGCTAAGACTTCTGCCGCTGTTCGCGCAGCGCTACTTGCTGCAAAGATCGATAAGAAAGATATTGCAACACAGAGCGTCTCAATCAATCCTGAGTACAAGTACGAGAACAACACATCAACTCTTATCGGATACCGCGCATCTCAGTCATTTAATATCGTTGTAAGAGCGGCTAGTACTGCCGGCGATGTAGTTGATTCAATCGTCGCAGCAGGTGGCGATAGCCTCCAACTCAACGGTGCAACACCATTTGTTTTGGATAATACCAAGGCAACAACTGCAGCTCGCACAGCAGCTGTGAAGAATGCTCGCGCAAAGGCTGCTTCATATGCTTCGCTGTTAGGTGTAAAGCTTGGCAAAGTTACTTACTTAATCGAGAACTCTTCACCGACTCCATATGTTCCAGTAATGGGTATCGCAAAGGCTGAATCAGATGCGACAGTGATTGATCTCGGTGAGCAAGACGTGACAGTCTCAGTGACTGTGAAGTGGTCACTGCTCTAAAAGAGCCTTATTTACTCGCACTTTTTAGGCGAGTTTGGTCGTGCACGCTTAAGAAGGTACGATTTGCGAGCCTCAAACGTCCCCATCGTCTAGGGGCCTAGGACATCGCCCTTTCACGGCGGTAA
>JACCDW010343107.1_pt1 | contig 10817 bp, 11 predicted proteins | sample 7449781 | NCBI WGS metagenome assembly JACCDW01 (sample SAMN15323449, study PRJNA562643) | freshwater metagenome | isolation source: river surface water | place: USA:Blue River Watershed | collected 2017-08-18
AAGTGTATTAAACCCGCAGAAATCCAAGGGAATTGGCCCTTGGATCGTGCCGGATCGTCCCGCCTTTTCTCGGGGGTTCCGCACATTTTTGCGGGCCTTTTGCGGGCCTTTGCGAAAACCACATCGGGAAAAGGCCCGCACATGCCGCTGACCGAGACTCGGCTTCGAGCACTCAAGCCAAAGGACAAGCCTTACAAGGTTGCTGACGACCGCGGATTGTACATCGAGGTCTCCCCAGCCGGCGGCAAACTCTGGCGATTCCGCTACCGGATCGGCCCGGTCGAAAAGAAGCTCTCGATCGGTGCCTACCCCGAGATCAGCCTCAAGCAGGCAAGGCAGACAGCCTATGAGGCGCGGCACAAGATCGCGTCCGGCGGCGACCCGGCGATGGAGAAGCGCAAGCAGAAGATTCGCGCCGAATTCCTCTCCGCCCAGACCTTCGAGGCAGTGGCGCGGGAGTACATCGATCAGATGATGGTGCAGAGTGGCAGGGCAGATGCCACCATCGTGAAGGCCAACTTCTTCCTTGAGCAGCTGGTGGACGCGATTGGCAGCCGACCGATCGACGAGATCGAGCCGTTTGAAGTGCTCGCTCCTCTCAAGCGGCTCGAGGCCAAGGGCAAGCACGAGACCGCGAAGAAGACCCGGTCGTTTGCGAGCCGCGTATTCCGGTATCTCGACTATCACTGGGATGGGGAGCGCGTTGACCTTGTCCGTGATGCCGGTTCTGGAGCTGTTTTCCGGATCGTCGATTTGCCGCCCGATCCTGTCTGACCGCATGAGTTTGGCTTCCGGCCGAGTGCTGTAGGATCTCCGAGCACATTTTCCGGCCAGCAGACTCAAGTCTGCGCACCAGCCTTCACGAGTTCATGAAGGGCTTTGTCCGGCGAAACCGGCCCCTTGTACAGCGGGCTACACGGTGTCTCCGCTAGCTTGGCGGAAATCGCCAGGAGGTCATCATCATCGCCCTTTTCATAGGCATAGGCGGCCAGCCAGAATTCGGCCTGCTTAACGAACTCATTCCGCCGTCGTCGCTCCGCGCAGGAAAGTGGGAATACACTCTCTTAGTTCTCTGTGGTGCACCAAAACAGCCTCGAAGACGGTCGCCTATTCTGCGAGAAGCAACGCCATGCCAAACAAATTCCCCTTCAGCGCGACAGGCCCCCTCGATGAAATGATTCAGCGCCAGCGCGAACAGTCGGATCTGATTAAGCAAGCCCTGGGCCCGCTCTTAGCTATTGAAGAACTGACGCGTAAACTTCCGACAGGCCTTGCCGCAATCGAGGCAGCCGAACGTAGTAGCATCCTTAAGACCGCCGCTTTGATGCGGGGGACGCGCATCGGGGGGGTGATGGCGGCGAGCGAGGCTCTGCGACTGAGCAGAATCTCTGTGCTGAAACCCTATGCGACGCACAACTGGATGATGGCGCTGCAAAAAACCGGCTTCGCCATTAATCGGGATCCTACCGGAATTCTAGCAGGGCAGCATGCTCTGGTCGGCTCGACAGTCGCCGACTTGGCAAAGCTGGGCGACTTGGTCGATACAAATCGGTCGCTGATCGGTAAGCTGATGGCGGTCCCGAGCATCGGTGCGCAATTCAGGGCTATGAGCGAGGCACTCAGTCCTCAGCTCGGCATGCTGAAATTGGCAGCCGACCGCGCGCGCATGATCGACATGATGACCCTGCGCGCGACCGGCAGGACGGTGGCAACTAGCAGCGCGGTCGCGATGGCCGAGCAGGTGATTGAGGCGCAGCGGATTGTTGAGGCGATCGGCCAAACGGACGATCCGACGCAGGCAGCCGATCTGATTGTAGCATTCATCACTTTGATGAGCGCGATGTTCTCGATGTTCGGCGAGAACACCGTGAAGGAACTGCGCAATCTAGGCGCGCTCGCGCTCCTTGGGCTCCTCTTGAATTTTCAGACAATTTACAAGGAGGTCACGCCGCAGAATCTGACCCCGGCGGAACAACAGGCCCATGGCGAGGTGGTCGGTCGCATGAACACGATAGAAGAGAAGCTTGATGAGATACTTGCGGCCGACCACGCCGCGGATCAGGCTTATGTCGAGACAAATCCGCGCGGCGAACTGAAGCGCATCGTGCCGATCCGTCGGGACCCGCAAGGTAAGGCGCCAATCCTGATGCGCGGAGACGCCGGGATGGAGATTGCGGTCAAGGAAAGCCGCGGCAAATGGCGACTGGTGATCTACCGTGACCCATTGACCGAGCAGTTGTCAGAAGGCTGGATATTTGCAGCGGCGATTGACATGTACGTTGTCCCGGAGGGCGAATGACCTTCACATTCAGCCGATCACAATGCAATTCAATGGACGGGTAGAAAAACCATACACAAGCGCAACGAACCTGCGAGCTGGCTATGAAGTTCAGATCAAGGGCTTGATGACAAATCTCTAGGCAGGATGGGCCCGTGTCGAACTTGACCGCCAATCAGCATCACGTTTGGCAATATCATCTCAAGGCATGGGCCAACAAAAAGGATCAGGTCTGGTGCCTCCAGAAAGGTAAGCCTGCGCCTTTCATCAGTCATACCCGCAATGTCGGCAGCGAACGCTTCTTCTACGAGTTTCAGGAACTCTCTGAGTCTGACGAGCAGTATCTCGAATACATCATCCACCAGTCCAAGAATGAGAGCCTCCGCAAGCTCAATCGCGGCTGGGTGGATTCCCTCCAAACGCCGTTCACTCTCCGAAGGATGCTGGCGAAATTCCCGCTTTCTGATGAGAGCAAGGCCCAGGTCGAAAGGCTGCTGGATGAGACTGGAAAGACGCTTGGCGAGCAATATCACGGCACGATGGAGGAACAAGGCAAGCCAATCCTCGATAGTCTTCGTGCAGGCGATTCCAGCTTTTACAGAAACGATGATCAGCAGCAGATGACCTTCATCCAGTTCATCAGCTATCAGTATTTTCGAACAGCGAAAATCCGGAATGGCTATCGAGCCATTCCGCTCGAACTCCCGCATGATCGCGATAGGACGTGGCCGATTGAAGCCTTCATCTACGCGACCAATCTGGGGACAAGCCTCTACGCCCAACGCCATGAATACGAAATTGTGATGATCGACAATCGGACTGACAAACCCTTCATCACTGGCGATCAGCCAGTCATCAATCTGCTCGGCTTGAGCGACCCAGAGGTTGAACTTTTCTATCCACTGACCCCTCGACGAGCCATGATCCTCTCAGCCAGCAGAGAGCGTTATCCTAGCAGCCAAAAGGATGCGGGTTTGATTGAGGTAGAGAGCTACAATTTCCAGATGTATCAGAAGTCAGACACCCAGCTTTACGGCAACGACAAAGACTACTTGGCCACCTTTGCGGGCCTACCGAAAGGTGACTTGAGCGGCTAAGAACGAGAGGCGGCACTTGAGCATGATGGCAGGTTCCGGGAGAAGCAGCCATCCGCGCCTCTTAGGGTTAAACGGCGCATTGTGGTCGGTCATTGCCATTCCAGCCTCAAGGCCGGTGGCGTAAATGGACTCGCTCGTCAGCGAGCACTAGCGTTCGCCGCCATGTTCCATCTCCATTGCACCAAAAAGCTACTTGATCGGATCAAACCGGAAATCGTTGCCCCTGGGCAAAGCGACACCGCGCTGGGCAACTGGTATGCCACCGTCCTGTTCTGGAAGCCGCAAGTCGCTTTGCTGGTTTCTGAGCGCACGCTACTTCCCGTGCTCATGCCGCTGGCCCCGGCGGCCACGCTCGCTCGACGGTTCCCTGGCCAGCTAGCGCTCGTCTTGAAAGAGCACGGAGTGCCGCCCGAATTCATCGCTCAGGAAGTCTGGCGGATGGACACCGTCCAGTATGCAAAGACCGCGAACCGGAGTGTCGTGGGCATCCTCAAGGCGCGCAAATCCGACATCCCGATGCGGAATGTCGACGTGCCCCTCCAGATCACCGTCGCCGACGGCGGGCGCGACGCAACTGTCCACTGGCAGGGCGGCAGGGCATCGACAGACTATTTTCCCGGCCGCGATACCGTCTTCTCGTGCAAGGCCAGCGACGGCGGCGATGCGGCTTGGGCCAAGGAGGTTTGTACCAAGGCGTCGCAGGGCAAGAAAAAGAAGCGGGAGCTCAAGAAACTCGCCTAAGCCGTTTTGCGGAACGTGCGAGGATCGCTGATCCATGTGCCCCATCGCCGCGACGCCGTGCTGCCTTTGTTGACCCAGATTTCTTCAACCGCGCTCCCAGTAGAGGGTGCTTCGTCCATATACGGGTAAATGCCGAGATATTCTTGACCTTCGAAGCTCGCCTCGCGGTTCCTAGTGACGGGAAGGATAGCCACCGCCCCGTTAAAACCGTCGAAATAGCCCAGTTCCCACGGCATCCATTTGGACCCTCCGGAATTCGCGGTATGCACATAGACCAGCGATTTGCACTGGCGCATCCGCGCCCGGATGACCTCGGCGGATGCGGCGGTAACATTCCTCCTGTCCAGTTGCGGGTCTTCCAGCCAGTCGACATAGACTGTCTTACCATAGTCCTCGAGAACCCCCTTAACGCCCAAGATGATCTCCGCGTCGGATGTCGAATGGCTCAGGAATATGTCGAAGCTGGTCTTGGTCTTGGTCGCGGCAACCTCCTCTTCGAGGACGGTCGTTGCCTTCCTCAAAGTTCCGGTCTTCTGCTGCGCGCGCTGCCGAATACGGCTTTCCGTGAATGTCGCCATCAATGCCCCCTAACGCCCCAAACCTCGCGCTCTCGAGGCCGCAGTTTTAGCGGCCAGCGGCCTTCGCTGCGGTCTCAATCCAGCTGCCGAGATTGGCGTAGCCGTTGTCGCTGACCCAATCATAGGTCGGGATCGAAACAACAACACCGTTCCGCTTGAACGTCCACTGACTGAACGGATTAGCGCCCTTGGTGTCGGTCTTCTGCGCGGCGTCCTTGAGGTTGTGTATATAGACGCCCAAGAGGCCGTTGTTCTTGGCCCAGCTTTGGGTGATCTCATAATTTACGTAATCGCGGGTCGCCGTCTCGGCGCCAATCAGCACGACCGTCACTGACGTGCCTTTGAGTTGGGCGTCGATCCAGGCTTTAATGGCCGCGTCGCCCTTCTTCTTGACCTCCTCCCAAGCCGCCTTGTCGAAGAAGCCGGATGCGACCCGCTCCTGCGTGACCCAGCTGTTACGAACTTGTCCCGCTCGCCAAACGTCTCGTTCGTAGTGGAAGCTGAAAAAGGTGTGACGCGCCATGCCTATTCCTTTCTGAGAATGTCGATAATCTGGAGAATGGGTTCGATGAGCTCGAGCGGATTGTCGACCTGCTGGCCGAGCCGCTTGAACAGGGCATAGAAATCGTCGCTGTGCCCCGGAAGCGCGGCTTTGATATCGCTCATCATCTCGTTCCAGAAGTCGTTCGATATCCAGCCGCTCGCGCCGATCGGTAGGCAATGCAGGCCCGCCTTGCGCGCGAGATCGAATTCTACCCGCATCCCGTCCGCCGGCACCACGTCGCCCGACTGCAGCTTGTTCCCCATAAGGAAGATAGCGATTCCAGCCTGCGCAATAAGCTCGGCTCGATAGCGCTCGAAAACGCGTGTGCGTTCGGCCTGGTCCTGGATCCCTGCCGGGAAGGGCCGAAGTACCAGATGGCTGTCGATGGTGCGCTGGCTGCTGGAATATATTTGCTCGACGGCGCCGGTGACGACGGCGCTGCCGATCCCCAGTCCAAAACCGCTTGTGATGCGGCAGTCGCGGTCGATGAGCGCCGCCGCAAGGCGCCTCAGGAAGTTCTCAGTTTCCTGCTGTCCCCACGGGCCGTAGTCCGCCGCGCTTCCAGATATGAACACGGTCCGCTGCCGGAACCGGTTGGCGACTGTGCGCAGAAGCTCGGTGACATCGCCGTATTCCTCGACTGCGATAGTCTTGATGTTGAACCGCAGCAGGTCCTGAGCGACGAGGTCCTGGCGCGTCTTGGCATAGGCGAAGTCGGCGTCCGACTCGTTTGGCAGCTTAGAGCGAGTCTTGACGATACAGAAATGCTGCCGCTGGTTCCTCTCAAATCGCGAGCGAATCCGCGCCAGAACGTAGTCGAGATTGGGATCGGTGAAGCTGAAGCCGAGGAACAGGAAGGTCCGTTCGACAAGATCGCCGGTCAACGCAGTGACGAACGGCGCGTGAGTCCCGGCGTAGCGCTCATAATCGTCCTTCGTGAGCACAGCCTTGTCTGGGTGCTCAATGTCGCCGTGCATCTTGTAAACGACGGCATCGCGCCCGCGAACGGTCAGTGAGAGCTGTTCGATGGTGTATTTTGCATCCACCCGTTTGCCGCTGTCCTTTAGAGCCTGTTCGATCAGCCGATCATAGTTGGTGGTCCAATAGCTGCGGATCGGAAGGCGGGCGAGCAGCCGATGATTTTCGGTGGGCGCGGGCAAATCCGTGAATTGCTCAATAAGGAGCTGATTGAGCTGGTTACGATTGCCGGCATTGGTGTTGAGGTGAAATTGGGCCAACCCGACGAGGTCGCTTTCTTTTTCTACGTCGAGCCCCAACGGAGTGGCGATCGGCGCGAGAAGGCCGCGCCAATCGACAAAGCCGGCGGCTTTGGAGAGGCCGGCCCCGATAAAGACTGCGGCATTGTCCTCGCGAAGTTCGGACAGGAACTTGGCTATGAATTCCTCTGCGACGCCATTCATCCATCACCTCCGTTCCATCTTTGTTCGACACTCACCAAGCACACCTGTCAAGGCTTCTGCGTGATCGATCCACAAGCCTGAGGGCCTTCAGGTCGCGCCAAATGCCCCATCGAATGCTCGAGAGATGGGAGGAAAGCACAGGTCGCATATGTGTAACCATGGCAGCACCCTAATCGATTTCCGAAGCCGGTCTGTCGGCGAACGGCCCAGTTGCAGTCTTAATCCTGCGACGTGAACCACGGTCACGCCTTTGGTTTGTTCGAGGATATCGGCGAACAGCGCGCGCATTGCGGCGGAATCGTCGACAACCAGCACTCGTGCATCGCTCATGCTTGATCAGCTCCATATCGAGGCACGGCGACACATCGGCCGCCTCCGCCTTGGGTGCTAAGCGCCAAGCCCGCAAATTTTCGAATATCGCGACTTCGGGGTTTTTCCTTAAGCCCGGGTTGCCCGACAGCTTAAAAGTCTGCCCGCAAAATCCGTGTGTTAGGCGATCGTCCCGCTGGGGGGCGAGACAACGGGGTGAGCGATAATGCGCTTTTCTTGCAGGGCATTCGGGCTGGCCGGAGCGGCAGCCTTGGCAATCGGTTGGGCCGGGGCCGCGCTGGCGGAGCAGCCGGCGGGGGCGGCGTCGCCGCTTGACCTTTCGGCGCTGGCAACTGTCGACCTGAGCGCGACAGTGAACGGGGCTGATCCCGGCAGCAATGTGACCGGCATCACCCGGATCATAGCCGATCTCGATCTGGAAGCCCTGGCCGGTTGGAATGGCGCCAGCCTGCATGGCCAGGCGCTGGCCAGCTTTGGCTCGCGCCCTAACGACCGCGCTGCCACCATGCAGGGCGTCAACAATATCGAAGTTGCCGAGAACCGCGCCAAACTGTTCGAGCTTTATCTGGAACAGCAGCTTGGCGGGCAGGGCAGCTCGATCCGGCTGGGCTTTTCGGATCTTAATGCCGAATTCTACACCACCGACAGTTCGGCCCTTTTGCTGGCTCCGGCGTTCGGGATCGGGTCCGAGCTTTCGGCCACAGGGCCCAATGGTCCGTCGCTGTTTCCCTCGACCGCGCTGACCGCCCGGCTGCATTTGCAGACCAGCGGCGATGCCTACCTCAACCTTGCCGCGGTCAACGCCGAAGCGGGCGTACTGGGCGATCGCGCCGGCATCCGCCCGTTGTTCGCCGAGGGTGCCCTGCTGATTGGCGAGGCCGGCTTCAGCGGCAAGACCAAGCTGGCGGCGGGCGGGTGGGCCTATACCCGCAAGCAGGATGACCTGCGCGAAACCGACGGTCTTGGCGATCCAATCCGCCGCACGGCTTATGGAGCCTATCTGTTGTTCGACCAGCCGCTTGGCGAGGCGCTATCGCTATTTGCCCGGGCCGGCGTGTCCGATGGGCGCAGCACGCCTTACACCGGCGGGTGGCAGGCCGGCTTGCTTTGGTCTGCCCCCCTGCCATCCCGCCCAGAAGGCGTGTTTTCGATCGGCATGAACCAGGCCTACCTGTCGGACCGCTACCGCGCCAACCAGGCCGATGCCGGGCTGCCGATGGGGTCGACCGAGACCGGGGTCGAACTGACCTATGCCGACGAAGTCCTGCCAGGGCTTCAGCTCCAGCCGGACCTGCAATGGATCCGCAAGGCGGACCGCATCGGCGCGCGCAATGCCTTTGTCGCGACGCTCCGCCTCAACCTGTCGCTGTAACCACCCCGCCTGACTCCGGCAAAGTCCCTAGGCCCGGAAAAAGCAATCATTCGCGGCACTTGCCTAAGAGCCAGGTGTTCGTCGTTTCAGAGGTATCGATTCCATGAGCAAGTCCATCAAGCAGAAGACCCGGATCGGAGGCATCGCGATTGTCGGTGCCCTGGCAGTAACTCTTGTCGCCACCGGGGTCGGATTGAACCGGATCCGGCTGGGCGGCTCACTCGATTACCAGAACGGGGTCACGAACAATTTCGTGGCCGATATCCTGCCGCCCGCCTTGTATCTGGTCGAGCCGATGCTGCAGGCGACCTGATCGCATCGGACCCGGAAGAGGCCGAAGAACACTCGCAGGTCTTGCGCAAGTTGCAGGCAGAACACGACAAGCGGCTAGAGTTCTGGAAGCAATCGGATCTTGATCCCGAACTGCGAGAGTTTGTCGAAACGAAGATTTCGGCCGACGCAGAACAATTCTGGAAGCAGGTCAACGAGGAGATGATCCCGGCTGGCCGTAGCGGCGACCCGGCCCGCATCAACCAGGCCCACGATAAGCTGGAATCGCTTTATGAGCAGCACCGGGCCGACATCGACCAGCTGGTCTTGATAACCGATCGGTACAACAAGCAGCTCTACGCCAGCAGCACCTCATCCAGCTGGATCGTGATAGCCCTGCTGGCGGCAATGGGCATGGCCCTGCTGGCGGCAATCATGTGGGGGATGCGCCTGCTCAACCGGCTGGCGATCGATCCACTGGCGCAGACCGCGCAGACGATGACAGCCATGGCTGCGGGCAACCTTGATGCCGGGATTACCCATGATCACCGCCTTGACGAGATTGGCGAGATGACCCGGTCGATCGAGGTGTTCCGCGCCGCCTCGCGCGCCCAGCGCGAATCTGCGGCCAAGCAGGAAGAAGTGGTCAACACCCTGACCAAGGGGCTGGAACAGCTGGCCGAGGGCAACCTGGCCTTCCGCCTCCAGACCCCGCTGGCCGAACAGTATGAATCGCTGCGCAACACGTTCAACGCGTCGCTCTCGCACCTCAGCTCGATCATCGAAAGCGTTGTGGCAACCGCCCGCAGCGTCAGCACCGGGGCCTCGGAAATCCGGGCCGCATCGGATGACCTGGCGGTGCGCAACGAGCAGCAGGCCGCCAGCATCGAGGAAACCTCGGCGGCGATGAATTCGGTCACCCAGTCGATCGCCGCCACGGCCGACAATGCCGGCGAGGTCCGCCGGTCGATCGACGATGCCCACCGCGAAGCCAGCGAAGGCGGCCAGGTGGTGGAGCGGGCGATCGATGCGATGGCCCAGATTGAGCAGAGCTCGCAAGAGATCGCCCAGATCATCGGCGTGATCGATGGCATTGCCTTCCAGACCAACCTGTTGGCGCTGAACGCCGGGGTGGAAGCGGCCCGCGCCGGCGATGCCGGCAAGGGCTTTGCCGTGGTCGCCAACGAAGTGCGCGCCCTGGCCCAGCGTTCGGCCGACGCGGCGCACGATATCAAGGAACTGATCGGCACCAGCTCGAAGCAGGTCGAAGGCGGCGTGGCGCTGGTCGGTGAAGCCGGAACGCTGCTGCAGACGATCGTGTCGCGCGTGGGTGAGATCAGCAAGCTGGTCCAGGGGATCGCCGAAGGTGCCCGCGCCCAGGCGACTACCGTTCAGCAGGTCAACTCCGCGGTCGGCGATATGGACCGGATGACCCAGCAGAACGCCGCCATGGTCGAGGAATCGACCGCCGCCGCGCGCAGTCTGGCGAATGAGGCTGGCGAGCTCAGCAAGCTCGTCGCGCAGTTCAGCACCGAGAGCAAATCGATGCAGATGGCTTCGTCGGCCGAACCCGTGGCCCTTCCACCCCGCGCCGTACGCCGGCGGGTTGCTGCCCAGCCGGTCATCCAGGGCAACCTTGCCGTCGCCACCAGCACTGCAGGCGATGACGACTGGAGCGAGTTCTGATCGGGCACGGGTGGGAGTTTGACGTATGACTGACGAGCTGAACCAGCGCGTAGGCTTCTATGGCCTTGAAGGTGTAGGGCCGGATCTTGCGCAGCTTGGCCAGGTTGTAGAACCGCACCTTAAGGACGCCCTCGCAGCGTTTTATGGCAAGGTCTCTGCCAATCCGGCAATCTCCGGCTTCTTTTCGGGCCGGTCGCACATGGACAAGGCCGCCGGAGCCCAGGCCGACCATTGGCGGACCCTGTTCCGCGATGGGTTCAACCAGGCCTATCTGGGCCGGGCCCAGACCATCGGCAATGTCCACGCCCGGATCGGGCTTGAGCCCAAGTGGTACATTGGCGGCTATGGCCTGGTGCTCGACCGTCTGATCCAGGGCATGGTCGCTTCGGGCTGGAAGGCCCTGCTGCCCTGGAAGCGCCGCGAGGCGCGCCGGCTTTCGCTGCTGGTCCGGACCGCGCTGTTCGACATGGACATTGCCGTATCGACCTATTTCACGGCCG
>JACCDW010104159.1_pt1 | contig 10815 bp, 14 predicted proteins | sample 7449781 | NCBI WGS metagenome assembly JACCDW01 (sample SAMN15323449, study PRJNA562643) | freshwater metagenome | isolation source: river surface water | place: USA:Blue River Watershed | collected 2017-08-18
AAATCACAATATCAATCTCAAAAAGATTATGAGAAAATGATACTTTGTGCACTTTTTCACGATTGTGTTTATGATCCAATGAAAAGTGATAATGAAGAAAAGAGTGCCGAATTCTTTTTAAATTGTTGTCAAGAAAAAAATCAAGATATTCTTGATATTAAACAAATGATTCTTGATACTAAAACTCATGAATCAACTACACCTCTTTCTGAAAAATTCAACCAACTTGATATGAATATTGTTGAGAGAGATTTTGATCAACTTTTAGAATGGGAAAGAGGAATACATGACGAGTATAAAGTTTATGGTGAAATGTATAAAGGTGGTAGACTTCAATTTTTAGAATCTCTATTGGATAAATATCCTCATAATACGGAAAACTTATTAAAATTAATTGATTGGGTAAAGACTAACTACTAATATGGAGTATGGTGTTATTTATATTAGAATTTGTCCACCAAAAGGACACCCTGGTGAGTGGATAAAATATTGCCATATATTTTCAGTCACTCCTAAATCATTCCAAGAAAATGTAAAGCAAATTGCCAATGATATTAACACTAAATATGCTGATGATATTGTTATCCCAATGGATATTATGGTTCATCCTGGTTGTACTACAACAGTAGAAAGTGTTGAAAAAGTTGCAACTGATATGTATAATCAGTTTTGCGAATTGGCAGAAAGACAAGGATTGAATAAATATATTAGATGTGTTTATTCTACTGGTGAAATTAGAGATATTAATGTTGATTCGACTCATCATATTGAATTAATGTACCAAGGAAAGTATCCAATGCCAGAATATGATGATGTTATGATTAGAGTTGGTCACTTTTTAGATGAATCCGATGAACCTGGTATATTTAAAATATAAAAACCTCTCAAATTGAGAGGTTTTTATTTTTTGATATAATAAACTATTTAATATACTGCTGAAAATATTTAGTATCTTTTTTAACCCAACCAGTTTTATTTAATTCATCCACCCATTGTTGTAATGTAATCATTTTCATAGGTGTTTTAAAAGAGACAATATCATCAGAGTTAAATTCTTTTCCATCTCCATCAAGTTGAATTTCTTCATCTTTAGTAGGATTCCATTTTTGACCAGTCATTGACCACATACTTTCTTTAATATTTAAAGTAGGTATTTCTTTTGAAAGGTCAAATTGATAATCACCTTTTTTCACACTACATCCTTGCTTTAGTCCAAATGTCCAATTTTTTGTAATCATATCTTTTTCCATCACAGATAGGAATGATAGTGTATCTGGGGTCTGTAGTTTTTTAGCATTTTCATCTACTAATTCTAAAATACCATCTTCAGTTATTTTAGCAATACCTGGTGTATAGTGTAAATAGTCAAATGGATGACTTAATTCAGTCTTACCAGGATTTGATCCTCCGAGAAAGTGTATCATATAAATACTACCTTTTGGCTGAATACCATTTTTAGTTAAAAACTCTTCAACTATTTTACCTTTATCAGATTTACCTTTTACTAAATCTTCAATCTTATCAAAAATATTTTCATTAACTCCTAATATCCATTTTTGATTTATAAAATCTTCATATATTTTTAACTTTTTCATATAATAAATTATTTTTCTTGATTTATATATTAAGAATTAATAATTAAAAATTTATTAGTTATTATTAATTGATATCAATCCAATTAGACCAAGTATTTTTCTTTAAATCTTTTTCCTTATATCTAGTTGGTTTTATATCAGGTCCAATATATCTAAGAGCAATCGGCTCTTTACTACTAAATAAATCTTTTTGTATTAATTCTTTAATTTTAAACTTATCTAATCTATCCATAAAATTTTTAGTTAATGGAACACCATAAATATTATTAGAAACTTTAACTTTTTTATCTTTTGTTATGGGTAAATAACACCAGTCTTCTTCACTACATATAGGAACTATAGTAGTTTCTTCTCTGAATTTAATTTCATCAAATTGAAAATCCTCAGATGTTAAGTTATTAGTAAATATCAAAAAATTATTATTATCCTTAGAGATAGTTAATTGTTTTTTAAATAGTCTTTTAATATTTGGTATTTGTCTTTCTACTATTTCACCTAATTGATAATTCATCTCATAATCCATATCAAAATTATCTGATGATAATTCAGCCTCTATTTCTATCATTAAGTCGACTATGTTTGAACCCACACCTTCTTGTTGGTTTTGTAATTCTTCAGATGTATTCACATAGAAACCTGGACCTTGACCCCAATCTTGAGACTTATCAATTTTTATTCCACTCAAAAGTTTATCAAGATTTTGTTTAATAGTAATATGGTAAAATTTTCGTTTACCTAAATTAAATGACTCAAATAGTTTAAGATATTTCATAATATCAATTATATATTATGAATTAATAACTAAAAATTCTTCACTTAAATTATTCTTTTGACTTACTATCTTATAATTTGAATACCAGTCTTCTAATTTATCAAATTTATAATAACTAAGTAACCACTTACCCTTTAAGAGTTTTAATTCTTTTGATAATTCAGTATGTGATTCACCTTTAAATGTATTATTAACATAATAGTTTTCAAATCCAACGTATGGTGGATCTAAATAAAAGAATGTATCTTCTGAGTCATGTTGATTTAAAACATCTTTATAGTCTAAATTAGATATTTGAATTCTATTAAAATATTCTGAATATCTTGGTAGTTTATATTTTAAAATCTCAAAAGCGGAATTACCTTTATATTCTTTACTCATTAGGTCTTTTGAGTCTCCACAACAAAGAACTATTAACCAAGATAGAGCCTTTTCTTCAGAGTTTGCAACTTTGATAACTTTTTTAGATTTCTTTTTTGTATCAATTACATTATTATCAACTAAATTTGAATAAGAGTTTTCAAAAATATCTTTATTTACATTTATTGATTTAATTTTTGATAAAAAGTCTGGATTCTTTAATTGTTCAAATAAGATACAATTGAGTGGATTTATATCATTATAAATAAATTCAGTATCTGGGTATTCTCTAAGATCTAAATTGAAATACAGACCGAATCCTCCTCCAAATGGCTCAACCCATTTTTTTGGATTTTTAGGTACATACTGTTTTAAAAATTCTGATATATTTGATTTATTTCCTAAATATGGTATCATTTAATAAGTGGTCTAATTTTTTTTCTCTTAGCTCTTCTATGTATGAATTCTCAAGTTGCTTAATTTGAAAATTCATTATTTCTCTATTTTCTTTGGTATCAAACTCAAACTGCCATATTTCAGCAATCTCTTTTCTTTTTTCAATATATTTTCTACCAATTTCACTAACAGTTTCTTCGAGACTTTTCATTTTACTTTTTGAATTCTTTTTTATCATTAGATATGTAAAACTTATCAAAGTCATAATACTTCTCATAAACTTTTTTAATATCTGATAACTTCACCTTATCTAAAATGTCATATACTGACCACCCTTCAGGTTGAATCCACTGATTAACATTATTATATCTTAAAATTTCATCTTTTTCTCTTCTAACAAGATAGTAATCTTTAACTAATTCGAATCTATCCTTATTCAGGAATCTTTTTGTATCTTTTAATACAGTTTTAATACCATCAATTACTCCATCAAAATTTCTATTTGAAGTTTGTGTATCAATTGATACTATACCCTGTTTATTATATCTTGCTTGATAACAGTGTATATAATAGACTAAACCTCTTTTTTCTCTAATCTCATCATATAGTGGAGATTTCAATCCTAAAGATAACATAGCATTTAAAAAGTGAACTTCGGCGTTATCTTCTTCAATAAAAGGACTTAAACATATAATTGATGTCTTATCTTTAAACTCATTATTTAGTTCTAATGGAACATTATGTTTTCCAAATTCAAACATTTTATCAATTTTTCTATCAGAGAAGTCAATGTCTAAATTTTTAATCTTTTTGTTCTTAGATACATTAATAATTTTTGTAGGCTTAGCATATTGTAATTCATAGAAATTAAGACAGTCCATAAATTTTAATTTTTCCAAATCCTCTTTTAATCCAATTGGATCATAATCATTAAACAATTTTCTTGTTAGATTTAAAGAATGTGACTGTGATTGATCATTAAATGTATCTTCATACTCTTGTAGTACAATCTGTCTTTCATTTTCAAATTGCTCTTTTGTTATATCGAAATTTTGAAGAGCTTCTAAATATTCATTTTTATGTTTATCAATTTTCTCATCAAGTCCAGTCATATAAAATACAATTTCATTTGAACTTGTATAAGCATTCCATTGAATACCATCTCTATCAAAGTCTTGAATCATATGAAAGAACGTTTTACACATTAGATGTTCCATCAAATGTGATATACCGTAATTTCCTTTTTTTTCTAAATTTGTAGATCCCTCATATACTACATAAAGTCCAGAAAGATTTGATTGTGATTTAAGATTTATTATCATATAATTTATAATTTATTACATTATATATTATACGACATGGTTTCTATTAAGACTATTTACGGCTTAATAATAGTGATATAAAATTCTGTCTTCTCTCATCAGATTTGGACTTCTTTCTAACATCGAAGTATAGAAGTAATCCTGTAATTATAAAAACAAACATTAGTGAAGACATTATTATGATATACTTTATAAATCTATCTTCTAAATCTCCACTTAAATCTTTTTGATATTTTATATTCCTCTTATTTATAGTTGAAATCTTAAAGTTGAGAAGATGTCTAATTTGATAAGATAAACTATTATTGTAGTAAATAGCCTCTTGCATTTGTGAATCTTCTAATTTTTTTAACTCTTGATTCTTTTTTTGAAATTCTGATTCATCTATTTTTGAGACTGATTTATAGATTGTATCTCTTTTAATCACCGTGTCAATTTTGGATTTTTTAAAAACCCCTCTTTTATTAACTTTATATTCTTCTCTCTCGACATAGACAGGTACTATTTCAGTTGTTCTAAAATCATCTATATCAAGTATGCCTGATTTTCTTTTTGAAAGATATATGTTATAGAGAAGTCTCTTTTTAATTTGAAGTAATGAGTCTATTTTTGCATATTCATATTTGTTAAGCATAAAACTGTCTTTATAACTAATATAAATATCCATATTATAAAGTATATTTTCACCCTTTAGGCTTTTTGATAGTACCAAATTATCAATTAGATTAAAATGGTTAATTTTTTCTGAGAGATTTATGGTAGTTTTTGAGTTCTCTTCAATCTTTCTATTTATATTTACAGTATTTTGAATAGAATCATTTGTGTATTTTATACCAAAAAATATAGTTAAAAGCATAAAGGTGGACATCAAAACTATTTTAAAATTGATGAAAGTTAAAACCTTTAATATGTATTTCAATTTAATCATTGAATATTAACTCCTCCCCAGTATCTTGTATATTAAGATGTGAGAATATTCTCATATTTGTTAGAATAGTTTCTTTAAACCAATCAGGGTCAGCAGTATTTTCATACTTATTATCAGTTTCATCGTTGAAATCATTACACATTTCTAAATATCTTATAATAAATCTATCATCATCAATTATAATATAATCATTAATATCTAATTTGATTTCAGTTATTTTAGAAGCATATCCTACCTGAGCCATCTTTTTAATATCGCTATAAATTCTTGAATATACATTTTCTTTCAAATAGTCTTTCAAGTATTCATATGCTCTATCTACAAAATCCTCTTTACTCAATTTCATTTGTTCTAAAAACATTTGTCCATATTTCGTTTTATGATAACCGTAGGCATATTTAATTATGTATTCTTCATCTGGTTGATCATTTAAGTAATCTCCCCATCCATATCCACCTAACCAAACAGTAGTATTTAAATTAAATTTTTCATTTAATTTATAAAGGTACATATCAATATATCCACTTTTATCATCTAAGCCACTTTCAACAAAATTATTGAAGTCTTGATGTAAAAAGATAGAAACAACTGGGTTGAACAATTTACCTATCACATCAAGTGTGAATCCAGCTCTATTTAACATCTTTTGCATTTCATCAAAGTCTTCATCTGGATTGTAATCAGAACCAGCTAGTCTACTAAAACTCGATCCATAAAATCTATCTAAAGATAATATAGAATCAGAAAAATCATCTCTATAATCCTTTAATTTACCTTTATGGTAGTTAAAATTATTCTGTTCAATTTTAGTCAAAACATCATCTAACATGAAATTTGTTACTTCCTTTACTTCTCCGAGTTTGGGAACAATTTTAGTATTGTAAATCTTCATAAACTCATCGTAATCAGAATTAAAATGAGATTGATTTATACTTTCGGAAATAAAATCATTATACCTTTTTATCATAATTTATATATTATTTTAAAATTTTCGTTTCTGAAGATACTTTAGAAAATCAAAAGAGTTATCATCTTTATCCTCAACCATTTTTCTATCTATTTTAATTTCTTCAAAATCTTCTAAAGGTAATTTTTTCTCTAATAAATGCTCAGAAGCGTCTTTACAATATTTAGAATGTATTGTTTTAGAAGGTATTCCAAATAAATAAAAAAACTTTGATAAAACTAATCCAGTTTTTAATCCTACTCTATCATTATCACAAAATATATTAACTATACCAGGCTTTTTCTCAATTAGCTGATATAATTGAATACCTGACCACATAGCAGATGATGGTGAAACTGATTTGTATCCAAATTGTCTCAGTGAAATCATATCAAAAATACCCTCACAGATCCATATTTCATCCTTCTCATTCATATCACTCAATCCCCAAACAGGAACATCCGGGACGGCCAGTGTATATTTTAACTTACCAACATCTGTAATTCTTCTAATGGAACAATTAACTAACTTATTATCTCTAATAAGTGGAAAAACTATACCACCTTCATTAATACCATCCTTTAAAAATGTTCTTAAAATAGGATGACAAGTGGCACCAATTATCTCTAAATGTTCAGGATCTGTAAATTGTGATAATCCTAGTAAATTATACTCTTGTATAATATTATTAGTTATTCCTCTATTAAGTAAAAAATCTAATTCAGATTTAGTGAATTTTCCTATATTTGAAAGCACATGAGTAGTTAAATCCTCTAATTGATTTGGATATAATATAATATCATCACCATTTGGATCAAGTAATGATAGGTCAACTTCAACTATTTTTTCAAGATTAGAATAAAGTGATTTACACCAATCAAACTTCTTCTCAATATCAATTAGTTTATATGGATCAATTGATTTATCAAAGAAATTCTTAATAACACCATCTACAGAACGATTATTATAAAGTATAAACCCAATCTGTTCTTTGGTATATTTCATAATTTTTTTTGTTTTTGATATATTTTACTTATATTTGTATTTATAAATCAAAAGAATGTTGGAAATAGCGTTAACAGGTTGTAGATATTCTGGTAAATCATCAGTATCTAAACTATTTAGGAAAATTGGAGTACCAGTTTTTGATTCAGATACAATTTTAAAATTTATTCTAAATTTTAGAACTTATGTTGAGGATCCCATTAAAGCCAATGTGGGTTCTTTTGTCTATAGTGGTGGTTTTTTAGACCCATCCGCATTTGTTACCGATTCTATTTTTGATAGAACTATTGATGTAGTGGAGTTTGAACTTTTTCAAGCTTGGGAAAATTTTAAACAAAGACATAAAGATAAACCATATGTAATCTTTGAAAGTTCCATTCTCTTTGAAAGAAAATGGAATAGTAAGTTTGATAAAGTAATTTGTATTTTTGCACCAAAAGAAGAAAGAGTCTATAGAGCAAAGATTGATTCGGGAATGAGAGTCGATTATCTTTGGTCAAATCTGGATAAAGAGATTCCAGATCTCGAAAAAAACTCTAATAGCAATTATATCATACATAATTATGGTAATGGACCTGATGTTTTGAATCAAATAAATCATATTGATACAAAATTAATCGATATGTATATTGAGGGTATAAAGGAAGAAAAGTCAGTAAAAAAAACAAAAGTATCAAAAAACGTAACTCTTTATGAAAAAGAGGAAAATATCTTTGACTCACTTGTTAATCAAAACATGAAGTTTTTACAATGAAAAAACAAATTTTAAGAATAAAACTCCTTGAAAAGTGCACCAACAAACTTGTTTTTGTTAAACTGATTAAAGATTGTAGTGAGTTAGGTCTTAAAGAGTCAAAAGATATCTGCGATTCACTTCACAATTATCCTGATATTGTTCAGAATTTTGAAGCTCGACAAGATAATACCGGTGTAAACTATGTAAAGAAATTTAGAAACGAGATTGTAAACTGTGGTGGTAAATTTCAAATAAGTGGTGGAACTGAATTTATGAGAGATTTCAAAATTCTTGACTTGGGAATTGGTGATAATGAAGACTATGCAAATTTTATTGTAGAATATTATGAAAATAATTTTGAGGATCAAAAAGATTTCCTTAAATTTGTACTCTCAAAACTAAAAAGAGAGGACTTAATGTCTATCTTTGAAAAGGCAAAAGAAACATATAAAGATTATATTTTAGATTAAATGGCAAACGCACACGTACACGCTAAATCTTCAGCACGTAGATACGGTGGAGATCCAGAAGATTATCTAACAATTCATATTAAAATGGACTGTTCAAAAGCTTATGTGTCTGATAATCGACATAGGGCTCTTACACATACTAACTTTTGGATTCATGAAGTAATGATTCCACTTTTTGGATATACCATCAAGAACTCAGTAGGTCGAGATGTGTGTGTTAAGGACCTATGTGAGCAACATATTTTGGAAGATTTTGGAATGAAATTTATCCCAACAGCACAAGACTATCTTGAAAATATGGAGTTTAAAGACTGGATGCAAAATGGTATTAAAGGTCATCCATCTTCTTTTGAAAAAATTTCAAAAAAAGGAAATATTAAAGTAAACGCAGACTAATATGAATGTAATAAGTCTTAAATCAAATACAAAACTACTAAAAGGTGTAGTTTATGAGGCAGAGTCATTTGATAACACAGTGGCTTCTGGAAAGCGATATCATCGTCAGTATATAAGAATTAAAGGATTTGGAAGTTATTTATGTAAAAACTTTTCAGATACTAATGGTAAACCTTTACCTAATATTGCCTATACTAATCCTAATTCAACACCAGCATCAAATGATAGAATAGATGCATCTACTTTGAAAAAGAATGACATTGTTGTCTGTAAATCAGATAGGTATAAATACCTTATTAAAGGTGGTAAGTATAAAATACAAGAAGTAAAGGATGCAAATACTTGGAGAGCACATATTAAACTTGAAGGATATGGAAGATGGATAAATTTCTCTAATTGGGCTTTCAGAAAACTTTCCTTACAAGAGAGTAGAGAACTTGCACTTTCTCAAATTTTTAATCAACCAGAAAACTTTTCTGTTGAATTTGTTAGAAAATTTGATAAAGAGTCAAATAAGACAAAAATTTTGATACAATCACTAGCTAAATCTATACTTGATCCATATAGACATCACTATGATATAGTTGATTGGACTATTGAAAAGACCAAATATCAAGGATTTAAGAAAGAAGATTTTAGTGAAATACTAAAAATGCCACTTTCAGAAATATTAAAATCATACGAAAACTCTTTAAAATAAATACAAGAATAAAATGGAAGAAATGATTGCAGAAATCAAGGAAAAACAAGCAGAAATCAAACGTCTGCAAAAAGAGCTACAAGAAAAATCCTCTGAGATTTTCTTATCATCTTTTAAAAAATTGTTTGAGGAAACACCAAAGTTAAGAAGTTTTGCATGGACACAGTATACACCTTATTTTAATGATGGTGATACATGTTACTTCTCAGCTCATACTGATTATTTAATAATAAACGGTGAACATGAAGATGATGCATCTTGGAATCGCGAGAAAAATGTAATCTCTTGGGGCACATATAACCGTGAGAAGAGAGTTTATGAAGGTCGAATTGAGCAGGATAATCCCGATTATGATAAAGAATTATCAGAAGCCGTAGAAAAAGTTAAGAAGTTCTTAGGTCTTTTTGATGATAAATTCTACGAAACACAATTCGGAGATCATACAATGGTAACAGTAACACCTAATGGTATTGATACTGAAGATTATGACCACGATTAATTTAAAAAAAGTAAATAAAAAAGAAACAATTTTAATTTCAAACCAATATGTTTAACACAATTTTAGATTTTATTTCTAGTTACTGGTGGATTGTAGCCATTGTGCTCTCTGCCATTTTTTACAAAGCCATTTTCCGCCTTTTCGGTATCGTAATCGTACCAGAAGATAAAATTGGTCTTGTTACAAAGAAGTTCGTTTTGCTTGGTACAAACAAAGAACTTAGTGGTGATCGTATCATCGCAACAAATGGTGAAGCTGGTTTACAAGCCGACTATCTTTCACCAGGTATTCACTTCTGGTTCTGGCCTTGGCAGTATCAGATTGATATGCAAGGATTCGTTGTAGTACCTGAAGGTCATATCGGTCTTGTTAACGCCAAAGATGGTAAAATCATTCAGACTGGTCGTATCTTGGCTCGTCGTGTAGAATGTGAGAACTACCAAGACGCTAAAGGGTTCTTGACAAATGGTGGTCAAAAAGGTCGCCAATCAGCGTTCATACCTAACGGGGTTTACAAAATCAACACTCACTTGTTTGAAGTATCTGTTGTTAAGCAGGCACATATTCAAGACAATATGGTTGGTATTGTAACTACTTTAGATGGTGAGCCACTACCAGAAGGTTCAATCGCTGGTCAAATTATTGACAACTCTATCCACAGAAACTTCCAAAACTTTGATATGTTTTTGG